>JAEAME010002149.1_pt1 | contig 12008 bp, 10 predicted proteins | sample 8958731 | NCBI WGS metagenome assembly JAEAME01 (sample SAMN16933194, study PRJNA681113) | bioreactor sludge metagenome | isolation source: anerobic bioreactor sludge (Control) | place: India:Bengaluru | collected 2018-10-24 | reverse complement strand
ATCGACTGTGTCGATGCACTGAATTGACACAGTCAATTCACTCCATATCTTTAAAGGAAATTAAAATTATCGGAGATTGCTTAATTCCAATTTAGAATTTTAGATTAAAATCCATTATTTTAAATTAAACACGGAAGTGCTGAATCTTGTCTGGATCAGCAATCCCCAATCCCAGCCGTTCGGCATAGCGCAGGTAGTCCGTAAAACGCGGATGCTCATTGACATTCACCTTCATCGCTTTTCTTTTTTCCACCAGCAAATTATGACAGACCATATCCAGCGCGAACGGATCGGTAGCGAAAAATAGCTTGTTGTACAAATAAGTGAAATTGGCATTTTTATCGGGACCGCCGTCGTACTGGGCACGAAGTCCGTCGGTGATATTTAAAACCAGTTTATCCCGAATGACCGGAAAAGCCATCACTTCGGTGCAGACATCGAAAAACAGGGGGCGATGGAGTCGGCTGGTATTGCAGATCGCGCCGTAGCCCAGGTTTTTAGTGGCCATGGAAATTCCGTTGCCGGTATTTTTAAAAACCGGAACATTGATCATCTTGGTGAGCTTCTTAGTCAATAGCTTGCCAAAATAGGAATATTTGCCATTGAACACATGCTGATTCAAATAGGGCTTGTCATCCTTAGGACCTTCGACATCAGCCCAGTAATAGACATCCATATCGAAATTATCGGTGCTCACATGAGACCCATCGGGCTTCAGCCACTTACTGTCATCCTTGCTTTCGCCAGATGCCGCAGCTTCGTCCATGGTTTGAAGCCCCTCGATGCCGATTCCCGGAAATCTTTCTTTTGTAAATCCAGCATCGGTGAGCATGTAATCGAACCGATCCCAGATGATGATGTTCCCTTGTTTGATGCCATTTTGAGTCAGCCAATCGATAATCGCATCCACAAGCTCCAGTCGAGTGCTGATGAGACCGGGACCGACCGGGTTCACTTTGATGCCAACCACATCGTCCTTTTCAAAAAACAGCTTGAAGCTTTTTTTGAGATTTTGGTCAGTCAATTTTTGAATGCCAGCTTGAAACATTTGTGCCACGATTTCCGCATCGATCTTTTCCTCGGTCATGGCGTTGGGATTATGAATCTCGACCACTTTCCCGGGGAAGGCGCCGGGTAGAAAATATTTTGTTCTCGGAATTTTCAAAACATCTTCAATATTGGTTTTTGGCTTTGCTGGTTTTTCTTGCTTCTGAGCGTCCTGCGCCCAGAGTGTGGGTGTTCCCAGCACCAGTCCAGCGCCGGCAGCGCCGCTGACCTTCAAAAAATCGCGTCGCTTTAAATCAAATTTTTCAGGCATGGTTTGATAGCTATTGGTTTTTTGTTTGGACATTTTATCCTCCTGTATATCATTTAGTCCGTCTTAATCTGCGTCATGCCGCCAACTGGCAAATAATGTCAACCGCAACTAACAGTACAGATTTTAAAATCCAAAACCGTTAAAACGGTTAATAGCATCCGTATGATTTGTCATAAACACCCGAATTAATTCGGGTGTTTATGACAAGGCTCTTAAAATTTCCCAAACCGCAGCATCACCATCGCTGCGGGACCGGTCAGGTCTTTATTGGAAGTCAAATCGGAATTAGAATCAACACCATTCACAAAACGATAGCTGGCGCCGACGCTAAAACGGAACCACGTTGTCATATTGAGATCAAGCGTTGCTCCGGGTTCGAGAACAAAAAATTCATCATTCTCTCTGTCGCTAAAGGTAACATCCTCTGCATCGTTTCGATATTGCACGCCGCCCCCTCCGATCAGGGCATGAACTGAAAAATGAACGAGCTTATCGGAGTTCATCACCCATTCGACCTCAAATCCACCATAGCCGAATTCAAGGAAATTTTCATATAATGGTCTCGGTACATAAGGGTCGATATCATTGACCAGCCCATAGGCACCGCCTCCGATAACCAGCTTGTGGTTGATAATCCAGCCACCGTGACCGCCTACCAGTACGCCAAACTTGTCATTCACTGAAGTGAATTTAATAACCGGACCACCATATCCGCCATGTTCGATTTCTTCAGAAAATATGGTTTGTTCTTGGGCAAGAGCGGATTGTACAATCAGAAAAATTAACAGAATTAGCATTGATGGTTTCATTTGTTTTCGCTCCTTGATTAAAGTTTATATTTGTAGTAATTTCTTTATTTTGTTATCAGTTTATAAAAGTCTATACCAATTTTTCCAATACTGGCAAAGATGACAAAAAATTCCAATCGACCTAAAAACATGCCGATCGTTTCAGTCCATAACATCGAAGCTGGCGCGCTGCTCGAAGTTATGCCGATTGAAAGACCGGAATTGCTTAATGCCGAGGCAAACTCGAATAAGGATTCTTGAAGCCCAAAACCATGCGCCACGAGAATGCCACTGCCCACGATATAGGCCGCCAAATAGACAAAAATGAAAATGGCAATCTGGCTTATGCGATCACTTTTAATATAATCTTTGTATTCACCCTGCCAGACATAATTTTCAACAATCGTGGTTCTGGGCAAAAAGGAGCGCCGTAATTCCCAGACCAGGGATTTATAGAGCAGGTAGATGCGATATTGTTTGATCCCTCCAGCCGTGGAGCAGGTGCCACCGCCAATAAGCATAAGAACGATCAATACCAGCAATCCCATAGCATTCCAGTTATTATAAGTGACGGTTGAAAAGCCAGTCGTTGTTAAAGCTGAAACCGGCTCAAAAATAGCAACGCGAATGCTTTTGCTGATGACTGAAAAAATTCCATTCGTCACCAGTAATAACAAAATAATGAAACTAACGGGAATTAAAAATGTCATCAGGCGAACTTCGCTGTTCCGATAGACCGCTTTGAGCTTGCCCGTGATGAGCAAATACCCGGTCAGGAAGTTCATATTGCCGAGAATCATTAACACAATCGATACGGTTTCGATAGCGACCGAATCCCAGTGGGCAATACTTTCCGGGTAGGTGGAAAAACCGCCAGTTGACAATGCGGCAAAGGCATGGTTAATGGCATCAAAAAAATTTATCCCAGCCAGCCAATATGCCAGCGTGCCAACGACCAAATAGCCAGAATAAATAGACATAACCAATTTCGCCGATTGACGCACATGCGGCACAAGCTGATCTGTCCGACCTTCAGCGATGGAAAATCCTGGACCGATTGGACCAGCGATTGCCGCCAGCATGATGATAGCTAATCCAGCGCCGCCTGCGATCTGGGTGATGCTCCGCCACATCAGAATCAGATGAGACGCTTTCGTTACATCGATCATGGATAGCCCGGTAGTTGTCCAGCCACTGACAGACTCGAAAACGGCCTGGGTGAAATTAAGCTTCTGGATAAGCATGTAAGGCATGGCGCAAAAAAGGCATACGACCACCCAGCTAAACAGAACAATGACTCCGCCTTCCGGCACCGTTAAGACCACTGGCTTTGATAATCGAAAAATTCTCCACAAAGCAAAACCGATCAGAGCCAGAATAGCAGCCGGGAAAATAAATCCTGGAGCATAAACATATTCCTCGAACCAGGCGAAGAGAACGAACAGCGGCGTGAGCATCAAAACGCCAGCCAATAGAAAAATCAGACCGGTGTAAGAAAGAATTGCTCGGTAGTGATGCTTCAGATGGTTATCGGCTCGCATGGCAGTCTCCTTAGTTTCTGTTTTCATCGGAAAACATTTTGAGAACCTGGCCATGATTTTCGGAAAGTGTCACCAAAACCAGGCGATCATCTGCCTGTAAAACCGTCGCTCCCCTGGGAATAATGGGCTGATTATTCCGAAGGATACTTGCCACCAATGAATTTTCAGGCATGCCGATATTTTTCAGCGTTTTTCCCACAACTGGCGAGGTCTGCTGCAGCACGATCTCGGTGACATTTATCCTTCCCCCGCCGACCGGAATTAAATTGGTAATATCGTCGAAACCAACTCGTTGTTCAATAAGGCTGGAAAGAATTCGGGTCGTCGAGAAAGCAGCCGATATTCCCAGCTTGACAAAGACCTCTTCATTTTCAGGATCATTAACTAACGCCAGCGTTCGGGGCACATGAAACCATTTATCAGCGAGCTGACAGATGACCAGATTATCCTGATCGTTCGGGGTGACCGCTAACAGGACATCAGCAGTATAAACGCCAGCCTCTTCCAGAATTTGTGGATCGCTGCCATCGCCATAAACAATTGTTGCTTTTAAGCGTCGGGCTAATTGAATGCCCTCTTCTTGATCGCGATTGATAACCGTGACATGATGTCCCTTAGCCGTAAACGTTCGCACCAGAAAATAAGCAATTTTGTCTCCGCCAACAATCAAAATATTCACGATGGGCTTCCTTCCACTTTGGTTTTGAAATAAAGGATAACTGACTCCAAAAACAGATCGCCAGCAAAAGTGGTCGGACAAATGGTTTCGATATCAAAATCTCGGTATATTTTTTCTCGCTTCGGATCGAACACCCGCGCCATCACTTTCGGAACATCAAACAGATTTTTGGCAATTTGAGCGATCATCAAGTTCAAGTTATCCTCCTGCGTGGTGGCTATAACCAGATCCGCTTTATCCATCTTGACTTGCTTTAACACACCGAATTCGGCTGCATCACCCGCAATCCGAAAACCACTGTATGCCGACGATAGCGAATCAAAGGCTGACTCTTCTTTATCGATGACGACGACGCTATGGCCACTGCTGCTCAAATTGTTAGCCAGATAGGAGCCCAATCGCCCGCACCCAACGATAATAATATACAGGCTATCATGCGATTTCATTTAGTTGTCCTCTTTCGGTCTTTGAATATCGCCAAGAACGATACCACCTTCCGTGTGAAATTTTGTCGATCGGGATAGATTTTTTTGCGCTGGCTCATAAGCGGGATCCAATGAAAGCGCGGCGCGATAATTTTTTTGCGCCTGCAGACGATCGCCGCGAATTTCATAAAGCGAGCCTAATAAATTGAACGCTTCGGGGCGAGCCGGATCGATGGCTATCGCTTTTTTAACCTGTTCAACAGCCGCATCGAAATCGCTATTATTGATGCACCGTTTGGCAAGCTCAAAATAAGCAGCATAATCTTGAGCATTTTGCTCATCGATTTTCTCACGATTCATTACCCGAACGACCAGGTCTCGAATCTCTTTGGGCGCAAATGGCTTTTGCAGGAAATCGACAGCACCTAATTTCATCGCCTCCACGGCAGAATCGATGGTACCGTGAGCCGTAATGATGATGACACGAATCCCTGGCTTGATCTGTCGCACCTGTCGCAGCACCTCCATTCCATCCATCCCTGGCATCTTCAAATCCAACAGCATTAGCCCATACTCTTTTTGGTTTAATTTTTCCAGCGCCTCCTCTCCATTCAACGCCGTATCGGTTTCCAGGTCAAGCGACTCCAGGGCTTGCGATAAGGTGAGCCGAATATTCTTTTCATCGTCAACTATAAGCACAGATTTTTCTTTCATTATTTGATTCTCCTTCTAAAAGCATTCCTAAACTTATCAAGTTTAGGAATCTTTCGTTTTGATAATTGAAGAAACCATAACTCCATACCAACTATCAGTCAGCAATTGGCAGAGTAAAAGTAAAAGTACTGCCTTCCCCTGGCGTGGAATTAACCCAGATCGTGCCGCCATGAGCACGGACAATTTCTTTGCTGATGGCTAATCCCAATCCACTCGCTCCCGACGTTCTATCATCTTTTACCTGAACAAATTTTTCAAAAATTTTCGATTGATACTCATACGGTATTCCAGTCCCATCATCGCTAACGGAAATGTGAATTTGTGGACCAATCTGTTCCGCCGAAAGTCGGATATAACCGCCAGTTTCGATATAGCGCAGCGCATTGGTGATGAGGTTAGACAAAACCCAGCTTACTTTATTCAAATCGGCTTTTACCGCTGGCAAATCGTATGTAATGTTGAATGAAAGCTCTATCTGTCGTTCTTCGGCTTGCGCCTTGAACAAAGCCATCATCCTTTCAAAAATCGCTGCAAGAGAAACTCGCTCGAAATCCATCTCCATTTTACCCGCTTCAATTCTGGAGAGGTCTAACAGATCATTCACCAGGGCGATTAGTCGTCGAGTTTCTTCACCCAGAACGTCAAGAAGCTGATGTTCTTTCTCGCCAGGCTTTGAACTTAACTTCTCCTGCAACAGACCGATGCTCATTTCCATGCTGGTCAGCGGCGTCTTTAGTTCGTGAGAAGCGGCCATCACAAATTCGCTCTTCAATCTGTCCAGCTCTTTTAGCTTGGTAATGTCCAACAACAATAATAGAACGCCGACCAATGAGCCAGTTTTTGAATGCATGGGCGTAATCGAAAACTGGTAATGCGCACGGGCATCGCCGCGTGGCACTGTGATGATATTTTGATCGTCTTCGATTTTCGGAGATTTGCCAGTATCAATCGCCTGTTTTAGATAATTGAACAATGGCTCATTGTTGATGATCTCTAAAAAATGCTGATCCGGAACAAGGGCATCTGGGGCAATATTAAAAATCTTATACGCAGCGGGATTGATGCCAGTGATTTTAAACTGGGTATCAACAACCACGATGCCATCACTGATATTGCGGATGATGGCATCGCTTCGCTGCTTCTCCGCCATGATTTGTTCGATATTTAAATCATGGTAGGATTTCAGTTTTTGGGTCATGAGATTGAATTCATTGGCGAGCAGTCCCAATTCGTCAGAGCTTTTGACCGAAATTTCAGCATCGTAGCTACCGTCAGCAATTTTATGGGTTGCCTCTTTGATTTGCTGTAATGGCTTCACAATGAATTTGGAAAGCAGCAGGCTAAAACTCAGTCCCAGTGTGAGTGCAATTATCCCAATGATAGTCATGGACCAGATTGCCCGAGAAGCGACGTGGCGCGCCCGATCGCTGGCGTTGAACATAGTCTTTTGATTGATCTCTCGAAGGTGGACGCATTCATCGCGTACCAGCAGAAATGATGGCAGCACGGTCTCATGATAAAAGCGGGCGGCTTTTGGGGAATCCGTTTGATAAATAGTTCGCAGCGTCGAAAAATTAAGCAGATAACTGGTATAGCCACTATCTATTTTTTGCACGATTTTATCTTCACCAGCAACCGTAATGTTATCTTTTGCCCGACCCAGCCATTGCAGAAATTTGTTTATATTTTCATGGAACTGTTGTAGCCCTTCGTCCTCGTAGCCCATGAAAAGCAGCAAAATGGCGCTATCCTGGCGCTCGATCAAATTGATCATATCTTCAGCAGCGATGATGCTGTTATAATTTTCCCTGAGAATAGAATCGCTGGCTTTGCCCAAATTGATCAGATTAACGATAGCCCAGATCAGAACGATGATCACCAAGACCAGCGTGGTGCTATAACCGAAGAGTATTTTTTTACGAAGTGTCCAATTCATGATTTCAAATTTTTATTAAATCAAAAATTAAACGAAAGAAAAATCGAAAAGTTTGAAGTCATTCTTGTTACTAAGAAGCTTATATCTTAATTCCACGCTTCAATCAGCATCCACCACTTGTCAGCTATCCGTCTCCAAGTCACCATCTTACTCGCTCACAATACCCTGCGCACCTAATTACCCAGTTCAGGATACAAATCCTCCCACCATTGTGGCTGATCTTTCAACCATTTATCGAACCAGGCGAGAATAGTTTTAGTCCATTTAATGCGTTTACTGTAATTCATAACATGATGATCCTGTCCTTCGACTTCAATCAATTCCGCCTCTCTGCCAAGCAATTTCAATGCAGCATAAAGCTGCCGACTTTCGCCGGGAGGGACATTGGTATCCTCCGCACCGTGCAATAATAGCAGTGGGGTTTTTATTTTATCCGCATTAAATAATGGGCTTTGATCGACGTAAATATCCTTGCGATTCCAGGGAAAGCTATTGGCTGTGGCGACCGCGCTGTATTCATAGCCCCAATAACCTTCGCCCCAATAGCTGGAAATAGAGCTGATTCCAGCGTGGGCTACTGCCGTCGCAAACATATCGGTGCGGGTTAGCAATAACATGGTCATAAAACCGCCGTACGAAGCACCGATACAGCCCACTCGTTTTTCATCGACAAAAGGATGAGCTGCCAGAAATTTTTTCACGCCGTCAATGATTTCATCGGCAACGATGATACCCCAATCATTGACGTGCAGCGCTGAAAAATCCTGTCCGAACCCGGTAGCGCCACTTGGCTGAAGCACATAAACTACAAAGCCCTGCGCAGCGTATAAATTTTTCGGATACCGTCCGCCAAAATCGCGTGTTACAGGACTGGTCCCACCGTAGTAATAGACAATACAGGAATATTTTTTAGCCGAATCAAAATCAGGTGGATAATAGATATGACCGTCAATTTCAACGTTGCTGGCATTTTTAAAAGTCCAGGTCTCAACCTTGCCTAATTCAACCGAATTAAATTTGTCAGCCTCGGGATCCACCAAAATTCGATAGGTTTTCTTTTTTAAATCTATCATATAAGCTTTATTGGGAACTGAAGCACTGGAGCCAGTGTAAACCGCTATCGGCATATTTTCTGCCAAATCAATTCTATTCAGCACTTCAACGCCGGTGTCGATCAGGTCAAATTGCTTTTTGCTCAAATCATAGCGATAAAGCTGACGATAGGATCGATCGGTCGTATTGAAATAGATGCAATTTTCAGTTTTGCTCCAGATCGCTTGATCGACCGTCGGATTAAAATTACGGGTAATCGGCTCAATTTTTTTGGTTGCCAAATCGTACAGATAGCCTTGCGAATCGTAATCATTGGGTATCTTTCCATTAGAAACGTTTACGCCGATATCGCCGAACAGTGAAGGAGCGCCAGTAACCAGCAGCTTTTTTCCATCGGGCGACCATTGCACGCTTCCGGACCAGTGGCTTGTCCACAGTGAATCCAATTTCATCGTCTTTAAATCAAGCATAAAAACTTCAGTTTTTGAATAAGGTCTTGTAGTGAAATCTTCAGTCGAGCGACTGAATAATAGCTTTTTACTGTCAGGACTAATGCTGTTCAGATCGGTCGAAAGCATTCCGCTGGTTAATCGCTGTCGAGTTCCTTCTGGGATATTGACCAGGTAAATGAAGCTGCGATTCCGCCAGCCTGGCAGTCGATCCGGCATCCCCTCTAATTTTTTGAGACCGGATTTGTCAGCCTCAGGCTTCTCAGTGATGTCATAAATAATATAGCTACCATCCGGCGCCCAGGTGTGCCCGCCCAGATCTTTAATATTTTCCAGAATCGGAGTTGATGTCCCTTTTTCCAGATCGACGATCCAGAGCGTGCTGCCATCTTTAGCGGAGTTGGTGTAAGAAAATTTTTTCCCGATCGGCGCCCATTGAACATAACTTATCTGCATTCCCCCCCGATATGTATTAACTAAGCTCCCATCATTCACACGGCGCAATTCGATCCAGGATTCGGAGTCATCACTGGGTGGCAAGGTTTGTCGCATCGAAAGGACGGCCAGCTCGCCATCAGGAGAAATAGAGATCGAGCCAATCTTAGGACCATCGAGCAGGTGCTTGAGATTCTTATGGTGCCTGGCTGAAATAGTTGCCACCAGATCATTTTCAGTCCAGGGATCACCTAATTGAAGCGTTGCCTTCAAGTTCCATTTCGATTGATTTTCAGGATCGTTCAAAGATTTCACCAGCAGCAGATGTTTCCCAGTTTCCAATTTCAACTCATGGCTTGCCTTACCTGGCTCGGCTTGAGTGGAATCATCTTTCGGTTTTTCAGAAGAGGTTTTTTCAGTGAGCTTCTCTCCATCCAGATAAACCTGGAACAGATGATGACTAACGATTTCCAATTTTGCTTTGGTCCAACGTTTCGCATCGATATAAGTCACAAAGTATGAAAATTGTGGGAGCGTTTTTTCTGTGGTCGAACCATAAACAAAGCCAGCAGAATCTGCTTCCAGCCTGCTCCATTTGAAACCTCTCGATTGATCCCACTGAAAAAGCTTTCCTTCCTGAGGCCATAATTCCTTAACGTCAAATTGTTCAAAGGCTAACAAATTTTTTAAATCAAATTCTTTGCCTTTGATGTTTTTGATATTGTGAAAGAGTGGCAGCGAGGATTCTATTGGCCCGATTTTCAGCCAGGTTGTAATTAGAATTTCAGTTTTATTCTGCTCAGCCTCATTAGTAAAAGCTGTGAGTTCAATTGTTAAGATGAGGATCAAAGTTATTAAATTAAATTTTGAGAACTTACAGTTCATCCCTCTTCCTTTCGATAAAATGGTTATCAATTACAATTTCATTTCATAACCCGATACTTCTTCACAAAACCGACTGGTTGATAACTCAACTTTGCCTGGCGTAATCCAGGATCTCCCAGATCCTGCTCGCGATTGATGTACTTATATTTCTCGGGCAAAATCGAAGCGAAACATTTGTTGACAAATTGATAAATACCTTTATATTTGCCAAGTGCTTTCTCGAAGTGAATGACAAAGCTTTCGCCGCGTGATAGTTCTTCGCCCAGAGTAAAAGCAGCTGGCTCTCCTTCAACGTAATAAATTCCGCCACATAACTGCAATACTTCGGATTTTTCCAGGGCTTCTCTATTGGCATGGTAATCCCCGGGATTATCACGTCCATTACGCCAGAGTTCTAAGACCTGAATCGCTTCCGGGACGAATTCCTCCAGCAGCGGTTTTCCCTCGTAATTATAATTGTTGATAAACGCATTGACCAGATTTTTTTTCTTGTGATATTTTCGGCCAGCTAATTTTGATAGCTCTTCACGAGAATACAGATAATCGAAATTGTCGCGATCTTCGAAAACAGCAAATCCCAATCCTTCAAGAATTTTAGCCTGACCTTCAGTCGCAACCTTCAAAGAGAGATGCTCTTGAAACAACTGCTGTAATTTTGATTTCTCTGGCAATCCAAAAGGCAACATGAAGAAGGGATTATCACTATCTCTGCCTAAAATCACCAATAAATTCTCATCCAGCTTTGAAATGCGATAGTTATGAACCTCTCGGAACAGGTAGATGTTGGCAAAGGCAAATTCGGAAATCCCTTCCGACAGCGCTTGAAATTGTGGATGCAATAAGGCACGCAAGTCCATCGTGATTTCCGTCGATTCAGGATAGCTTGGGATCATAAAATTTTCTTTCATGTTACTGAAAAAGGATGCTTAAAATAATAACATTTTTAAATTCCAGTCATTAGAAATCCATCCTCCAATCGAAGGATCGCAATGATTATTTCTGATGCTTGGATTTTAAAGTGGACTCAATTTTGAAAAACAGAAATCGAATCTTATTTCGGATACCCCACTGTCTGCGCCAAAATTATTTTCTGTTCCGGCCGTAATTTTAGAATCTCACCAAAAGTCTTTTGGTCGATTAGACCGCGGACCGTTGCTCCCAGTCCTTCTGATGCACAATAAAGATTGACGTTTTGAGCCTGACAACCAGCAGCAATCAAAGCCCATTTGACTTTCTCTTCGTTCGGTAAATTAGCGGCATACGGCGGCAGTTCTTTGTATTTTTCAAGATCAACAACGTAAACCAGATTGACCGGCGCAATGAATACGAAATCCTGCATACCAGCCTGCTTCCGAAAATCTCCCTCAGCTATTGGTATAAGCTGGTTCTCAACTGGCTCATACTGGTAAACCCCTTCTTGCAGCACCACATAAATATCCACTGCCTGTATGTTCAGGGCTGCTGGCGCCGTGCGCTTGCCGTCTTCTCGATTAATTCCATTAGCCGCCCATAGCAACTCAGATAAAATTTCCAGGGAAAGCTTCTTGTCTGATAACTCTCTAGTTGATTTTCGATTTTTCAATGCCTGCATGATGAGCATACCTTTGTCCAAATTAGGCGCGTTCAACTTAAGTGTATCTAATTTTTGTAAGTGTTGTGCATTCACAGAGCCTCCAATAATAATTAAAAGTGCAACTAAAATTATTAGCATTGATTTCATTTTTTTATCCTCCTAAAATATTTTTGTTAACCAGAGCAAAATTAACTCATCCCGCAAAGTCGCTT
>JAEAME010002147.1_pt1 | contig 12021 bp, 15 predicted proteins | sample 8958731 | NCBI WGS metagenome assembly JAEAME01 (sample SAMN16933194, study PRJNA681113) | bioreactor sludge metagenome | isolation source: anerobic bioreactor sludge (Control) | place: India:Bengaluru | collected 2018-10-24 | reverse complement strand
TCCTCAAAAACGCCCCTTTTTGAGGACGAACGGTTGTTTTTTGGCAACTCCTCCTCAAAAACGCCCCTTTTTGAGGAGGAACGGTTGTTTTTTGAGGACGAACCTGCAATTTTTGGCAACTTATCTACTGGCTTTCAAAGAGTGAATCCTTAATTCATGGTTTTCATATCAGGCATATTGAGGACGACCCTTGCCTTACCGGATTTTACCATTTCCTCATTAGCCCTTCTGACTTCTTCAATAGTATTTTTCACGACTCTGTTGTAGTGAGCAAGTACATCTTCAGCATCCTGACAACAACATATTTCGCCTATTGACAAAGATCTGATCACAGCCGTAACTGATCGTTCGGCCTGCCCAAACAAGGATGTCTGGATAGAGAATACTGTCATTGGAATAAGGTCCATGAGTATCTGCATATCCTTTCTTTTAGACAGATTGAGATCACTCTCAAAGTGAAGCATCCCATTTGAATCCATTGAAACCTCCAACATTTTCTTCCTTCGCTTTTCTTTTTCTTCTTTCATAATAATATTGTTTAAAAGTGAGATAAAAAGAAGAAGGAGAATCTGTAAGAAGTTCCCTGACATAATGTGTTTTCCCGCATATCTCCCGCCTCTTGAAATTTAACTGATTATAAATATATGTTAACTGATTATAAATATATGGAATAGAATTATTTACATGACTTTTGGAAAGAGTGATCCTATGATGGCAGCATCTATCTTAAGGATCCTTTGGATTTGCTTATTCGATGCATTGTAGTCATAGCGCATCTTCTTGGCAATATCAATCTTTGCGGCTGACGGCAGTAATGCAGGTTTGCTCAGGTTATAGCTTTTTGAGCACATTGCCTGTACAGCCGAATACATCTCTTCATCGCTAAGAAACACAGCATCTTTCAGTCTCTTGGCGATCTCGCTGTATGCCTCAAAATTCTTAGACAACAGGTTGAAGTAGTGATGCGCATCTCTGAAAAAAGACTCCCCTTCTTTAATACTGCAATAACTTGAAGGTAAAATCATATGATTCGCTACCCTGATACGCGCTGACAGAGCCACGTCCCTGCTGCGACATATGTTTCTCTTATCCCTCAGGGGAAGGGAATTGAATGCAGTTGTCGGCAATAATTCGTAAAGCGGGTTAAAATACAGATAGCCTGCGCCCCATAAATAGGAATACGGTGTGTATGACGATTTGACGAGATACCCGTTACGATTGACGTAAACAATTTCACTCCGAAGAGCATTCAAATCTGCAATCCGGAGAAGAGATGCGCTGAATGCAGACATGTCTACGACTCTTCCCTGAATGGCGAGGTACCTTTGCAGGCGTGTTTTATACCTGTTAAACAGATCTTCACAGGATTTCCTTTCACCGGAAAGAATGCAATGAAGATGGTTGTTCATCAATTCAAAAGTGTAGATCTTAAGTTTTGGAGATCGGTCCGCACATATCCCCATCAGATTCATCCCAAATTCCAACTCCTCTTCATTTGTGAACAAAATCCCCGTTATATGGCCGGGCGTATACATGTGCCAGAACGGGCCTGTTTTGTTAAACAAACATTCACACTGATTTTCTTTGTCGTAGAATGTACGACAGTCCGATGCAGAAGCACCTGAATCTTCCTTGTCCATTTTTCTCCAAATTATATCTACCCCACAATGGGAAGGCATACAAATATAATTAATTTTCAGAGACCATGAAAACCGGACATGCTGTCTTTCCCGGGATTGTTGTCAAAACAAAAGGAAAGAGTCTCGCACCCTCAATTGCCATACACAATTGTGTCTGCTGAAAGATAAAACTGAAACAGATTATTTGAAATTATGAAGCATCTTAAGGGTTGAGCCGGCTGGGATGAGTCTAAGGATGATCTTTTTGGTTCCAGCAGACTTTTTGGTTCCAGCAGACTTATTGGTTCCTGCAGAGTAGTCCCTTCCCGTTTTTGCACGTGCAGGCACTTACCAGTGTGTACACGATCAGCAGGGTGATTAGGCCTATGGCTGTCCAGGCAGCGATGATGATATCTTGGTGGGGCACCAGTTCTGCCGAACGCTTGACTATGATCCCGTAATAGGCCCATACCACCACCAGCGAATAGAAGATATCCCGGTTCCTGAGGGTGACCAGTACGGCCAGTATCAGTCCTACAGCCATTACAATTATGGTCCATACATTGTTACTCAGACCGAACCCGTTCCAGTTCCATGACACAAGCAAAGCCGAGATATTGGCAATGGTCGCCACAGAGATCCATCCCAGGTATACGCCTGTGGACACCCTGAAAGCGAGTTTGCCGGCAAGACTTTTTATCTGGACATTGAAAATTGCATTGTACAGGTAGATCAGACTCAGCAGCAATCCGATCATAACTACAACGGATAATAAAACCAACCTGTAATGCCAGGTAAGTATCCAGGCCATGTTCAGCAGGCAGGTGAGCGCAAAGACAAGATTTTGGGTCCTGCTCAGTGCAAAACGTTCTTTACGGGCATATACGGCAACTGCCTGGTATACCACAAGGATTAACAGCAGGATATAAATGACCCCCCATATGGAAAATGTCATGCCGGCAGGGACAAACAAATTGGGATAACTGTCTGAGAGCTCTCCTGTCGTGATACCGTTGATGGGAAGTATGTTGGCCAGTGCATTGACTGTGACCATGGCCAGGTACAGAATGATGTTTGCAAAAGATAGCGCCTTGTTATTCATGACTATATAGGTTAGAGTATGTACCAAATCTAATAAAAAAAAGTGACCTGTACAACAGGTCACTCAAAGTTCCCAAACGCAGGATCGTTACATCCTGCGGGGTGTGTATTTGGTGTGAAGCAGGTGATGTGACACCTCGCTGAGGGGATGGCCAAGAAAATCCTTGTAAATCTTGATGATCTCGGGGTTCTGATGTGATTTTCTCAACGGCATGCCTTCGTCCTCGGCATAGATGGCAGCAGCCCTGCGTTGCCGGATCTCGGGATTGGTGGGGATGGGCTGGCCTCCGCCTCCCAGGCAGCCTCCCGGGCAGGCCATGAATTCCACAAAGTGATAATCGGCTTTCCCGACTTTCACCTTATCCATAATATACTTGGCGTTTGTCAGGCCGTGTGCCACAGCACACTTGAGTTCTACCCCATCCAGGAAGGCCCACTCCTTAAGCGGTTTCTCGATTTTGATCCTGGCCTCACGAACTCCTTCAACGCCTCTGACCGGGGTGATGTTCAGATTTTCAAAAGGCACCTCTCTGCCTGTCACCAGTTCGTAGGCGGTTCTAAGGGCGGCTTCCATAACCCCTCCCGTGGCCCCGAATATTACTCCGGCACCAGTGGATTCTCCCATCAGGCGGTCAAAGTGCATGTCCTCAAGTTTCATGAAATCTATCCCCGCCTGTTTGATCATAATGGCCAGTTCACGTGTGGTAAGCACGTAATCCACATCTCTGAATCCACTGTCGTGCATTTCGGGCCTGGCTGCCTCGAATTTTTTTGCAGTACAGGGCATGACCGAAACAGAGACGATCTTCTCGGGATCGAGTTTCCGGGCTTTGGCATAATATGTTTTGGTCAACGCTCCGAACATTTGCTGGGGAGATTTACAGGTGGACAGGTGGTCCAGGAACTCGGGATACAGATGCTCAATGAATTTGATCCACCCGGGAGAGCATGATGTTGCCATGGGAAATTTTACCGTCCTGTCGTTTTCGGCCACCGCCCTTTTAAGGCGTGACAACAATTCGGATCCTTCCTCCATGATGGTAAGGTCGGCTGTAAAATCGGTGTCCATAACAGCATCGAATCCCAGGCGCTTGAGCGCGGCAACCATCTTGCCGGTCACACGTTCTCCGGGGTCGAATCCCAATTCTTCGCCCAGCCCCACGCGCACTGCAGGAGCCGTCTGGATCACAACATATTTGTTTTTGTCCGAGATGGCAGACCAAACCTCTTCGATGTAATTCTTTTCCACCAGGGCTCCGGTGGGACAGTGGTTGACGCATTGTCCGCAATTGGTACAGATCACATCGTTCATGGATTTCTCAAAGAACGTGGTGATCATGGCATATTCGCCTTTGTGGGCCATGGTGAGGGCATTGACGCTCTGCAGCTCGGCACATGTTCTTACACAACGCTGACAACGGATGCATTTGCTGTCGTCTTTGATGATGGACGGAGAAAAATCATCAACGGTATAATTGTGGAAAGGAACAAGGTGAATGAAATCCTGGTTCATGATCTTATACTCGGAGGCCAGCAGCTGTAGTTCGCAATTCCCGTTCTTGTAGCAACTGGTACAGTCGGCGTTGTGCTCTGACAGGAGCAGCTCAATGATATGCTTTCTTGAATTCCTGACCTTGTGTGTGTTGGTCAGGACGTCCATACCTTCCTCACAAGGGGTGGCACAGGCGGGGGCCAGTCTTTTCTGACCGGCCACTTCCACTACACAGACACGGCAGTTCCCGGCTACACAAAGGTCTTTGTGATAGCAAAGGGTAGGTATGATAACACCTATCTGATTGGCGGCCTCCAGTATGGAAGTGCCTTTTTCAATTTCTACGGTTTGTCCGTTTATGGTAATTTTAATTTTCTTTCCCATTTCTGTCAGTTTTCAGGTTTAGTAAATCATCTCTTCTCTGAAATTCTCTACAATAGAAGAGAACGAATTGGCGACGGACTGTCCAAGACCACATTTGGCTGTATACTGCATTGTTTCTGCAAGACCCATCAGCTTGTCCAGGTACGCGGCCGGCTTTTCGCCCCGTTTTACTGCCTTGATGCCTTTGAGCAATTGCTGGCATCCCACCCGGCAGGGAGTACACTGCCCGCAGGATTCCTCGGCGAAGAAATTCAGGTAATTATCCAAAACATTGAACATGGAACGGGAACTGTTGAACAACATCATGGATCCTCCTGTAGGCAGGGAGATCCCTACCAGCTTTCCTTCAAATCCTATGCTGGTCTGGGAGAATTTTTTGCGTGGGACAAGGAAGCCCGAGGCTCCGCCAACCTGTACTGCTTTGGTGTCGTCATCTCCGAACTCTTCCACAAAATCGGTCAGACTCATCCCCAGCTCCAGCTCGTAAATACCGGGTTTGGGGGTGTCTCCCGATACCGAAAAGAGCTTGGTGCCCCGAGAAAACTGAACCCCAAGATCGTAAAAACGTTTGGAGCCGTATTTGAAAATGGTGTAGGTATGTGACAGTGTTTCTACGTTATTGATAACGGTAGGTTTGCCGAGATATCCGGAAGCGGTGGGATAGGGAGGCTTGTTGCGGGGTTCGCCCCGTTTGCCTTCCATGGACTCGAACAGTGCCGTTTCCTCCCCGCAAATATAGGCCCCGCTGCCCATAAATATTTTAATTTTGAAATCGTATTTGATCTCTTTACAGAAAAACTCGAATTCACTGATAGCTTTTTTCAATTCCTGTTGCAGGAAAAAATACTCGCCTCTTAAATAGATAAAACCCTCCCTGGCTCCTATAACGTGTCCGCATATGGCAATAGAGGTCAATACTTTAAAAGGAACCCTGGAAAGGATCTCGCGATCCTTGAACGTTCCCGGTTCTCCCTCATCGGCGTTGCATATGACGAATTTCTGATCTGATTTCAGTTCGGAGGTAAGTTTCCATTTCAATCCTGTGGGGAAACCTGCGCCGCCCCTCCCTTTGAGTTCGGAACTGATCAGTTCGTTTATCAGTTCGTTGGGGGTACGTGCCAGACTTTTGGTCAGCACTTCTTCCCAATCGTTTTCATTGTTGAAAATGAAGTCGGCTCTTTTGAGAATATGACTAGTTGACATGTTCACCTCCTATGATTTTGTCATTCAGGTAGCTGCTTAATATTTCCCGTATCCTTTCGGGAGTGAGTTCTGTGTACACCTCATTGTTGATGAGCATGGCCGGGGCTTTGTGACAAAAACCCAGGCAATTGGTCTCCAGGAGGGTAAATTTCCCGTCCTGAGTCGTTTCTCCGACTTTGATCTTCAGCATGTCTTCAATGGCCAGAAGGATCTGTCGTTCCCCTTTCATGGAACAGGTTATGGTCTTACATACACGGATAATGTATTTTCCCATCTTCTTGCATTCGAGGAACGAATAGAAAGTAGCCGTTCCGTAGACTTCCGTTACCGGGATGTCCAGCTCACGTGCTATTTCGAACATTGAAAATTCTGAAAGGTACTTTTCCTGCTCTACGACGCCCTGCAGGATAGGCAAAAGACTACGTCTCTCTCTGCCGTGTCGTTCGGCAAGGTCCTTAACTAGTTCGGTAATTGGTTTCATCCAAAATCAATTAGGTTAATAAATCTGGAACTTATATATGTAAGTGTAGATTATTCCCTTTCAATAAATCGGATTCAACTGTAGTTCTGAACGTTTTGGATCAAGCATATGTAAATATAATGGAAAAAGGATAAAAAATCCAAATATTAATTTTGAAATGTTGTAAACGAGGGTAACATGCAATTCTGTGCTTATGGATAATATTCTAATAATGAGAAGGTAGTAATGTCCCTGATTTATTTGGCGGGTGTAAAAAGAATTATTCATAACTTCGTCGACTGATTTGAAGAAAATGAAACCAGGTGAATCCAGAGTTCTTACAGGAGATTCTTTGCTTAAATATCTTCCGCACAGAACTCCCATACTCCTTGTTGACACTTATTTTGGCAGAGACGATGAAGCTTCTTTTACGGGATTTACACCCGTTTCGGGATCTCTGTTTTGTCCCGGAGATTTTTTTCTGGAAGAAGGTATCATTGAGCATGCGGCACAGTCGGTCGCCCTGGCTGCGGGGATGGACAGCGTGGCACAGGGGACGGGGGTTGTTCCCGGATATGTAGGGGCACTGGGTCCTTTTACCTTTTACTCCAGGGTGCAGGCAGGTGAGGAACTGGTCACGGCAATAAGGGAGATCCACAAATACCCGTCTTTTTCTGTAATACATATCAGAACAGACTGCGGAAAAAGGCAGGTGGCCGAAGGAGAACTGAAAGTAGTCAAATTCAATACCGAAGGTGCATGAGAAAATTGATTTCAGCTTTGTTTCTGGTCTTGAATTCTTGTGCCGTTGCCGGGCTGATTCCCTGGCGGGAAACGAAGCCACTGCTCGATATCTCCGAAGGTGTAAAGATGTATGATTTCCGGTTGTCTTTCATAAACAGGGAAATAGAAGGCTTGCTATTGGTTACAAGGAATGAGGAATCCAGGCCCAGGTTGGTGCTGACCTCTCATTTCGGCATTTCCCTTTTTGATCTGGAAGGAACAGCTGATGGGTACAGGGTGCATTATGTGATCGATTTTCTTGACAGGGACAAGGCACTTGACCTGTTGTGGGACGATTTTTTACTTCTGACAGCACCTTCTGTTGTTGACGCAACTGTTCAGGGCCTGGATGCACAGGGAAACGTAGCCTTGGTAAGAACAGGGAGCGGTATTCGCAAGACCGTGGTCCGGGCAGGTGGTTATTCCCGGGGTTTTCCGGACAATATTCAGATCAGCCATCCCAGGCTGCAATTATCTTTTTATATTAACATGACCCAGGATGCTCAGAAATCTCTTTTACATTAAGTCTTTCCGGGAAGAAAGTGACAATACCTTTTCGGTCACCGTCCGGATCAACCCCGGGCACCCTGTCTTTTCGGGTCATTTCCCGGGGTTACCGGTGTTGCCGGGCGTATGTTCCCTGTACCTGATCCGTTTTTGTACGGAACGTTTTACCCGTTGTCCCTTGCAGTACGTTTCCATCGGGTCCTGCAAATTTACCAGGATGATTGATCCTTTGCGTCAGGAGGAAATTGGCGTTCAGGTACGTATCTTGCATAGAGAAGAGGGATGGCAGATCAGGGCTGTAATGCAGTACGGTTCTTTGAATGTCTTAAAGTTACAGGCAATAATGAAGGAGGTTCTGATATGAAAAAATTATTGATTTGTATTGCATTTTCGGTTTTTTACCCGGGTTTCACGAATGCCGGAGCCATGCAGGAAGATTTTTATGCACGGTTGGCAAAAATATCTTCGGATATCAGATCCCTGTCGGGGACCTTTACTCAGATCAAAGAAATACAATCACTGGACGTGAAAGTCGTGTCTGAAGGAAATTTCAGTTATGAAAAGAACGTGGAAATGCGTTTTGATTATCTGGTTCCCCGCAAGATGAGCATTGTTGTGGACGAAAAAATCGTGAAAATTATTACAGAGGAGAAGACCAGTACATTCCCGTTAAGGGGACAAAAGAACGCGATGGCCGAAATGGCTCAGATCATGAACCTTTGTATGAAGGGTCAGCTGAAAGAGCTTAGGCAGACCTATGTGCTGGAATATGAAAAAACGGAAAGGGGCCACAGAGTCACCATACGTTCCCTGAAGGATGATCCTTCCAATGCGTTTGATCGAATAGACCTGTTGTTTGGTCTTCAGAACTACGGACTCCGGGAGTTGGTCATAAACGAAAGATCAGGTTATAGGACCACCTATGTGTTTTCCGATGTGATAACCGATGTTCAGAGATAAATGTCCTCTTGTAAAAAATACTATATTTGCATCCAAATAGCAAAGCCATGAAAGTGAAAGAAGTCCCCCAGGATGATGAGTTTTTTCAGCCGGACAGCGCCGTGCAGTTGAGGGATCGCACCTACGCTCTTGATGAAAACGGCCAATACCAGGAGGTCCCCAGTGCGGGGTGGAAACCGAAAAACGAAGCCATCAGGTTTTCATGGGACAACAGAGGGGAAGAAGCCGAGGCACTGCGTCAAAAGGTTATTGCCGGGAAGTGCAGTCCGCTGGTGTACCATATGGCAAAGTCGGTCATGACACCCAGGATCCTGGCAGATTATTCCGGTTTTTCCCGTCGGGAAATCCACAAATTCAGCAAACCCAAACACTTTGAAACGCTTGAACAGGCAGAACTTTCCCGCCTTGCCGAAGCGATGAATATAAGTGTTGAAGAACTCACCTCTACCGATTGAATATGCAAATCAATTTTGAACACAGGCACGCCGCCCATTGTGAGAACGGTGTTGTACGAAATTTATTGAATTTTTACGGGGTGAAACTAAGCGAGCCAATGATCCTGGGTCTGGGTTCAGGCATCTTTTTTTCACACATGCCTTTTTACAAACTGCACGGGATGGCCCTTACCTCTTTCAGGTATTTTCCGGGAAGTATTTTTACCAGGGTTACAAAGGCCCTTGGAATTGAGATACAATGGCATAAGTTCAAAGATCCCGATCAGGCCATGGCTAAACTGGATGAGGTCCTTCTCTCCGGGACACCCGTCGGATTGCGCGTAGGGGTCTACCATCTTACTTATTTCCCGAAGGAATACCGGTTCCATTTCAACGCACACAATCTTTGCGTAATAGGGAAGGAAGGCGATGAATACATCATCTCGGATCCCATAGGGATGCATATCAACAGGCTTTCATCCGAAGATCTGAAGAAAGTTCGGTTCGCCTCGGGAACAGGTCCTCCCAAAGGCAGTATGTACTATATCAGGAACCTGGAAAAATACAGACCCCTGGACGCCCAAATGATAGAAAAAGCCACATTAAGGACGTGCTCCGATATGTTGCATATTCCGTTACCCATGTTCGGGGCAAAGGGCATTGCGTACCTGGCAAGAAGGATGAGGAAATGGGAACGTCTCTATGGCAAGCGGGGAGCGGCTCTCAATCTGGCACAGATCATAAGGATGCTGGAAGAAATCGGAACAGGCGGTGCCGGATTTCGCTTTATGTATGCAGCTTTTCTGCAGGAAGCTTCGGTCTTCCTGAACAGGCCTGAGTGGAACCAATTGTCCATGGAATTGACCGAGGTGGGTGACTTGTGGAGGGATTTTTCCTATCATGCCGCAAGGTTTTTTAAGAAAAGAGAGGCCGAGGTGCTGTCCTATGACGACATAGCCAGAAAACTGGAGGTCATATCTGACCGTGAACGTATCATTTTCACACGACTCGAAAACTCAATAAAGCGTGGAAAATAAGTTTGCCATAGAGACAGTAAATCTGAAAAAGACTTATAAAGGGAAATCACATCCTACGCTGAACGGTTTATCTCTCAGGATCCCATACGGATCTTTATTCGGGCTTCTGGCTCCCAACGGGGCCGGTAAGACAACGGCCATCAATATTATATGCGGACTGCGGAAGTATGACAGCGGCAAAGTGTTTGTAGACGGACATGACCAGTCGGACGGGATGAAAGCCATCAAACCCCTGCTGGGCCTTGTCCCGCAGGACATAGCTTTATTTCCCACGCTGACCGCATATGAAAACCTGAAGATATTGGGCGGCCTTTACGGTATAAAAAAATCCGTACTGGAAGAACGTATTGATCAGTTACTAGAATTATTTGACCTGTCGGCGAGCCGTCATTCCTATATCAATCGTTTTTCGGGTGGCATGAAGCGCAGGGTCAACATGATTGCCGGGATGCTGCATGCTCCCGGGATATTGATCCTTGACGAGCCTACCGTGGGCGTGGATGCCCAGTCGAGGATGATGATCCTTGAGAAGCTGACCGAGATCAACCGTTCCGGAACCACGATCCTCTTTATCTCGCATTATCTTGAGGAAGCCGAGCATATCTGTAACGAAGTGGCCTTCATGGATGACGGGTCTGTCATCTGCCAGGGCTCTCCGGCCGATCTGATCCGGGCGTACACACCCTGTGACAGTATGGAATCCATCTATCTGAAACTGACCGGAAAAAGAATGAGGGATACCCAATGAGAAAATTCAGATATTTGCTATACAAGGATTATCTGCTCCTGAAAAGGGATGTGGCAGGCTTGCTCCTCATGTTCCTGATGCCCGCGATCCTTGTCGTCCTGATGGCTTTACTTCAGGAAAGCACTTTCCAGTCCATTGCCGATGTTTCTGTCCCCATGATGTTGGTCAACCACGACAAGGGAGAGCTTGGCAGCACCATTGACAGGGAGGTGGAGGCCTCGGGTATCTTTAAGATCACCAGGGACATTGACGGAAGTATCCCGACACTGGAAGAACTGGAAAAAGAGGTGGCTTCGAGCCGTTATGTCATAGGGATCTATATTCCCGAGAACACAACAGAAAGCATCCGGAGAAACGTTGCCAGATATGTGCTGGCCACTTTTAGCGGGGCCACTGACCTGCCCCCCATGGACAACGTCAATTTTGTGGTTTTCGTCGATCCCACCACCAAGGCTTCCTTTTACGCTACCATTATGAGTACCTTGAAAGAGAAGACGCAGAAGATAGAATTTACTTATATCATGAATGAGATCACCCGTCAGGTAAATGAAATCAGCCCCATTCCCATATCGACACTGGGCTTTGCCGGGGAACAGGTACATATAGATATAAGAGATGCCCGTTTACAGGGGAAAGACCTGGTTCCCAATCCTGTCCAGCACAATATTCCGGCATGGTCCCTGTTTGCGATATTTTTTGTTGTCATTTCCCTTTCCGGCAGTATTATCCGCGAGAGGCAGGACGGCAGTTTCTCCAGGTTGCTGACGATGCCTTGTTCCTATACAGAATATTTATTGAGCAAAGCGTTCACCTTCATAGTGGTGTGCCTGATCCAGTTTGGGCTGATGTTGCTTATCGGGGTTTTTGTGATGCCTCTCTTTGGGCTGGATTCGCTGAACCTGGGAACGTCTCCCCTTGCCCTGATCCTGCTGGCTCTTTCTGCTGCCGTGTCGGCTATCGGTTATGGAATTGCGATAGGAAACATAGCCAACACATACCACCAGTCTTCCGTCTTTGGGGCAATCTCTGTTGTGATCATGGCAGCCATCGGAGGCATATGGATCCCTACCTTCATCATGTCAGAACCCATGCGTAAGATAGGGATGCTATCTCCTTTGCACTGGGGCCTTTCAGGATTTCTGGACGTATTCCTGCTCGATGCCGGAGTCAGGGCCGTTCTGCCCGAATGCGGGGTAATGCTTCTTTTTGGCCTGGTTTGTTTTGCCATCGCCGTCTCCTTCAATTACCGGCGCAGGCTGGACGTTTGAAACCGTTGTTGATGGCATAAGCCGG
>JAEAME010002124.1_pt1 | contig 12021 bp, 10 predicted proteins | sample 8958731 | NCBI WGS metagenome assembly JAEAME01 (sample SAMN16933194, study PRJNA681113) | bioreactor sludge metagenome | isolation source: anerobic bioreactor sludge (Control) | place: India:Bengaluru | collected 2018-10-24 | reverse complement strand
TCAGGTGATGCGTGCTTTGCACGCTATTTCACTTCGCCTTCGCAATAGCGGATCACCTCTTCATTCAAAAAACGCTGAAAATTGTTGTGCTGCTCCTTGGTGATCATGCGTGGATAACTCAGGATCAGCAGTTCCTGTGCATTTGCGTCGAGCCTGTAAGGAAGATGTACAAACCGGTAAGGGGTGAGGGTATACCCGGAACGTTCGTAGAACTGGAGCCGGCGTACCGACAATTCATTGCTGAGCGGATCTATTTCAAGGATGATTGTATGCGCGGAATCCCGCAAATGCCGCAACATTTGAGAACCAAATCCGTGTCCCCGCAGTGCAGGATTTACGGCCAGATACTCCAGGTAACGGTAAGAATCCCATTCCCAAAAGAACATCAGTCCAATTAACTCCCCTCCTTCCCATGCCGACAAAGGAAAAAAACGGTCATCACCGCAGGCCCGCAAATGGTCACCCATCTTACGCCGTTCGGCTACCGGAAAACTCTCCTCATACAGGGTCCAAACACTCTTCCAGCGGATGCTGTCTTCGGGGGTAATCTTCAAGTATTCCATGACTGGCTTTAATTTATAAGTGGCATCGACAAAGGTACCACAATCCTGTATAAAAATAAAAAATCTTTTGCCCGAAGTGAGTCCGGAAAACTAAATCTCGCAAGTGCCATCGGCATTGCACGATTTACCTTTGCTGATCACCAGTTCTTTTTCTTTTTCGGTGCGGTTTTTCCATGCGTCGTACGCCTTGTGCAATACCTTCACAAACAGGTCCACAGGCTCCGATCCCACGATAGCCTGGCGCCGGTCCATCAAAAATGTGGGTACCGTGTCGAACCCCAGGTTGGCAGCCTCCTGCATGTCCTGTTTGATCTCATACAGATAGTCCTCGCTGTTGAGCATCCGCCGAATCTCTTCTTCCTCCAGTCCGGCTTCCTTACCAATGGAAACAAGCAGTTCCCAATCGCTGTAATCCTTTGCATCCTCGAAGTAAGCCTTGCCGAGTTTTCCCACCACCAGTGAGTCGAGTCCCTTTTCGGCGGCCAGCTTAATCAGGCGGTGTGCATCGCTCGTGTTGGCAGCCACCGACTGTGGCAGGTTGAACGGCACACCCAGGTCATCGGCCATCTTCTTCAGGTTGGCAAACATGCTGTCGATTCCCTCTTCAGGATATCCAGCACTGTTTACCAGATACTTTCTCACCGGATACCCGTTTCCCTTGTCGGGCAGGTTGGGGTTGAGCTGAAATGCTTTCCATTCGAGCTCCACCTCGTCGGCATGGGGAAACTGCTGAAGCGCTCTCTCGTAATGTATTTTGCCAATATAACAATAGGGACACATGATGTCGGTCCACACCTCAATTTTCATTCTTTCTGTTCCTTTTTTTAATGAGTTCATAGCCATCATAAACAACTGTCCCTCTCTTTTTGTTTATTGCATTGATGATCCCTTTTTCAATGAGGGGGCATTTTAGGATGAGAGTTGATTCATGAGTAGCAGGAAAGAAGAAAGAAATATTATCCACACACAGTACAAAGCATTTTATTTGCAATATGCCGGAGAATTGATCTTTTTTGCCCGAAAGTTTGTAGATCAATATACGGCCGAAGATATTGTGCACGATCTTTTTCTGAAAATATGGGACAGGAAATCAACCCTCATTGCCGGCGGGAATGTCAAAAATTATTTGTTCTCCATGACGCAACACGCCTGCATCGATTACATCAAGCACCAGACTGTAGAGAATAATTTCCTGCAAAAGCAAGTCAGGGAGATCCAACTCGACGAGCTGAATTATTACGCCTCTTCCACCGATGGCTCCCACGATGACGGAGAGATAGAATCGTTGTATGCCTCCATCGAAAAGCTACCACCCAAGCGCAAGGATGTGTTCAAGAAGTTCTTCCTCGAAGGGCAAAAACATGCCGAAATAGCCCGACAGCTACAGATATCCATCAGAACCGTGGAGACACACATCTATCAGGCCTTGAAATTTCTCCGCGAAGACGCCATTGGGCTTCTTTTCCTCGCTTTCCTGTGTACGTAGTTGCCATTTAACAATCGTATATATATCAAAGGGGCCATACTTGAAGAAATATAAAAACAGTTCCTTTTGGTTAAAAATGATATGTGTATCACCGGAATAGATGATCTTATTATCCGTGTTCTTGATCGAAGACAAACCGATGAAGAGCTACAGTCTTTCCTCGACTGGTATCATGCCAGCGAAGAAAACAAGCAGTTTTTTTTCCAGCTCAAAGATATCTACGAACGTCGCAAGGGCGGATTATACCCCGACGAACAGGCAATTTCAGCCAGTTGGGGCCGTCTGTGCCATAAAATGGAAAGGCAACAAGCAACCAGCACACAGCTCCGTCGAAGTAAACAGTCAAACCGTCGTTCCCGAACCACAATATGGGCAATGGCAGCGGCAGTGTTCCTGGCGTTGATTGTCTCCGGTATTCTTTTTCTGACAGGTCGCGAAGAGGTTCGATGGGTCGAAGTAGAAACGGCGCCACGCAGCGAACCCTATCCTGTTTTGCTGTCCGATGGCTCCACGGTGCTGTTGAATGCTTCCTCCAGGCTGAAATACCCCGAGAAGTTCAAGGGTGAAAGCAGAGAAGTTTATCTGGACGGAGAAGCTTTTTTTACCGTCGCCAGCGACAAGCGTCGTGCTTTTATCGTCCATACCGATCAGCAGGATGTCAGGGTGCTGGGTACCCAGTTCAATGTGCAGGGTTACTCGTCCGATCCCCATACCATCACCACGCTGATCACCGGCAAAGTAAAGCTTCTCACATACAACCGTAGCGATCATCTCAATGAAGAGATCGAGATGCTTCCCAATCAACAGCTTTTTTTTGATAAACAACGCAACGACGCTTCCCTTTCCAGGATCGATCCCACTGAGACCGTAACCTGGATGAGTGGAGTCTATTCTTTCAGGGATGCTCCATTGGAAGAGATTACACGGCGTTTGGGAAAAGTCATCGGGATTGCTTTCATTGTGCCGGACGAGTCGGCACGGGAAGAAAAATATACCGGAAAATTTTTTTCCAATCAGTCGCCCGAAGAGATTGCCGGGGTGCTGAATTTCAAAGGTCAGTTCCGGACGGAGTTACGAAACGATACACTTTTTCTTTTAAAAAGATGATGCAGTATATAAATTATTCACTTTANAACGATACACTTTTTCTTTTAAAAAGATGATGCAGTATATAAATTATTCACTTTAAAAACAGATGCCTATGGTAATAAAAATCGTGTGCTGAAAAAGCCGGGACGCTGTGTCCGCAGTTTCCCGGCAGTAGATTCGTTTTCAATGCATTAAATAATCCTTTTTGTCGTGTCGACATGGAGGAGTATTCATTCTTTAATTTATTAAAAACATACAAATTTATGAATAAATCAACAGATACCAAGAGACATTGGGGAAAAATACCGCTGCTCCTCATGTTTATTTCCTTCCTATTCGTGAATGGACATTTCCAAAGTTTTGCCGGTAGCGAAACCCGGCTCGAAATGCTGTCGGTGAAATTAAGCCAGGCAACGTTCGATGAGATTGTTTCCGTAATTGAAAACCAGTCAGAATTTGTTTTCTTTTATAAAAGCAGCGATGTCGATCGTTCCATACTTTATGATGTGGAATTTGAAAACAAGACCATCCACGAAATACTCGATCAGCTCACCAAAAACTCCGCCCTCACCTATAAAATATCGGGGAAGTATATTTTTATAGACCGCAAAGCAGAGATCAAAGGAGAAAAAACTGCGGAAGGGAAAGTGGCCATTCCACAACAACAGAAACGTGAAATTACCGGTACTGTCCTCGATGAAGAGCGACTCCCCGTTATCGGAGCCAACATCATTGAAAACGGGACGACCAACGGAACCGTGACCGATATAGATGGGAACTTCCGGCTGCAGGTCGATGAAGGGGCTGTCATCTCCATCTCCTACATCGGCTATATCGACCAGCAGATCAATACCACCGGTACCAGCACTTTTAATATCATATTGCTGGAGGATACCCAGACATTGGATGAACTGGTGGTGGTGGGTTATGGTACCATGCGCAAATCGGATGTGACCGGATCCATTTCCACGGCCAAGGGAAGCGATGTCATCAAAAATCAGTCGTTCAATGCCCTGGAAGGTTTGAAAGGTAAAGCTGCCGGTGTGAACATCTTCTCCAATACCGGACAACCGGGTGGCGAGCTGCGTGTGATCATTCGGGGTATCTCCACCATCAACGCTTCTGCGAGTCCGCTCTACGTGGTGGATGGCGTGGTGATGTCGAATTTCCAGTACCTCAACCCCAACGACATTGAATCGATAGAGGTACTGAAAGATGCCTCTTCGGCTGCCATTTATGGTGCCAGAGGAGCCAACGGTGTGATCCTGGTCACCACCAAAAGGGGAGGCAACACCGGCAATCGTGCCCGCGTCTCTTACGATGGTTCGATCTCCTTGAGCAACATGTCAAGATACATGGATGTGATGGACGCCAACGAATGGATGTCAACCTTCAAACAAGGATTGGAGAATGCCAATGCATGGCAGAACAGGAACTTCACCACCGATCTCTCCGAGATCTTTACCGATGAACGGCTGTTCAACGCCGACGGGACACCTAAATACAACACCAACTGGCAAAAAGAAGCCTCCCGCACCGCGTTCTCGCACAATCATCAGCTCAGCATCCAAAGGGGCGACGCCGATCATTCCGTGGGTGCCTTCCTCAACTATACCGATCAACAGGGTATCCTGCACAACACCTACTTCAAACGTCTGAATGCCAAGCTGGCCTACGACGACAAGCCCACCTCCTGGTTATCCACAGGCGTGAACCTGCTTGTGAACCATTCGTGGGGTAACAGAACCTCCGACAACCCCTACGGGCAAGGAGCGCTGCGTACCATGGTGGAACTGCTGCCCTTTCTTCCCGTGATGCTCGATGGCGTCTACGCGCAGACAAATAGCTTCAGCACCAGCGCCATCTATCGCGACCAGAACAATCCCAATCCGTCGGCCATGCAGGGATTCAGTCCCGAGGGAGTGGGGAACCCCGTGGAGTTGCTAAAGCGAATGCAGGCCAGACAATACAGAACACAGATCTTCGGAAATGCAGCCCTCACGTTCCACCTGGCAGAGGGGCTCGATCTGAAGACGCAGTTCGGTATCGACTACCACAACAACCGCAATGCCAACTACACCCCTTTCACGCCGCGTCCGCTCATCAACCAGAGCTCTACCGGACGGGCAGAAGGGAACAACTCAAACACGCTCTATTGGCAGGAGGAAACCTATCTGACCTATAACAAACTGTTTGGTCCCCATTCTGTGAATGCCATGGGAGGTATCTCCTGGCAGGAAAGGGGCTATACCTATTTCAGTGCCGTAGGCTCCAACTTCTCCGACGATTTCTACGGTTATTATAACCTCGGAAAAGGATCGGATCGTCCTTCTGTGGGCAACGACCACGACAAGTGGACCATGAACTCCTACTTTGCACGTGTAGCCTACTCCTACGACAACAAGTATATGGCAACCGTCACAAGTCGTTGGGATGGCTCCTCGAAATTCGGAGCCAACAACAAGTACTCCTGGTTCCCCTCCATCGGCCTTGGCTGGTTGGTGTCGAACGAAGACTTCCTGGTCGACCATCCGGTGATCAGCAGGCTCAAACCCCACACCTCCTTCGGTGTGACCGGTAACTCCGAGATCGGAACCTATGCTTCACTGGCTACCATCGGGCAGTCCACCACCATCATCGGTGATGACCTGCAAACAGTCTCTTATACGCAGCGCATGCCCAACCCCGACTTGCGGTGGGAAAAAACCAACCAGTGGGATGTGGGTGTCGACCTGGGTTTGTTCAACAACAAACTGAACGTGGAGGCTTCTTACTACTATAAGTACACGACCGATCTGTTGCTCAGTCGTCCCATTCCCCGTACAACCGGTTTCTCTTCCATCACCAGCAACATTGGGGAGGTATCCAACAAGGGTTTCGATCTGTTGATCAATGCCTATCCGGTGGATGTGAACGGTTTCCAGTGGAATACCATGTTGAACCTCAGTTTCAACAAGAACAAGGTCGAAAAACTCGATGAAAGCTCCTCGGTCGATCCGGTGACCGGCAAACGCCAGATCCTGCTGGATGGCTTCGTAGGGTATGACATGCTCATTCGTGAAGGGGAAGAGCTCTCCTCCTTCTATGGCTACAGACGTGCGGGTATTTACGATGGCGTAGCTGCCAACTGGGATACCGAAACAATGAATGTACCCTCGACTATCGGTGAAAAAGTGACCTACAAGCAGCGGGAGATACTCGGTAACGGACTTCCCGACTGGATGGGTTCATTTATCAACACATTCAACTACAAAGGATTCGATCTTACCCTCGATGTGCAGTTTTCATGGGGCGCCGACATCATGCAGGAGTTCTTTCACTCCACCGAGGGCCGTTTCCTCACCAGCGGCATCGATCGTCTCTGGCAGGATGCATGGCATCCCACACTCAATCCCACCGGTACGGCACAAGCCATCAGGCTGGCAAACTTCGGTATGGGTAACAATGCCAATGCCGATGACACCTGGGTGGCCGATGGATCCTATTTGCGCGGGAACCTCATCCAGCTTGGATATACCTTCAGCAGCGAGTCGCTCCGGAGCGTGGGACTCTCTGCACTGCGACTGTACGGAAACGTGAACAACGCTTTTCTGATCACCTCTTCCGATTATTTGGGCTTCGATCCTGAAAACTCGTCACGTTTGGGAGACAACAAATGGGGAACGAACCGTCAGTTCTTTACCTATCCGCGTCCCAGGACATTCACGGTAGGTGTGAACGTAACGTTTTAAAAGAAAGTCAGCAAACAAATAAATTGAATCATATGAAATTACATAGCATATACAAATCCATTATTCTCCTGATAGGCTTGACGCTGGCAATGAGCTCGTGCGAGAGTTTTCTGGATGAGAATCCACAGGACGAAAAAACCACCGGCCAGTTCTGGAAGACCGAGTCGGATGCCATTACAGGGGTCAATGCCCTTTATTTCGGCGGCGTACCCTATTTGCACAACATCGATGTGGATGGTGGCTGGACACCCAAAGCCACCATGTGGGGAGGGGTCATGTCGGGACTCTTCGTGGATAAACGCAAAGACAGAACCTTCACCAATGCTTCAGAGGGAGCCAACTTCAATATTGAATCGTTCGATGCCACCTCGCAGAAGATGTGGACCGAGTTCTATATCGGCATCTCCCGTGCGAACTTCGTGATCGCCAACATCCCGACCATGACCGATGTGCTTTCAGAAGCGCAGATCGCCAATTTCGTGGCACAAGGGAAATTCTTCCGGGCCTATGCCTATTTCTATCTGGTAAAAGAATATGGCGGGGTACCCTATATCGACCAGCCCTACACTTCACTCGAGGGAATCTACGTGGAACGCACGCCTGCCGAGCAGGTATACGAGCACATTGAAGCTGATTTGCTCGAAATCATCGGTGGCAATGCACTGCCCAACGTGGCCTTCTACGCCAATGGAGGTTATGTGACAAGGCCCATGGCGCAAACCTTGCTGGCCCAGGTCTACCTGCAATGGGCCGGCGCTCCCGTGAACGGCGGCAATGAATATTATGCCAAGGCCGCTGCGATGGCTCAGAACGTGATCAATGGCGGTCAGCATGCCCTCATTCAGCCCAATGGAAGCAGTACCGATCTCAATTCGGCTTACAATGTCATCAAGACAACCAAGTCGTCCAACGAGATCATCTTTGCAAAAGAGTATAACCAGACCAGTTTCAATGTGGGTAACTCCTATGCCGTGCGTTCCATCGGCACCGACGCCTTCCAGTGGAAGAATGCCAACAACGAGAGTGTCTTCAAACCGGGCGGAGATGTATTGTACAATGCCTATCTTCCCTCCAATGTGCTGATCAATAGTTATCATCCTTCCGACGTGCGAAGCATGGAAAAACAATTCTTCTTCAGCGAATACACCGACGCCACGGGCGTATCCCACACGTTGAACAACCTGGGCAACTGGGCCTGGTTCGATGCCGGTTCGTTGGTTAATGGACGCGATGGCGACTACAACATGCCCATCTTCCGATATGCGGAGGTGTTGCTGATTGCAGCCGAGGGACTAGCCCGCACCGGCAATGAAGCCGATGCCAGAGGTTATCTCAACCAGGTGCGTCGTCGTGCCGGCCTGGCCAATGAAACAGCCTCGGGTGATGCATTGATCCAATCGATCCTCACCGAGCGCTTCCACGAGTTTCCGCTGGAGTTCAAGATCTGGGACGACATCCGTCGCACCCGCTTGTATCCCGAAGCCGATGGCATGCAGTCGGGCCGCCTCAGGTGGGTACCTCTCGCCTCTGCAGCGATCCAGAACAAACCCGACGGTACCACAAGGGTAGGGGCCATACCCGAATATGCCCTGTTGTGGCCTATTCCGTTGAGTGAGATGCAAGCCAACACTGCGTTGGAAGGCAATCAAAACCCCGGATGGAATTAATTTGATGCAGGTGCTTTTGTTGGGTTAAAATGGCGTGGATTTCGGAAACTATTTCCGGAATTTTTCCGCAACTTTTTCGGAGCAAATCCAGTACTTCTCCATATATAGTCCTAATATGGTCCTAATAAAGTCCAAATATATCTGGAGAAGTACTGGGTTAGTTGAGGGTAAATTTAGGTTCAGATTAGAGGTATGTCAGGGGGGTATATATAGAGAGACCTAAATTGCCTGTTGATAATTTGACATAAAAAAAGTCAGTTTGAAGAAGATATTTACGCTCTCAATCCATATCCCAGAACAACGAAAGTTTTTGCATCGACATAGACAATTAAGGGACCCAGCAATGCATCATCTTTGGTGTGGAAGGTTACGGAATAAGCGGTTTTTTCCTCATACCGTGTTTCTGAAACAATTGCTTTGTTCCAGTCCGAGATCACAGATACTTTTTGCTGGCTACTCAGTGAATTCCAGGCAACTTCTCTAATATGCAGCATCTGAAAATCCTGACTATTCTCCTTTTCACAACCTACCAGAAAAGGGATAATAAATAAGATTAAAAAAATAATTCGTTTCATAAGAATGATTTTGTATCTATTTATTAGACGCAGAACAAATTAATATGTTGCATTTATGAATAATAATTTATGAATTGTTTGCTATTTTTTTGGTTTTAGTGGAATGTTTTCATAAATTCGTCGCTTGAATCAGTTACCAGGAACATTTCAATGATGTGAGGTAAAATCCTATCAATTTAATCAAGTCGAAATGAAAACTAACAGTGGGTAAATTTTAATCTTGAAGGAAGGCAAAATCCATGAATAAACCTTTCAATGAAATTTATGTATGCGTAATTCCATTAATAACAAACAATCTTGTATATCACTTATAATGTGATCGTTGCAAAACGAATGCGAAGTTTATATAAAATGTATACGCAATAGTATGGCGTATATACAGATGTTGAACTAAACCTGTCGGTAAATTAGAATAGTGATAATTTTGAAGCGTAATAACTTCAATTAATTATCATTATGAATCTAAACAAAACATTCGAGAGTTTGCAGATCAAGGAGATGCAAATTCGCAATTACAGTCCCCGTACAATTAAGACGTATTGCAGCCTGCTCATAAAACTTGAAAAAGACTTGGGTAAATCGCTGTATGAGGTTACCACCGAAGACTTTAAAAACTGGTTACATTACCTGATTACCAAAAAAGGAATTTCCGTTTCCACGGTAAACCAGCTTATAAGTGCTTTCAAGATTTTTCATGTAGACGTCTGCCATCGCAAATGGGAAGAGTTCCATGTAAGACGGCCTCGCAAGGAGAAAAAACTCCCCATAGTTTTGTCATTGCAGGAAGTGCAACGCATGATCACGGTAACAAACAACATAAAGCACAGAGCCATTCTAATGCTTACTTATTCTGCGGGACTTCGCAGGATGGAAGTATTACAAATCAAACCACGCGACATTGATTCACAGCGTATGCAAGTACGTATCGTGCAAGGAAAGGGGAAGAAGGACAGATATACCATTCTTTCGTGGAAAACACTCGAAGTGCTGCGAATGTATTATAAATTGGAACGACCAAGCACTTATCTATTCGAACCGATGGGGCGTAAAGGACAACCCTTGTCGGAAAGAACTGTAGAGTATATTGTGAAAAACAGTGCTAAAAATGCCGGAATAAAAAAAGAGGTATCGTTTCATACATTGCGTCATTGTTTTGCCACCCATTTATTGGAAGCCGGTGTAAACCTGAGACAGATACAGCAGTTCATGGGTCATACTTCATTGAAGACCACAGCTGTTTACCTGCATGTAGCCCATATCAAAACCAGCGAGTTTACTTCTCCATTGGATGATATAACACTTTTCTGATCTATCATTATGGAGAATAAAAAGCAAATCATAGAGATTGCTGACATTTTCCGGGATAAGAGACACGATTTCCTGACCGAGAACACACTTTGTGCCGTACAGCAAAAAGCAATGGAAGATATTATTGCCTGTCGTACTTCAGAACTTGGCGGGCATACATTGAGTTGCAATCATTGCGGTCACAAGGTTCAATCCTATAACTCGTGTCGTAATCGCAATTGTCCCAAATGCCAGTACATAAAACGGATGCAATGGGTGGATAAACTTGCGGCTGATCTCCCCCCGGTAAAACATTTTCACATTGTTTTCACAATACCCGCGTGTCTGCACAAACTGTTTTATATCAATCAGAGGATTGCTTATTCCTTGCTCTTCAAAGCAGCCGGACAAACACTGATGCAATGTGCCAGAAACACGCATTATTTAGGCGCAGAGGCCGGAGCTGTTGCCCTGTTACACACCTGGGGTCAAACAATGACCTATCACCCGCATATTCATACCATTGTTCCTGCCGGAGGAGTATCCGATGATGGAATGGAATGGGTACCAAGTGCTAAAAAGTTTTTTGTCCCGGTAAAAGTGCTCAGCACCGTTTTCAGGGGTATTTTATGTCGGCTACTGCAGGAGTCAGTATTCAGGAAGGAGATCAAACTTCCAGATGATACACCCGATTTTCAGACCATAAAAGCAAAATGCTACGCTAAAAAATGGGTGGTTTATGCAGAAAAACCGTTTGCTTCACCCGATAATCTGGTCCGTTATCTGGGCAACTACACACACCGTGTGGCAATTAGCAACCACCGTATGGTAGGTTACAAAGATGATAAGGTTACTTTCAGCTATAGGGATAACAAGGCAGGAGGTGCAAGAAAAACAATGACCCTGGAAACTATGGAGTTTATACGGCGATTCATGCAGCATGTCCTTCCATGTGGATTTAGCAAAATACGTTACTTCGGATTCATGGCTATCTGCAAAAGGAAAACAAAGCTCAATTTATGCTATTCACTGTTGCCCACCCCAACCTGTTTTTCAAGACTTACAGGACTGCTTGCAATGGAAGTTTTACAAATAATATCCGGTAAGGACCCAATTATTTGCGCAAAGTGCAAAAAAGGGAAATTAATGGTAAGCCCGGCATGCAATGTTTTACACATGGAACCAGGATAATTCTGATAATTAACAAAAGCGTTCTTTCCATTTAATGACAAAACTCGTATAGATGATGAGCAAAATCATACAGGGAGAATTATGCATTTACGTGGACGGTCTAAGATTAAAAAACAATCATGTACTTGAAAAAGAGCTTTTATAGGAACTTATTAACACAAATCAAGCAAAAACGCCAACCTCCCATAAATACTTTTCCCATAGCAATAGGTTCCGTTCAACTAGTTTTATTTGCCATTATTGATATCATATTAAATTAATCTTTGTGAAAATTTGTGAATCAACTTCTTTTCAATAACTTTGGTGGGCTATAACGGCGAATAAAACACTAAGATGTTGGCGGTCATTGTAAAAAGACAGACGATATGCGAAAAATTGATGATAAACTTATAGATAGATTGACAAAAGGTGATTTATTGCCTTTGTTAAACT
>JAEAME010002142.1_pt1 | contig 12022 bp, 9 predicted proteins | sample 8958731 | NCBI WGS metagenome assembly JAEAME01 (sample SAMN16933194, study PRJNA681113) | bioreactor sludge metagenome | isolation source: anerobic bioreactor sludge (Control) | place: India:Bengaluru | collected 2018-10-24 | reverse complement strand
CCCTGCCGCTCCAGGTCATAGGCGATGCGCGAGCCGATCAGGTTGACGCTGCGCCAGACCAGCGGGTGCAGCCCCGGGGTGGGCGGGTCCTGGTAGGGCGGGACGAACAGGCGGTCGCCGGTCGATCCCATCTGGTGCTCGTCGACGACCACCTGCGGGTAGAGATCGTGGTAGAGCGCCCGCAGGATCAGCTGCGTCTCCTTCAGGCTGCCCTTGAACCAGTCGCGGTTGTCGTCGTGGCCGGCGTACCAGTGATAGAGATAGGGCGCCTCGGTCCCTTCATAGGCGGTCCCGCGCATCTTCTCGTTCCAGTCGGTCTCCATGATCTGTCCGTCGGGATTGACCGAGGGGAAGAGCGCCAGGACGACGTCGCGCAGGATGTCGCCCGTTTCGCCTCCGCCGGCGGCCAGCAGGTGCCCCAGCTCCATGGCCATCTGCGAGGAGGCGATCTCGTCGGCGTGGAGGTTGCAGGTGACCGCGACCACGGCCTTGCCGCCGTCGGCCAGGCGCTCGGCCTCGCCGGCGTCGATCTCGCCCTGGGCGAGGGCTCGGGTGGCGGCCTTGAGCCGGTCGAGGTCGCGCAGGTTGGCCTCGTCGGAGATCAGCGCCATGAACAGGTCGTTGCCCAGGGTGGTCTTGCCCAGGGTGACGACGCGCACGCGGGGCGACGACGCGGCCAGGTGGTCGAAATAGGCGCGGATGCGGTCGTAGCGGGCCAGCCGGTTGTCGCTTCCCGGCTTGAAGCCCAGGAACTGCTCGGGGGTCTGCAGCGCCCAGGCGCTCGCGGCCAGGGCGGCGATGAGGAGGATGACGGTCAGGGGTCTCTTCATGGCGCCTCCTAGAAGGGGTGATTATAAACCTTTCAAAGGAAAAAGGTAAAAGGAAAAAGTAAAGAGATGGAAGTTGCACTCGGTGTACGGCGTACGGTATACGGTTTACGGTAAAGACAGGGAATCGAGCCTGATCGATCATTCGTTGCTGCCGTATGCCTTGAACTGCATGCTGCAAACCAAGCGCATCCTGCCCTGTTATAGTTCAACGATGTTCATCACTCTGGCTTTCCTAACACTAACACAAACACTATCACTCTGAGATCGGTTCTTCCGTTTGACAATCCCGACGCCGCTCCCTATAATGCAGTCCTGATTTCGGGCCGGAGTGGCGGAATTGGCAGACGCATCAGACTCAAAATCTGACGAGGATTTCCCTCATAAGGGTTCGATCCCCTTCTCCGGCATTCAGGTCTCAAACGGCTGCTCAGTGGTAGTGGTAGTGGTAGTGATAGTAAAAGCAATAGCACCTAGCTAGCAAGTACTTAGAGCGCTGCGTGCATCCAAGCATCTTTTGCTGGTTAACGTCGGACGTCGAACCTCGAACCTTACAGCATCTTTTATTGGGCTTCTAAAGTTTAGTCGATGTTGCGTTGTTCGGCAATTCCCCGCTCGCGGTAGAAGACGGAGATCAGGGTGTAAGGGACGTTGCGGTCGTTGACCATGGCGCTCACCGTGGTCTGGGCGACATGCAGCACTTCGATATTGGGCGTCAGCCAGTCGTTGATCTTCTTTTCCAGCTCGGCCCCCTGGCCGGTGAACAGCTTGTATTTCATGGAGCACCCCCGTTGCGTCGGGCGGGATTATAGCACACCCGGCCCGGTCAGGATATGATCTTCAGCGCTCGCGGCACCGACTCGAACTCGAGGCTGCGGAACGGGCGCGGCCTGCCGTCGCGGCTCAGCACGTCGCCGTCGATCTGGATCGTGAAGTCCTTCGCGGAGTGGACCGCAAAGCGCGGCGACTGCAGGATCAGCGCCTCCTTCTTCTCGGCGTAGAGGGCCGGCGGCGTCAGCAGCGCCAGGTAGGCCAGGCGCGGGAAGGAGCACTCGCGGATGAGCAGGGCGTCGAGGAGGCCGTCGTCGGGGCGCGCCTGGGGCAGCGCCTTGCGGCCGGCCGCGGAGATCGCAGGGCTGGTGAACGGGCGCGTCATCGGCGACCCCGGCACCGGATGTTGTCGAACACGGCCAGCATGAACTCGCCGCTGACGCGGCCGGCCTCGTGCTCCACCTCCAGGCGGATCGGCATCTCGGCCGAGCGGCAGGCGCGCCAGCCGCCGCGCAGCCCGGAGAGGGTCTGGTAGCGGCCCAGGCGCGGGCTGCGCTGCACCACCTGGGTGACGTACTGGTTGATCAGCACCGACAGCCCGATGGAGGCCTGGCCGGGGTAGTAGCGCAGCACCTTGCGCCCCTCGCGCACCGCTCCCAGGTCGATGCGCCGCGTACGCCCCCGGCGGATGGCCTGGCAGGCCTTCTTCAGCGAGTGGACGCCGAACTCGCGCACCACGTCGTTGCACGAGCCCAAGCCGATCATGCCCAGGGCGTTGTCGGCGCCCAGGCGCATCATCTCGTTGATCACGATCAGCAGCGTGGTGTCGCCGCCGGCGGCGACCAGGATCGGGTAGTCCTCGGCGGTGACGGCGACCAGGTCGCGCAGGTCGTCCTCGTGGCGCGACTCGAACCAGTCGTGGGCCACCCCCGCCTCGCGCAGGCAGCGCTGCAGGGCGCGGCGGTTCTGGGCCGCGCGCCCCTTGCCGGCGCTGGGGTTGAAGAGAACGGCCGCCTTGTCCATCACTCCAGTCCCAGCTCGCGCAGCACGGCGCCGGCGCGGTCGACCTGCCGGGCGACGAACAGCACGAAGCGCATGTCGACGTGGATGGAGCGGGTGAGGTCGGGCCGGAAGCGGAAGTCGCTGGCCAGCGACTCGTAGTTGCCGTCGAAGAGGACGCCGGCCAGCTCGCCGTCGGCGTTGAGCACCGGGCTTCCCGAATTGCCGCCGGTGGAGTCGTTGCTGGTCAGGAAATTGACCGGCAGCCCGCCGACCCCCGGCTCGCGGGCAGCGGAGCGGAAGGCCGGCGGCAGCTCGAAGGGCGCCTCGCCGCGCTCCTTGGCCAGCACGCCGGAGAGGGTGGTGAAGGGGGCGTAGCGCACGGCGTCGCGCGGCGAGTAGCCCTCGACGCGGCCGTAGCTGAAGCGCAGCGTGCGGTTGGCGTCGGGCGGCCGCAGCCGGTCGGGGCGCATGGCCGCCAGCGCCTCCACGTAGAGCGGCTTCCACTCGAGCCACTCGCCGGCGATGGCGCCGCGGCGGCGGTTCAGGGCGTCGATGCCGGGCTGAAGCGTGCCGGCCAGGAGGATGAAGGGGTCGCGGCAGGCGCGGATGGCGCGAGCGTCGGCCTGCAGCAGCTCCTGCTTGAACGCCGGGTCGGCCAGGCGCGTGCCGGCATAGAGCGCGGCGGCATAGGCGGCGATCCGTTCCCCGCGGCCGGCTCCTGGGGCCGAGTCGACCTCGCGGGCCAGGGCGGCGAAGAATCCCGGCTTGTCGGCCGCCAGCAGGCTCTCCAAATACAGGGCGAACACCGCCTCGTCGGTCTTCAGGTCGAGGTTGCGCTGGTTGACGCCCAGGCGCTCCTTCCAGGCCGCCATGTCGCGCTCGCTGAATCCCGCCTCGCGCTCCAGGTCGGGGCGGGACTTTTCGTGCCCCCACTTGCGCAGCGTCAGCGCCCACTCCAGCAGCCGGCAGCCGCGGCCGAGGCGGGCCTGCACTGCCTCCAGGGGGATGATCTCGCGTTCGCCGGCGGCCAGGCGCTGGACCGCGGGCAGCAGGCGGCCGAAGCGCTTGCGCCGCGCCGGGTCAACGGCGATCCAGGCGGCCAGCTCCTTTTCCCCGGCCGCCTTGCCGGCCAGCACGGCGTCACGCTCCAGCCCGGCCAGCAGGCCGCGGTTGTTCTTGATCGAGTTGTACAGGCCCTTCAGCACCCCGGCGTTCTTGATGCGCACCGCCTCGTCGCCGGCCGACAGGCGCTCCAGCAGGGCGATGAAGCGCTCCAGCAGGGCGATACGCGCCGGGAAGGCCACCTGCGCCTCGTTGGCCGCCTCGGCGGCGGTGAGCCAGCGGCGGGTGGTCGCCGGATAGCCCATGATGGCGGTGAAGTCGCCCTCGCGCAGCGGCGTGCGGGCGACCGGGAAATAATGGCCCGGGCGGAAGGGGACGTTGTCGGGGGAGTAGCCGGCGGGTCGGCCGTCGCGGCCCACGTAGGCGCGCAGGAAGGAGAAGTCGCCGGTGTGACGCGGCCACATCCAGTTGTCGACCTCGCCGCCGTACTCGCCGATCGCCCGAGCCGGCACGTAGACCACGCGCATGTCGCGGAGCTTGAGGTAGGTGACCCGGTAATACTGGCGGCCGCCGTAGAAGGGGACGACGGCGCACTCGCGGCCCGGCTCCGTCTCGCCGCCGGCGGCCAGTTCCCTGGAGATCCGCTCCACCAGGCGCAGGCGCTTCAGCGGGTCCAGGCCGGGGCGCAGGGCGCGGCGGAAGTGGTCGCTGACGTCCTCGAAACCGGTCATCACTCGGACGCTGTAGCCCGGGGCGGGGATCTCCCGGGCGCGATCCGCGGCCAGGAAGCCGTCGCGAATGTAATTGTGCTCGATCGACGAGAGGCTCTGCACGGCGCCGAAAGCGACGTGGTGGTTGGTGATGATCAGGCCGTCGGCGGAGACGAAGGACCCCGTGCCGCCGCCCAGGTTGACCACGGCCATGGCCAGGCACTTTCTGCCCGGCCGCCACAGCGTGGCCGGATCGAAGCGGCAGCCCATGGCCTTCATCTCGGCGGCGACGGCGGGGGTGACGGCGTCGACGGGGAACATCCCCTCGGCGGCGGGCAGGGCCAGGGCGGCGAGCAGCAGCGCGCAGAAGATCGGGGCTCTCATGAAATGCTCCTTGTAACAGCGGACCGGGAATGGAGGGATTATACATGTTCGAGAGGGCCAATTCAATGCGGAGCAGCGAGCCTGGAGTGTCAGTGACAGTGTCAGTGTCTGCAATAGGTGCTGTGACGAGTGCTCAGTGTTAGTGTTTGTGTTAGTGTTAGGAAAGCCAGGACGTTGAACATGGGCGAGCTAAAAGTGGTAGTGATCGTGATAGTAGTGGGCAATTGATGTTCTCTTTCTTCACTTTTACCTTTTACCTTTTTCCTTTTACCTTGATTTTATGCTAGGAATAGGGTGTAGGCCGTCTGCTGCTGGAGGTGAGCATGAAAAAGGCGATGAACGCATGCGTGGCCGCGATCCTGGCCCTGGCCTGTCTGTCGCTGGCGGCAGACGATGCAACGGTTGCCGGGATCCGCAAGGCGTATGCCGATACGGCAACGGCCATCGCCAGGGCCCAGAAAGGCGCTGAAGGCGGGCTCTACGCCAACGAGCTGGTCGTGAACAGCCGCAACGGCTCCTGGCGCGGCTCGGGCAATTATGCGAAGAAGGCGGTCTTCTGGTATGCGGACCCGCCCGAGTTCGCACAGCTGGCAGGGAAGAAAGGGGGATCGGCCCTGGCCAAGGTCGAGGTGACGGAAACGGCTGCCGCGGTGACCCATTATGCCGAATTTTTCTATGTGGACGGAGAACCGGTCTTTTTCTTTCGCCGCGGGGGCGACGGCGGGAATGCTGAGGAGAGGGTCTATTTCCAGGACGGTCGGGTGGTCCAGCATGTGGGAGGTGCCCAGGGGACGCAGGCGGCCTTCGATTCCTCGCCCCTGCTGCGCGAGGCGGCTTATTGGCAGGAGATGTTCCTTCTGACCTTCGGCGGGTCGGCTCCGGCCTTGGGAAAAGAGCACGCCATCGACACCTGGCTAAAGGGATGCATGGCGAAGGACCCGTCGACTCAGGGGACGAACGCCTGCCTCGCGCAGGCCCTGACCCGCTGGGACAACGAGATGAACCGCGTCTACCAGGAGCTGAACGGCCGGCTTGACGCGAGAAGGCGGAGCACCCTGCGCGAGGCGCAGCGGGCCTGGGTCGCTTTCCGCGACCTGGAGCTGGACTGGCTGGGCGAATTTTACGGCAAACTGGAGGGGAGCATGTACGGTTCCATGCTCGCCGCCGACAAGGTCGAGGTGATGCGCAAGCGGGCGCTGGAGCTGGCCTCCCTGCTCGATGTCCTGGCGCAGGAATAGGGCATCATCCGCCCCGCGTCGCCGCGAGAAGGCGTTTGCGTTTTTCCTCAGGGAAGCGCTCGATGGCATAGCGCAGGGTGGTGCGGGGGATGGCGGGGCCGTGCCCGAGCAGGAAAGCCTCCAGCCGCTTCATGTCGCGCTTGCCGGCCTCGCGCTGCAGCCAGCCAGCCGCCTTCTGCACCAGGTCGTCGCTTGAGCCGAAGTGCCGGGCGGCCATGGCATAGGCCGGCTGCAGGAATTCCTCGCGCTTGACCAACTTCAGGAAGGCGACGATGGAGGCGCGGCGCACCCAGCGGTTCCTGCCGCGCGCCCAGCCCTCTAGCTCCAGCAGCAGGCCGGGGAAGCGGGTCAGCAGCACGGCCAGGGCCTGGGGACAGAGGGTGTCGACCGACGCCCAGTTGGCCAGATATCCTTTCTCCAGCCAGCCCAGGATGGCGGCGAACAGCGGCCGGCCGAATTCCCGGTGAAAGCGCAGCAGGACCAGGGTGGCGACGCTCTTGGCCTCGAGCTCGGGCCTGGGGAACAGCCGGTCGCACAGGGCGACGGCGCCCTCCAGCCGCCAGTTTTTTCGGACCCGGGCATGGAGCTCGCGGGCCAGCTCACGGACCTGCGGCGAGGGGACGCCGAACGAGCGTACCGTCTCCTTGAAATAGCGCTGGACGCCGGCGGTCCGCTCCGGGTCGGCGGCATCGCGCAGGCGCCGCAGGGCCCAGCTGGCGGCCGCCGCGGGGGAAAACGGGGATCTTCCCGGATCGCTTTTTTGCATGATGGCCCATTGTATCTCCGGCACCCGGGGAGGGCAAGTTCTTTTTCCCTGACTTGAAATTCATTTTTTTCTATGATAAACAGATAAAAACGGGAGGTCCCCAATGAAGAAAATATTGCTTCTCCTTTCGGTGCTGCTGATCCTCTCGGCCTGCATCTGCAAGCCGATCGTCGGCGGCCTGCCCGAGGGCCGGAAGGTCAAGGTCTATATCGACGACGACAAGTTCAAGGGCGAGCTGCTGTCGGTGACCCCCGAGATGATCATCATCCGCTACTTCGACGACGAGAAGAAAAAGGACGTCATCCTGGGCTTCCCGGTTCCGGAGACCGAGCTGTGCAAGGTGCAGAAGGGCTGCGGCCCCATCGGCAACCTGTTCGCCAAGAACCGCAAGTTTGCCTTCAAGAACAAGCCGCCGGTGCAGATCGAAGAGAACGTGGCCGAGCTTTCCCACGACTCGCGCTATGCCTCCAAGGTCCCCGACTGGGTCAAGGAGCAGCTCACCCTCTACAAGCAGAAGTAGCCCTTTTCGCCCGGCAGATCGGCGCAACGCGGTACGGTGAGACGTTTTTTCTTTCTGGGCATCGATCTTGTCCTTGTCCTTTTTTCTCTTTGGATCCACGACCGGGTGCGGGTGCGCCTGGCCGAACGCCGCGGCGACGGCGAGGCCGCGTCGCGGCAGCGCGCAACCGACAACCCCTTTGCCCGCGTCGACTGGATCGGCAGCGTCCTGCTGTCCGTCTACCTGGTTCTCCGCAGCCTGCCGCTGCTGGGCTGGACCAAGTTCCTCGACCTGGACGAGGAGAAGCTCCGTTCCCCACGCCGCGACGGCATGCTGATCGCCCTGGCCGGCCCGCTGGCCAACCTGCTGCTGGCCGCGGCCGGAATCGCTGCCTACCGCGGCCTGGCCGCCACCGGACAGATGGGATCCCCGTTCCTGTACCACATCGTGCCGTTCTTCTGCCTGGCAAACGCCAACCTGGCCGTCTTCAACCTCCTGCCGATCCCGCCCCTTTCGGGCGCCATCGCTGCCGAGCGCTTTCTTGGCGGCGACGCCCTGTCCTGTTTCGAGGAGATCAAGCCATATGGCTTTTTGTTATTGCTCGTGGGGGTATATTTCAATTTTTTCGATTTCATAACCATCCCGGTCAGTAGATTGGTTCATTCATTAATGGGATTTTAACCTTCGAACCATCGTGACGCGTAACGCGTGACGCGTGACAAGTAGCCGCAATAAGGCGAACTACTACTTGTGATTGGTAATTAGTAATTGGAACGGCAAGGATAGAGCTACTGCTTGGCAAAAGCCATAGGGAGCAGGGCTGAGGTTGAAAAATTCAAATTTTCCCTTTTCTATTTATTGCCACTACCTCTGCTTAGAAATCGAATGGTCGTTTAGTGGGTACTCTTCGGCCTTTAACATGGTACGTGGTACATGGTACGTGGTACCTTGATGGACCGGCGTACCTCTAGGTGCTGAATAGTTGAAGTAGAAACTTGTCCCGTAAGCTCGTTTAGTCCCTGATCTCTTGGCTACGCAACAGCTCCTGGTAATACGGGCATTTCTCCTTGAGCTCCTGGTGGCTGCCGTCTCCAACAAGCCCCTTGTCGTTGAAGCAGAGGATGCGCCCGGCCTGGCGGATGGTACTCAGGCGGTGGGCGACGACGAACAGCGTCTTGCCGCGCACGATTGCCGGCAGCGAGGCGAAGATAGAGGCCTCGGTCGTGGAGTCAAGGGCCGAGGTCGGCTCGTCGAAGATGAGGATGTCGGGGTCCTTGACTAGGGCGCGCGCGATGGCCAGCCTCTGCTTTTGCCCCTCGGAGAAGTTGACGCCGCGCTCGCCGACCTGCGAGCCGTAGCCATCGGGCAGCGCGGCGACGAACTCGTGGATGCCGGCGGCATGCGCCGCGGCCTCGACTTCGGCGGCTGAGGCGTCGGGGTCGCCGTAGCGCAGGTTGTCGGCGATGGTCCCCTTGAGCAGGGTCGGCGACTGCGGCACGTAGCCAATGCGCCGGCGCAGCGAGCGCAGCTCGTATTCGCCCGCCAACCGGCCGTCGATGCGGATTCCCCCCTGCTGCGGCCGGTAGAACTGCAGCAGCAGGCTGACCAGGGTGGTCTTGCCCACGCCGCTGGGGCCGACGACGGCGACGTGCTCGCCGGCCTGGACCTTGAACGTGACGTCCTCCAGCACCGTCTCCTTGCCGTTGTAAGAGAAGCCGACGTCGCGGAACTCCACTTCGCCGCGCAGGCGCTCGACCCTTTCGCCCTTGTCTTCACCCTCTTCGGGGACGACGTCGAACAGTGCAGAGACCCGCTCCAGCGAGGCCATGGCACCCTGCAGCTGGAAGTTAGCCGTGGCCAGGAACTGCGCCGGTCCGTAGACGAAGCCGACGTAGGACTGGAAGGCCAGCAGTGAGCCCAGGCTCCACTCGCCGCGGATGATCAGGACGGCGCCGCCGGCTAGCACGATCAGGTGGGCCAGGTCGGGGGCGAAGTTGATGGCCAGGTTGGCCAGCGAGCCGAATACGTTCTGCTCCATGCCCAGCTGCAGGGCGGCGCGCAGCTTGCCGGTCAGCGCCCCCAGTGTCCGCTTTTCGGCGGCGAAGGCCTTGATCAGCGAGGCCTGGGAGAGCGACTCCTGCACCGACTGGTAGACCTCGGCGTGGCGCTCCATGCCGTGGTGGCTCAGCACGCGCAGCTTGTGGCCGAAAAAGCGGGCGGCCACGAACATCAGCGGCAGCACCACCAGCACGGCCAGCGCCAGCCGCCAGTTCAGCAGCACCAGGAAGACGGTGCCGCCGATGAAGCGGACGAAAGAGGTGAAGATGTGGACGATGGTCGAGGAGAAGAACCAGCGCACGCCGCCCACGTCGCCCAGCAGGCGCGACATCAGGTAGCCGGTCTCCTTGCCGTCGAAGAAGGCCTTGGGCAGGCGCAGGACGCGGTCGAAAAGCGTCTGCTGGATCTCCAGCAGCACCTCCTGCTCGAAGCGGGTGAAATAGTAGCTCTGCAGGATGCCGAAAAGGATGTTGGCGATCTTGATCTCCGCCATGATCAGAATGACTCCAAGCAGCAGCCGCAGCTGCCTGGCCAGGATCACCTTGTCGATCAGGAAACGGGTGATCAACGGCCCGGGGAAGGCCAGCAGCGAGGTGAGCAGGATCAGCGCCGCCCCCAGCGCCCCCTTCTTCCAGTGGCGCTGGATGATGGGCAGGAGATTCTTCAGCGTCTCCTTGCTCTTTTTCCTGTCTTGTGCCTCATGCGAGATCCTGTCTTCGGGCAGCTTACGCGACCAGGCGTTCTTTAGATAAGAGAGCCAGGAGTTCATGGGCGAACATTATAGAGCATAATCAGTGGTAGTGATAGTGGTAGTGTTAGTGGCGGGCAAAAATTGAGCTTTTGTGATGACAGAGTTCATTAATTGCTATTGCTAACACAAACACTGACACTAACACTGAATGTTTTTTCTTACTTTTGCCTTTTTACTTTTGCCTTGAGAGCTCATTCCAGCCCCAGCGCATCGTAGATTTTTCAGGGCTTTCTCTTACTTTTACCTTTTACCTTTTTACTTTTTCCTTTTGTGTGCCCTCCTCAACCCCTCTACCCCTTTACCTCTTTTTCTTCCTATCGCCTCTAGCCTCTCGCATCCAACCTCTTTTTTCGTTTGACAAATATCCCTTCATGCCCTAAACTACCCCCCTAACAAATGTTACAGGCTCCAGGGGACCGTGGTAGTGCTCATGAGCGGATTTGAGAAGCAGATTAGGTATGCCAGGGCGGGTTCTGTATCAACCTGCCTTTCGGGCGATAATGCCATCCTGTATAACGCCGATACAAGGCAGGAAAAGGCCATCAACCCCACTGCCCTCGCGGTCTGGAAAAAGCTGGATGGAGAGCATGACACCCGGAAAATCGTCGATACGCTATTCCAGGAATTCGAAGGGGCTACCCTTGAAGACGTGCACCGGGATGTCCAGGCCTTCTTGGACGATCTCCTGGAAGGAGGGTTCATTGAGCCGGCCGCTGACGGGCAGGCGGTCCTGGCTCCCGAGGAGTACGCGCAGATTTCGGACCGGCCCGGGGATTTCGACATTTCGCTGACCGGCAAGTGCAATCTCCATTGCGACTATTGTTTTTACGCCCACGAGATGCACGATCGCCCCGATCTCTCGCAGAAAGAGTGGCTTACCTTTTTTGATGAGCTGGGCCGGCTGGGAGTGCGCAGTCTGACCCTGAGCGGCGGCGAGGTCTTTATCCGAAATGACCTTTTTGAGTTGATCGACTCCATTATCGAACGGCGAATGAGCTACTCAATCCTGAGCAACGGCACGCTGGTTGACAAGAAGTTGATCTCCCGCCTGATGGAGAAGAAGCGCCGGCTGCGGCTGAATTCCATCCAGGTCTCGCTAGACGGTTCCTGCACCGAGGTTCACGACAAGAGCCGCGGCAAGGGCTCTTTTGAGCGGGCGATCCGCGGGCTGCGGCTGCTGAAGGAGGCGGGCTTTCCGGTAACGTCGCGGGTAACCATCAACCGCCACAACGTCGATGACCTGGACAACATTGCCAGGCTGCTGCTGGAAGATGTAGGACTCCACAGTTTCGGCACCAATGACGCCATGCCTATGGGCGCAGGCTGCGACAACCAGGCCGGCATCACCCTGCTGCCACATCAGCAGGTGCAGGCGATGAAGACGCTGGTCCGCCTGGAGAAACAGTACGATGGCCGGATTACAGCCACGGCCGGTCCGTTGGCTAAGTGGAAATCATATGGCGAAATGGAGCATGCCAAGGCCGCCGGCGAGAAGGCAGCCCGCTGGCAAATGGGCTTCTTAACCGCCTGCGGATGCGTCTTCAACAAGCTGGCGGTCCACCACGATGGCATCATCACTCCCTGCAACATGCTAGCCGGGCTGGAGCTCGGCCGCATCAACTGTGATCCGATCACAACGATCTGGAAAAACCACCCCATCTTGAAGGCGTTGAAGGATCGCCGTAAGATCCCCATGCAGAAGGTGCCGGGCTGCGAGGATTGTGAGTGGGCCCCTTATTGCAACGGCAGCTGCCCGGGACTGGCTCACACCATGACCGGCGATTTCAACATGGCCAACCCCCACGATTGCTACAGAAATATCCTGAATGCGACAGGCTTGACCCACGCGACCGTTCCGTGGAGGGGATCCAAATAATGGTCTTGGGCAGTGCATGATCCCGGTCAATGAAAATCTTCGATATGTCTTCCAGGACGAGGTGGCCATTGAGGATTT
>JAEAME010002145.1_pt1 | contig 12026 bp, 14 predicted proteins | sample 8958731 | NCBI WGS metagenome assembly JAEAME01 (sample SAMN16933194, study PRJNA681113) | bioreactor sludge metagenome | isolation source: anerobic bioreactor sludge (Control) | place: India:Bengaluru | collected 2018-10-24 | reverse complement strand
ATTTCGGGGAGAACAAGCTATCTCCGAGTTCGTTTGGCATTTCACCCCTACCCACAGCTCATCCCAAAGCTTTGCCACGCTTACGGGTTCGTACCTCCACCCAAGGTTAGTTGGGTTTCACACTGGCCATGGGTAGCTCACACGGTTTCGTGTCTGCTACATGCGACCATAATTCGCCCTATTCAGACTCGCTTTCGCTTCGGCTCCGTGATTAAAATCACTTAACCGGCCACATACAGCAACTCGCAGGCTCATTCTTCAATAGGCACGCCATCACCCGGATAAATCCAGGCTTTGACTGCTTGTAGGCACAAGGTTTCAGGTTCTATTTCACTCCCCTCAACGGGGTGCTTTTCACCTTTCCCTCACGGTACTGGTTCACTATCGGTCGTTAACAGTATTTAGCCTTGGAGCGTGGTCACCCCAGATTCCCACAGGATTTCACGTGTCCCGTGGTACTTAAGAATGCAACCAGAGCTTTCCGCCTTTTGTCTACAGGACTATCACCTTCTCTGGTGGCCCTTTCCAGGGACCTTTGACTAAGCAGAAAGTTTGTAACTCTGCGATGGCTCTTGAGCACCATCCGCTGCACCTTGCAACTCCACGCCGACATAGGACTCAAGTCCACTGAGTCGCCGCAGTTTAGGCTATTCCCCTTTCGTTCGCCACTACTCCGGGAATCTCATTCGATTTCTTTTCCTCAGGGTACTAAGATGTTTCAGTTCTCCTGGTATCCTCTCTAAAAAGAGTACCTGGCTTTTGGCCAGGTGGGTTGCCCCATTAGGGAATCCCCGGCTAAGATAGCTGGACATCTCACCGGGGCTTATCGCAGTCGAGCCGCGCCCGTCATCGGCTGTTAACGCCAAGGCATCCGCCATGTGCCCTTATTATCTTTGACCTACAACAGCATGAACACAAGACCTTGCGGCCTGTATCCAGCTGCCTTTTTGCAACTAGAACACTAGACACCATTCATCAATACACTATTCTATTGTTAAAGAACAAAACAGCCTGGTGATACTCACCAAGCTGTCAAAGTATACACCAAAAATCTGCTCAAATCAACTATCGTTAATTTTTCGCATGCCGTATTAGTATATTTTGGCGCTATTCTTTTGTCAAATAGCACCAAACTCACACGTAGGGGCGGGTTTTCAAACCCGCCCGATGTAATGCGGGCGCAGCTAAAGCAACGCCCCTACAGCTCAATTATTTTATATCCGCCGGAGCCCAGGTTGTATACCTGCGCTCTCCCCAGCTTCCTGTACCCCTCGGCCTCGTGTATATGCCCGCAGATAACATATCGCGGTTGCGTGTCCATTATGTAATCCAGAACGACCTTGCTGCCGGCATGCCTGCCCACCCAGGACGGCGGTATAACTTTCGAATCCACCTGGTCCAGCACCCCGTAGGGCGGCACATGCGTCAACAGTATATCCAGCTTCCCGAACCGTTCCAGCACGCGCCCGGCACGTTGCGTCTCTTTCAACGCCTTCTCCCTGATCTTCGCGATGCCGTCGAGCTCGAACTCCTCGGCCCAGCTGATATCCGAGAAGAATTTGATGCCGCCGATCCTCACTCCACCTACAACAGCCAGGCGGTTGTCGATCAGGTGCACGTTCTTTATCCCAAGCAGACCCTGATACAGGAAAGGCAGCTCGCTGCGGAAAGTATGCGCGAATTTCCTGATATCGTAGTTGGACAGGTCGGCGTTCCCGCGCACGATATAGACGGGGCAAAACCCCGCAATATAGCGTGCCAGCTTGAGAGCGGTCCTGTGTGACTCTATGAACGCCCGCCTGAAGCCTGCGGCATAGGCCGCTATCTCGGCCGGTTTGGGGCGCTTGATGCCGATGAACTCGTAGGCCTGTTTGCGCAGGTTGTCCGTCTGCCCCAGGTCGCCTGTCAGCAGGGCGAGGTCCACCCTGTCAAGCGGGATACTGCGTATCTTCTCCATGTTGCCGTGGGGGTCGCCGATGGCAGCAATCTTCATATCACAGGCCCGATCAACGGCCTACTCCCACTCGATGGTGGACGGCGGTTTGCTGGTTATATCGTAAACCACCCGGTTTACGCCGGGTACTTCATTCACGATACGGTTGGAAATGGTGGCCAGCAGATTGTACGGAAGCCTGGCCCAGTCCGCCGTCATGGCATCCTGGCTGGTCACGGCCCGCACCGCCACCAGATAGCCGTAGGTGCGGTAATCGCCCATCACGCCCACGCTGCGCAGATCGGTCAGTATGGCGAAGGTCTGCCACATCTGCCGGTAGAGCTTGGCCTTTTTGATCTCGTTCATCACTATCCAGTCCGCCCCGCGCAGTATATCCAGTCTCTCCCGTGTGACCTCCCCTATGATACGGATGGCCAGCCCCGGCCCCGGGAATGGCTGCCTCCAGACCATGTCCTCCGGCAGTCCGAGCTCCAGCCCCACGTTGCGCACCTCGTCCTTGAAGAGATACCTGAGGGGCTCAATCAGTGTCAGCGCCATCTTGGAGGGCAGCCCGCCTACGTTGTGGTGCGTTTTGATCTTGGCCGCCGCCTTGGTCTCGGGTGTAGCGCTCTCGATGACATCGGGATAGAGCGTGCCCTGCGTCAGAAAATCTATCTTGCCCAGCTTGCGCGCCTCGCTCTCGAAGACCTTGATAAACTCCCTGCCGATGTTCTTCCTTTTCTGCTCCGGGTCGATCACACCCTTCAGATGTTCCAGGAAAAGGTCGGTAGCATCGACATAGACCACGTTCATTTTGAGATTCTTACGGAATGTCTCCAGCGCTCGCTCCGGCTCCTCCCGCCTGAGCAGCCCGTTATTAACGAAAATACAGGTGAGCTGGTCGCCGATGGCGGCGTGCACCAGCTTGGCCGCCACTGCAGAATCCACACCACCGGAAAGCGCGCAGATGACCTTGCCGGCTCCGACCTGCTCCCTGATGGACGCAATGCTCTCCTGGATGAAGTTGCCGGGGGTCCATGTTCCGCGGCATCCGCATACGTTGTAGAGAAAGTTCCTGATGATCTGTTTGCCCTGGGGAGTGTGCACCACCTCGGGATGGAACTGCAGGCCGAATATCCTGGTTCCGTCGCTGATCACGGCATTGGGTGAGTTCTCGGTATAGGCGCTGGACTTGAATCCGGGCGGCATCTCCATGATCTCGTCCCCATGGCTCATCCAGACCGTAAGAGACTCTTCCAGCTCAAGGAAAAGCGGCGACTTGTCGTCGCTCAGGTGCAGCACAGCCTGACCATACTCGTGCTTGGTGCCGGGTGCGACCGTTCCGCCCAACTGGCGTGTGATCGCCTGCATGCCGTAGCATATGCCCAGTACCGGCAGGTGGCTCTCGTAGATACCGACCGGCGCAAGCGGTGCGTCCTTATCGTACACACTGGCAGGGCCGCCAGAGAGGATGAAGCCGCGCGGATGGATCAACATGACCTTCTCCAGCGGGGTATCGTAGGGGAAAAGTTCGCAGTAAACGTTGCATTCCCTGACACGGCGGGCGATGAGATGGCTGTACTGGGAGCCGAAGTCTATGATGGCCACAGCCTCGCGCGCACCGTGAGGTACCTCTCCCGGTTTGGGAGCAGCCTGAACTCCGTGCATCTCCTTGGCGATCTCGAGGTATGTCGATACCTCGATATCGTCGCTGGTAGCTACGCGATGGCTATCGGCCTTCTCTTTAGCCCCGCTCATTTGCAAAAGTATATCACACTGCAGCTTCGCTGTGTACCCGGCCGGGCATTTATGCGGCAGGCCGTTTAAGGTACAATTTCGATGTACCGGGATGAAAAGAACATGCATGATACAGATGATATGCCTGGTGACATTCTGAAAAAGATCAAACAGTGTGCCGCCGTCCTGCGGTCGGGAGGGATAGCAGCTTTCCCCACCGATACGGTCTACGGCCTGGGCGCGGATATATACAACGAAAGCTCCGTAAAGAAAATATACGCCGTCAAACAGCGTCCGCTTAATCTGCCCCTGCCCGTGCTGGTATACGACCTGTCGCAGCTGAAAGAACTGGTCGCGGATATACCTGCCGCCGCCAACAAACTGATGGCTGCCTTATGGCCGGGCGCTTTAACCCTGGTATTCAATAAAGCGCCTGATTTCAACAGCCCCGTCCTGGCCGGCCAAAGTAAAATTGCCATCCGCATGCCGGGCCACTCCATAACACTGCGTTTAATTGAGGAGTCAGGTTGTCCGATCGTGGGCACCAGCGCCAACCTGCACGGCTTGCCTGCCGTGCTGACGGCACAGGATGTAAAGGACCAGATGGGCGCGGCGGTTGATTTTATTCTGGACGGTGGAAGCTGCCCGGGAGGGGTAGAGTCAACCATAGTGGATGTAAGCATGGATAGCCCTGCCGTATTGCGGCCAGGTGCAATTGATGAAAAACGGATCCTGGATTTACTGTTATAACAGTTTTTATCCAGTGCGGCAGGTGATCCCGGCACCCGATTCCCGGCTCAAGATATGATCCCAAGGTGTCTTTTTAATTCATCAATGCTCGGATAACCACCTACCCTGATTACCCGTCCATCAATTGTAGTGATCGGCAGGGCTTTGGCCTGTTGCTCCTGCATGATCCTCACGATCTCCGGATTTTCCCGGAAATTTTTGGGATTTCCCATTAAACTGTAGCGTACCACCTCAACATCCATGTCTCTGAGGATATCCAGCGCATCTTGAAAATCGGCTATCGACTTATCCGCGTTGCAGCCGCACGCACCGCCGGAACAGCATTTAGTGGACTCGTAGATTATTACGCTTTTACTCATATCAACTCCTGGCTACAGCGTGAATAGCAACCATAATCCAGCAGCGATCAGCACAATGCCGGATACAATGCGGATGGGTTCTGTGATCTTGCTGGAAAAAATCGCAAGTTTGCCGACACCTACACCAAGTATAACAGCAACCAGAGGAAGACTGTACCCGACAGCAAATAAGGCCAGTATGAGAGCTCCCCAACCAGGTTGTCCCTTCAGCATGGACAGGCCCAGAACCACCGGTAAAAGCACCGGGCCACAGCACCCCATGGTGTAGGCCGTGCTTGCCGTTCCAACAGCCAGACCAAATAAGGCGGCCCCGGTCAAACCTCCGGGCAATTTACTTTGTGTTATATTAATCGAGGATAACTTGAAGGGCAGGATGTTCAGGGTGGCAAAGCCGAGGAATATAACCACTGCAGCCATGAATATTTTGCCATACAAACCGAACGTGCTGCTTGCGGCTTGACCTATATAGCCGACCAGTAATCCGGCTGCCGATAACGCCAAAACCGTTCCCAGCATGAATGATCCCGCTATCACAAATATATCTCTTCTTCGTTCATTTTCACGGGAGCCGGCATAGCCGATCACAGCCGCAATAATCGGAGCACAGCAACCCAGACAGGCCAGAGAAGTTATCAGCCCGAATAAGAATCCGGCCGGCAGCACCAGTACATTAAACTCCGGTGCGGTGAAAACCTGCTGTATCCAAACTTCCATATAGAGCAGACGGCTATCTATTATTTAGGGCAACAACCGGTGTTGCCGGGTACGCAGGTCTGTCGCATAGTCAAGTATGCTTGCAATAGTTTGGTCTCTGTTATATTTCCAGCGATAATTGCTCCGTTTCCATTGGAGGATAATAACAGGACCGCCGGAAATTCCGAAATCTTCAGGCGATCGGCGGTCACCTGCAATTCTGCATCCTGCGCATTAAGTATGTGTATGTCAGCCACCGCCCCATCATCCCGAATTTTCCCGAGAGTGTCCGCAACTATCTGCTCAACCGGTCTCGTAGAATCGGGACTGCCGGGCAGGATTACCATGACAAAATCGTTATCCGCATACTTTTGACTGATTTCTCTGACCCAGTTCAGCTCATCGATACCCATTGAGTCCTGTCCCGTATTTACAGGCGAGGAAGGGCAGCAGACTGTTTTACCCGTCAGCTTGTCGCTCGAGTCGCTGCGTATCACAAGCGCATATATGACGGCGCCGGCAATCATCAGTACGCCCAGTCCGAACAGGCCTATTTTCCACCATTTGCCCGGCATATTGCCGGGCTTATCTGTGTTATCCATTGCACTCTCCCTTAAAAATAACAGCTAAAACGCACCGGGAATTATCTTTTATTTCCATCTGAACGACTCGCCTTCATCCTGCACATCGCAGCAGGTCGGGTTCTTCACTTTGAAAAACACCGATCCCAACGCAATGTTGCCCCACCTGTCAACTGCCTTAACGCTAACAGTATAATTTCCGGGTACGCCTGGAGAAATCCAGCCTATGGTTGATGCCGCACCATCTCGTATACCGTTGCCCTGCATTTTTCCCCCGTTGCAGGACCATTCATATTTATAGCCTATGATATCCGCAAATGGAACTGAACAATTTATCACAGCGCTGGTTAAAGGTCCTACTAAACTCTGCTCATATGCCACTCTGTTTCCAAGAAGCGCTAACTCCAGGTCAATTTGAGGATCGGGGTCTACCTGAGTGCGGTAAAATGGGATAACGTTTATATCGGCCCGGCCTAATCTCTCTCTTCCTGATTCAGAGATCACCCTTGATTCTATGTTATACACTCCACATTCATTGGGAGCGTTCCAGGTGACGCTTCTACCTTCCCCCCTGATCGTTCCGTTTTCTGCAGACCACTGGAAGTTCAACGATTTATCACCGTTCTCTGCTGTTGCGGCCACGATAAGAGCATCAAAAGCTGCCGGTATTTCTTCCGGATATAGCAGTTCGTGACCGTCCGCCAATTGGTAAACACACGATAAAGAGCCGCTCAAACCGAGTGATACAATCAAGATACATATATGAAAAATCCTTGAACAGCTCCGTCGTCGCATCATAACCTTCAGTTCCCGCAGCAGAAGACGCTGATGTTCACCTGTCCTTTAACCTCTTTACCCGCGGCATCTCTTGCTGTAACCATAACCTTATAATCGCCGCGGACACCCGGCGCTTTCCATCTGATTTTCCCGGCTCCATTCTCGGTGAGACCCTCGCTTTGAATCTCACCCCCGCTAGCGGACCATGTGTAGGTCAGATCGCCGCTTGTAGCATTCTCCACTATACAGAGAATATCGGACGTCATCCATATTCGGACCCGCTGTTTGTCCACAATCACCGGTTTATCATCTCCCATTTTTAACCTGACTTCGATTATCGGTGTTGCAGTCCCATCAACGTTGGTGACAACCCTGATACTGATGTTTTCAGAGGCCAGGCCCCCTTTGCCGTCACTGACCACCAGCATGATAGGATAAGTCCCCATTCTTTCCGGAGGTGTCCAGATAACATTCGGCCCATCTCCCGTTATCGAGCCGGATTCTGCCTTCCATTCGTAGGTGAGGTTATCACTGTCGGCATCGCTGGCTATTGATTCGATCAGCACTTCGGACGTGGCAAAAGTATCCTGCATATAATCGATACGCTCAATGACGGGCGCCCGGTTTTCAGGTTTGATTTCCGCCCGAGGCGGAGTGCAGGCAAGCAGGCAGGCAAGCGACAATAGCACTGATACTATTAATAACCGGTCTGCGTGATTCAGTAGTCTCATTTACAAGCACCTCATTATCTTTGCTCTGCAGAGAATAACGTGATCAGCCAAGGAAGCATGTAATAAATGCCGATACCGATAAAAATGATGGCGATCGCTATACGCAGAATCTTTTCTCCGCGGGAAATTGCATTAACCCATTTAGAAATCCCGGCTACGCCGAAAGAAAGCAGCATGCCGAAAAGCAACACGGGCAAACCCGTACCCAGGGCAAAGAAGGCGGGCAACGTAACGCCGCCCGCCGACTTCAGCGAAAGGGGAATTAAGACTGCAAAAAACAATACCGCGCTGTACGGGCAGAAAGCCAGCGCGAAAAGCGCACCCAGCGGAAGCCCCCCGATCATACCCCAGCCGGCCACCTTACCTCCGAGGTCGGCAAGCCTATTGCCGCTCCCCCCGAAAGAGATCCTGTCGATAAACAGCATCAATATGCCTATCGTAATCAGGAAGGGCCCCAGCACCTTTTCACCGACTTCCTGTAGCAACAAGGACACTCCCGGTATGCTCAAACCGAGGAATATTATCAAGGCCCCCAGCACGCTGTAGGTCAACATCCTGCCCAGCGTATATAAGGCGGCGGTCGTCACCGCATATTTGCGGTCAGCAAGGTTGCGGCTGACGTAGGCCAGGGCGGCGATATTCGTTGCCATGGTGCATGGACCGATGGTGGCCATCAGGCCCAAGACGAAAGCGGAAAGGGCGGGGATGCCTGTGTTTCCAGATAAAGCTGATAGATCCATTTATTCTCTTATCTTTTCAAGGCTGTCCTGGATCACATCCCTTACGCGGCGGTCGAAGTTGGGTGCATTATAACGGCAGTCCCACTTCCAGATATCAATGACATTCTCAATGTGGTCCTGGCCATCTATCACCGTATTGATACAAAGCTGGGAGCCCACCGCCTGATACTGTCTGGCAATATCCAGGTTCTCCTTTTTCTGCGCATTGAATACCCCGTAGGTCATTTTCCCGCTGCTGATTGCCTCGCTGAAATAAGTCTTCACGACATTGTTGATACGCTGTTCGAAACATAGGCAGGTCGGACAGCGCTGGTTGACATGAAAATATATCACTTCCACCCGGTTGGTCGGCACGGGTGCTGTTTGTACTTCATCCGTGATATTATCCGAACCAGGCTGTGCCGGAGTGGGATCGGGAGATGTGGCGACGACAGGCTGTGCAGGCTGTGCAGGCTGCTGGTCCGGCGGAGTATCGGTACTGACTGCACATCCGGCCAACAGGACCACCGCTGCCGCCAGAAATGGCACGGCCAAGCGCTTAACATAGTTCAACATTCTGGTCGCTGTTCCTCCTATTCTGATTATCAGTCTCATTACTATTAAGTCGGCACACATGATTATAGGCTGTAAATATGAATTTTGTGTGAAGACCCGGAAGTATTAATCATATAACCGCTGCATTAACCCGCTCTTAAGTCATCTGGATTTTTTCTCTTCCTTGAGCGCATCCATAATATGCCGTTCGACCTCAGCCCTGGTGGGCACCTTGCCGCTCATGACCACCTTGCCGTTGATCACCAGGCCGGGCGTCATCAATATGGGATACTGCATGATCTGCTTCATGTCCTTGACTTCCTCGACCTTTATGTCAAGTTTAAGTGCAGCTACAACATCCTTAACGGTTTTTTCCAGGCTGTGGCACTTTGCGCATCCGGGTCCTAATACTTTGATATCCATCTATTGATCCTCCAGATATTACTAATTAGCTACAGCTCCATAAATCAAACCGGCGGCAGTGCAGCATACGATTATAATGCCAACGTACCACAACAGACGTTTATTGCCGATGATGCTGCGCACCACGAGGATGCTGGGTAGAGATATCACGGGGTCTGCCAGCAGATAGGCGAGCAAAGGCCCTTTGCCCACCCCGAGATCCAGGAAAAGGCGCGCCATAGGGACCTCTACTAGTGTCGGGAAGTACATTATCACGCCGAAAAGCACCGCACCCAGGTTGGCAAGCAGTGTTGAGCTGCCGAAATAGCGGACCATGAAGTCCTCGGGTATCAGGACCCGCAAAATTCCTGCGGCGAACACGCCGATGAGAAGCCAGGGAAAGATGGTACGAACAAAAAACCAGGTCTCTTTCATCCATCGTGTAAACTGTTCGCGTGTCAGTGTTCTCCAGGTCAGGAGCGCCACGGCAATCAGCAGGACAGCGAGGCCTATGAGTTTGATCTCCCAGGTAATCAAAGAGGATGCACCCCAGAGCAGAATAGCCAGCAGCAGGCCGAAGAAGACCCAGATCCAGCTGGTCTTAATATCTGACTCACCGGACGATAACGCCAGTTCAAAGGATAGGGATGCTTCCTCTTTTTTATCCGGGAAAAGGGCTGCCATGCTCAGGCCGATGATCATGGCGAAACCGACGGAAAGTATGATGCGCGCTAGCGCAAAATCGATTCCTATTAACTGGGCGGTATATACTATCGCCAGTATATTGGTGGCAGGCGCAGTATACAGGAAGACCATAGCCGGGCCTAAACCCGCCCCGCTTTTCCTGATACCTGAAAACAAAGGGAGCACCGTACACGAACATACGGCCAGGCATAAACCGGCAACTACCGCCATGGGGTAGGATGTGTACCAGGGTGAATCAGGCCCCAGATACCGCAGGATCTTCTCTTTGGGAAAAAGCGCGTACAGGGCACCTGCGATAAAGAAAGCGGGGACGAGGCAGGTCAGCACATGAAACGACAGATAGTCGAGCAGGGTAACCCAGCCCGACTGCAATAGCATTAAAACAAAGTCCATTGATTACCTTTCCTTTTACAGCGGCGAGCAGTTCTCAACGCGGATTGAGTACGAGACAATTCTCATGTTCCAGCGATCGCATCCCGGTTAAAAAATTTACGTTTGAAAAACAGCGATACGTTAACCAGGCTGATCAAAACCGGCACCTCAACTAGCGGACCGATCACAGCGGCAAAGGCCTGTCCGGATCCGATACCGAAGACGGCCACGGCCACGGCAATGGCCAGCTCGAAATTGTTGCTGGCGGCCGTGAAAGCAATGGTGGCTGTTTTCTCATAACTGGCGCCTATCTTCTTGCCCATATAGAAAGATACAAGGAACATGACCACGAAATAGATCAGCAGCGGCAGGGCGATGCGAAGCACGTCCAGAGGCAACTCAACGATGATCTGTCCTTTCAGAGAGAACATAACCACGATGGTAAAAAGCAATGCAGCCAGCGTGATGGGGCTGATCTTGGGAATAAACGTGCCGTCGTACCATTCGCGGCCTTTGGCCTTTATCAGGAATAACCGTGTCAGCATACCTGCGAAAAACGGTATCCCCAGATAGATTAAAACGCTCTGCGCTATTTCCCAGATGGTTATATTTACGGACGATCCCTGAAGCCCAAACCAGCCGGGCAGAACGGTGATAAAAACGTATGCGTAGACGGAATAGAACAGTATCTGAAAAATCGAGTTAAAGGCTACGAGGCCTGCTGCATATTCGTTATCCCCGCCACAAAGCTCGTTCCACACGATCACCATGGCAATGCAGCGCGCAAGGCCCATCATTATCAAACCCACCATGTAATCCGGATAAGCATGCAGGAAGACAATGGCCAGTATAAACATAAGTATAGGACCCACCAGCCAGTTCTGCACCAGAGATAGTCCCAGTATCTTCCAGTCACGAAAGACCATGGGCAATTCCTCATACTTTACCTTGGCCAGCGGCGGGTACATCATCAGTATCAGACCTATGGCAATAGGTATGGAAGTCGTGCCCACCTGGAAAATGGAGATGAAGTCCGATATGCCGGGCAAAAAATAGCCCAGCCCGACGCCGACCGCCATGGCCAGGAAAATCCACAGCGTTAGGAGACGATCAAGCACCGATAACTGCGGCCTGCTTTGCTCTTCAGTACACGACATCACATTCTCCAAATTTATTAGTTTGTGTATGGATTAAACTTTGGCGACACAATCGGGCAATAAACGTTTTGCCTTCGCCAGCTTGCGCAGATCCTCCTCCGATTGCTGATTGCCCTGCAGCCCCCTGCGCACCGCCTTGACCAGCTCCTCAGTATAAGCCGCCATGTTCTCCCAATCGATCGAATACAGGGCGAATAGCCCCTGACGCCTCATCTTGAGCAGACCTGCATTGTAGAGCGCAATCAAATGGTGCGAGGCGCGAGGCTGGGATATATCCAGCACCTGCATGATCTCACATACACAACATTCGCGCTCAAACAGCATGTTGACTATTCGTAGCCTGGTCTCATCCGACAAAGATTTCAGTATTCTGACCGTATCTCGCATTTGATTCACCAAATTCATCTATTTCTATATAATGATGCATTTATATAATTGGCCATTATGTTAATAGATGCGGCTTTACCTTGTCAAATTCGTCTCCCCCTCTGACAGGACTGTGCGATTTTTCTTCGTATCCGTTTTTACTACTGTGCACATTGACAGCCCTTGTAT
>JAEAME010002144.1_pt1 | contig 12030 bp, 8 predicted proteins | sample 8958731 | NCBI WGS metagenome assembly JAEAME01 (sample SAMN16933194, study PRJNA681113) | bioreactor sludge metagenome | isolation source: anerobic bioreactor sludge (Control) | place: India:Bengaluru | collected 2018-10-24 | reverse complement strand
AGTAATCTCACGATGCTGCAATTTGCGGCGAGATTTTCTATAACGTAAAGGGATCAGGAGCTGAAGGCGGAAATTCAATTGGTATAAACTATGCCGCAGGTACCGACTATCAGTGGGTATATGCCGATCTTTCAACAAAGAGTGTTGCTCAGGTAGGGTTCTTAAGGTATGACATATACCTCGAATCACCTACAAATAACGAATCCGTCACACTTGCCGCTATTGGCTTTTTTAGGACAGTTGCTGATATGACTGTTTATGCAAATTCTGCAGCGGGTAAAGCTTTGGGAACTAACGAAGGAGATAAAAGCTTCCCTGTACAGCTAGGCGGATCATTGGCAGGCCCCGGTATTTGGTTAAACACTGTTACTGATGCAGAAAAACCCGGATTCTACTGGGTTAAATTCAATGCAGCTTTACCAATCAGTAAATTGCATATTTCACAGATTTACGCTAAGAACGGTACCGGTAAATGGGCTATGTATAAGTATAATGGTACATTTGATAATACAATGGCAGGAACTCCCGTTGCTACCGATACAATAAATCAAGCAAAGGACGGTTCATACAGTATTACATTTGCAACCCCGCTTGCTGCAGGACAGTATGTTTTTTACATAGAACAGGATATGGTAGCCGACACATACTTTAATATAGGTACAACCGGAGCTGCTTATGACGAAAAGAAATTTGAGTTTGGCTATAACGGAACACCGTTTAGTAGCCCCGCAAATGAAATGATATCAGGATCTATAGAATTTGTAGGAAGCTCTGCTTCACCTTTTGCAGATATCGTTGCCGACTCTGCTGTCAACCCACAGACCGGCAGTGTTTCCTTAATCGGTTTGGCAGTTATTCCTTTGATCTCTGTTTTAGTTAAAAAGAGAAAAGTATAATAAGTTCTAACTAAGTACTTAAGAAGCCCACTTATTAAATTGAGTGGGCTTTTTTCATATTAAAATATTTTCAACTAATCGCATTATACATTCTATAACCGTATCTTCGCTTTTTTCACTGAACATACTCGTATTATACCACATAGGAGCACTGTGTACTTCATATCCTCCTAGCTCTATTTCTTCTTTTGGTACCAAGTATCCGTATACACCGTTAGAATAGCTTATAACATATATGTTTTCGGTTTTAAATCCTTTATTTATAAGGTTTTCTTCAATTGCATAAGCGGTCTTACATAAAACTTCAAAAGGAAGAAACACAAGAGCTGCTTTTTCTTTATTATCCGATAATACAAGAACCTGAACCGGCACCTTTAAATTCGGTGATTGATTGTTTTCCGCTTCTCTAAGAGTTTTCTTATGCCAGTTAAGCTTTCTGAGAGTATAGTGTTTACTGAACATATCTTGTGTGTCGTAATATTCTTTGGTTGTTTCTTTTATCTGTTCTTTTAAATATTTTTTATCAGGATATGTATTCATAGGTACTTCAATTTCATCATACTGTTGTTTTATTATAAATTTATTATCTGAATAATTAAGGTTTACATTGTTACATGCACTTACGACACTGTCATATAATTCATTACCCAGTTTTTCAGTTTTTTCATCAATCGTCAGCGGTTCTTCAAAGTATGGATTTATGTCACCGCAGCTTCCCTGTAAAAACAGTGAAGGTATGCTTTTAAACTCTCTTGTCAACACAGATGGAAAATCAGCCGATATAAAATCAGTGGTCTGATTAACCGCATGACATGTTGCTCTTGTTAATATACCCTTAAGAATATTATCTCTGTTAAAAAAGCTGCTTACTCTTACTCTCTTATCGTTTATGTTACTTTTTCTTCTATTATATGTAGAAGTTAGGTCTTTACTAAAATTGAAATTTAAAAAGCCTTGTTCTACGTTTTCAAAGGCTTTCTTTACACAATTACCCGCAACACTACCTGCATGGTGCCAGTAATCATAATTAATCGGAAGTTCAGCAAGCACACCACAAGCAGGCCCGGCATGTGTATGTGTTGCACATATTGCAAAACTACTTTCTTCCAACTCATTGATAAATGATATATGATACTTTAATATGTCGGCTATCTCTTTGCTAAATCCGCAGATATCAAAGCTTACTATAGCAAATCTATTATTTAGTTCATCAATAAAAGTACATGCTTTTACATAAAGATCATCTCTTACACCTTTTGCCGGCCCCATTCTGAAACCATATCCGTCTAAAAATACTTTTTCAGGTTCGGGTGTTATCTTATCTTGACTATAACCACAGAATGCTTCCATAAGAGTCCTCCTCGTTTTATTATTAATTATTATTTAGCCTTCACTACTATTTTCAATTGAAACCCATATATAATTTTGTTCCGCTTTAATTGAACTCTCTAAATCTGAATCATTGTATCCCCTGGTATGACCCGTAATCTTTTTGAAATATTCTGTTGTAAAAAAAGGTTGCCTGTGCATTGCTTTAAAACCATTTATTAATTTAAAGCCTTTAGCCTGAATATCTTTTACCACATTATCTTTTGAAATATATCCGTTTTTTGATTCGTTATAGATAAAAACAACAGAGCTAGGAAAAGAACTACTATACTCTATTTTCTTTAAAGGTATAAGATACCCACATTCCAGTGTCGATACTGTCTTAAGTTCATTTATTTTATGGTCTTCTGTTTTTAAATTAAGTAAATTTAAGCGATTTCTTATTAATGCCGACTGCCATTCGGTGATTCGCATATTTCCGCCTAATATAAAATCAACCTTTAAATTGTTATACTCACCAAAATGTCTGCCACAATTGTGATAAGCGTAAGATGATTGAAATATATCTTCGTTATCCGTTAATATTGCTCCACCCATTCCTAAATCAAGGCCTGCAGGTGTACTTAAATCAAATACCGAAGCATCAGAATACTTTGATGTCTGTATATCTTTAAATGTGGTTTTAAATCCGTCCGATGCATTTTCTATTAAAAATATATTTCTCTCTGTACATATATTCTTTACCATTTCAATGTCACATGCATTACCTGCTATTTGATCAACTATAACGGCTTTTGTTTTATCCGTTATATAGGGAGCCAATCTTTCAATTGAAATTGTACCCGTCTCATATTCAATATCAATAAAAACCGGGGTAGCTCCTATTGCCGATATTGTCATTGAATTTATTGGATTACCATAAGAAGATGTTATAACTTCGTCACCATAACCTATTTCAAGTGACCTTAATAAAGCTTCAAGTGCCGCGGTGTAACTAAAAGTCAAAAGACCATGTTTATTATCTCTATATTCTGCTATATACTTACAACTCTTTATAAATTCCGGTCCTATAGTACCCCATACACCGCTAGTTAAAACATTATTCAATATTTCTTTATCTTGTTTTTCAAACGTAGTGTTACCCACCATAAAACAACTCCTTATCTTAACTCGTCTATGTTTTTGTAGACTTTGTACATTGCTTCTGCAATATCATCTATATCTTCTTTCTTACTTAGCATTACGACCTCCGAAGAATATATCCATCCACATTCGTGTTTATATGCAAACTCCGTATTGGGTACATCATTAATATCTATGTCAATATCTTTGCCGATTGTTTTTCTTATATAACCACTCTTAAGAAAAGGTGCATGATAAAGGGGAGTATAACCATTTACAAGAGGTATCCCTTCTGCGTTAACAGCTCTTATGTAATTATCACGGCTTACTCCTTTTAGCATTTGCTCATTTATTCTGACTGTATAAAAGTGATAACTGTTCTTTGTAATTCTGCTGTCGCTTTTTAAAGGGGATATAAATTCAAACTCATACAAAAGATAATCCAGATAAGAAGCATTTTTCATTCTTAATTCTATTTGACTGTCAAGTTTATCAAACTGAGTATTTAAAATACCCGCCTGCCATTCAGACATGTTATAGTTAAGACCTATATGAGTATATTGTTCTTCATCAAGTCCTCCGTTTAGTATAGTCAATATATTGTTATACAGAGAAACACTGTTTGTTGTGATTATTCCCCCTTCTCCGCATGTCAAGTTTTTAGAGTTTTGACAACTAAAAGAAGCCGCAATACAATACGAACCAATACTTTTATTACACCAGGCAGAACCTACAGCCTGGGCTGCATCCCCTATTAAATATATACCTTTTTTATTGGCAAGCTCCAATAATTTATCCATGTCCGCTGGGCGTCCGCTTACATAAACAGGTATTATAGCTTTTGTTCTAGAGGTTATCTTATCTTCTACACTTGAAGCAGACATGCCATAAGTGTCTTTTTCGATATCACAGAATACAGGGGTAGCGCCTGCATAAATAATTGCGGACAATGTTGCAATAAAAGTATATCCTTGTATGATAACCTCATCACCTCTGCCTATACCAAGTCCCCGCAATATAAGTTCAAGACTTGTAGTTCCGTTTGCTACAGGTATACAATATTCAGTTTCGTTATACTTAGCAAATCTTCTGCTAAACTCACAGGATTGTTTGCCGTTAATACCATAATATTCGCTGTCATATACTTCATTTAAGATATTATTATCTTTGTAATCTGTATAAGGCCATTTGAAAAAGCCTTCCGTCCTTATGGGTGTACCACCTTTTAAAGCTAACTTTGCCATAAATCCTCCTATATATGAATTTATATAATTTCCAGTTCGTCTCTGGTACCTAATGCCTTAAAAGGGTTATGCGGTTCTGCCTGATAAAAGTATGCAACAGAGCAGATATCATCCATTAGCGGAAGGTACCGGCCTTCTGATCTCCAGCCTATAGCCTGTATGGTTACCTTTAGGTCATTTTCAAATCTAATCGGGTCAGGTATATGGAATCTATACATTGAGTGTCTGTTACCGACACTGTTTGTCGGTCTGTTGTTATCATTTATTGTCATAAGATCCTGATATCCTAAAAAAGGAGCAGAAAAGTTATCGCTAAAACCCCATGCTCCACCAAAATAGTCTTCCGTTCCTGTTCCGCAGTATGTAGGATACTTTGTATCTCCGTCAATAAATACTTTAAATTCACCTTCACCCCACCAGCCTTGTGAGTTTTGCTGCCATCCAATCTGTGTACCCACATAGTGACCTTTTCCTTTAATTGAGTCTGCAATAACATAATCGTCCATATATTTAAGTGGATTGCTTCTGTTAAAACATGCATGAAAATATGCCTCGTCACAACTTACTTCATCAAGTTCATAACTTATTGCATAGAAAAAGCCGCCTACTCCTCCGGGATTCCTGTTTTCAACAGTAATTAGTGCATGCTCTCTGAAAGGCATTTGAAAATATGAATTTAGTCCTCCGGTTGGATTAACGTTTATTGGTATTGAAACTATTCTTAAAGGTGTTTTCCATGCACAACAAAAGAAGTCACCTAAAGGTACTTCCACACTTGGATTTTCCTCGTTATCCCAGTACATTTTCAATATCAAATCTCTGTAGAATACCGGATTTACAGTAATCCATATGTGCGTAACCCTTCCCGGTCCCGCAACATCCATTATTTTAGTACTTTTGCCAGGAAGTAAAGTAATACACGGACGGACTTTCCATCCTTCTCCGAGATCTCTTGATGCATTTTGTATTCCGTCCCAGTTCTGACCTATTTTTGCAACATCTTCGGGTATATCATTTGTAAGCTTTGCCATACCGCCCTTACCTTTTTCCCCATAAACGTTTTCAGCAGTTATATAACGAGTTTTACTTTTCTTAAGTTTCGTTATATCATTCATTATATTCATAGCCTTACCTCCCTATATTATCTTTTCTTTTATTTATTGCATATATTACTGCCGCCTCTTCAGGCATTAATTCAGGAAATTGAACATTTATATTAGGATAATCTTTATTAATATAACGTGTAAAATGATTTCTTACTTGTTCATTGTTCTGAAACACACCACCATACATACCAACCGTACAATGTTCTGACTTTATTTTTCTTATAAGCGATATTGCATATAAAGAAAGTAGTTTAGCAGCATTATCTAATATCATGTTTGACTCTCCGTCACCCTTTTCCGCACACTTTGCCACTTCTTTAGAAAACGCAGCTATATCTGCTTTAAGATATTTCTCGTTGTTTAATATACCTATTAGCTCTCTTGCCTTATTAGTGTTAAAGAATCGTAATGCGGCTTGCAGTAAGTTGCCGCCAGGGTTAATACCGTCCGCATAATTAAAAGCCGCTTTTAGTCCTTCAACAGCTATATAGTATCCGCTTCCGTCATCATTTGTTGGAAAACCCCAACCTCCTACGGTATATAAATTCCCCTTTTTATCAATTGCTACACCCATTGATCCGGTTCCGGAAATTATGAGAACGCCTTCTTTCCCACGGGTTAGACCGTAGAAAGCCATGAAAGCATCGCTTTTCATATAATACTTTGTATTCTCATCAAATAAATCATATGTTTTTATACATTCTATAAATGTATCGGCCATGATGTCATGTACTTCGTCATCCATTGCCGGATTGCCTATCGAAACAGAGGTTATTTTTGTATCTTTGGAAAGGTTCAGTTTATTACAAATGTTTATAAAGTTTTTAATTGCGTTGTCCATACCGATAAAATTATAGTTTATACTGTAGCCTATTGCTTCGGCAAGTATATGTCCCGAATATTCCGACGCTATTATTTTTGTTTTTGTCCCTCCGCCATCAACCCCAAGTATTATCTCTTTCAATTATGTAACCTCTTCTTTTCTGTGTTTTACTAATCCTCTATAAATTCCAGTATTATATATAAATATTATAATACGCAATCATTTCCGTTACAATATGGGGAATCATAAACTAACAAGTAATTGACTAAACATCATATGTAATATATACTCAGAAAAACATTGAGATGTCCATAGGGAAAGGTTGCAGGAAAAATACGCTCCAAGATATGAATAAAGAAGAAAATGATATTACAATAGAATACTATAACAGAAACGCAAGCATGTTTAACAATGATACCTTGAATGCTGACTTAAACGAGATACAAGCGGAGTTTCTAAGTTATTTAGAAAATAAAGCATATATACTTGACTTTGGCTGCGGATCAGGCAGGGACACAAAATCTTTTGTTGATAAAGGATATAACGTGGACGCAATTGACGGTTCTGTAGAAATGTGTAATATTGCATCTGTCTATACAGGTATTAATGTAAGGCATGTGTATTTCAATGAACTTAATGAAACAAATAAGTATGACGGCGTTTGGGCTTGTTCTTCTATATTACATTTACCATATAATGATTTAAGATCGGTTATGAAGAAAATATTTACAGCATTAAAAGAAGAAGGTATACTGTATGCATCCTTTAAGTATGGTGAATACGAGGGATTCCGCAGCGGAAGATATTTTACGGACATGAATGAAATAAAAATACATAATCTTTTAAGTGAAACAGAACTATTTGATATTGCCAAACTATGGGTGACAAATGATGTACGTCCGGGAAGATCAGATGAAAAATGGCTGAACATGATATTACGCAGGAAGACAGTAATGTTATAACGGGAGGAGACAAGTACTTACTTTACCGGCTGAAAAAGAGTTTGTTAAAAGCCGATAAGGTAGACATAATTGTCTCTTTTTTGATGGAATCGGGAGTAAAACTTATTCTTGATGATATAAAATGTGCTGCGGACAAAGGCGTACGGATAAGAATACTGACAGGTGATTATCTGGGCATAACCGAACCGGGCGCGCTGTACTTAATAAAGAACGAGTTAAAAGGCAAAGTTGATATCAGAATGTTTAACGATAAAAAGAGATCGTTTCATCCAAAGGCATACATATTTCATAATGAAAAAGAGAGTGAAATATATATAGGTTCTTCAAATGTATCAAAAAGTGCATTAACTTTGGGAATAGAATGGAATTACAGACTGGAACGTAAAATTGACAAAGATAATTTTGATATATTTTGTGACTCTTTTAATGATTTGTTCTATAACCATTCCATTATATTAGATGATGATGTGTTAAAAGAGTACGCAAATAATTGGAAAAGGCCTTCTGTCTATAAAGACATAGAGAAATATAATATATATGTCGATGAAACTTCACAATATATGCCCAGGGGAGCTCAGATTGAAGCTTTATATGCTCTTAAGTCAACAAGAGAAGAAGGGGCTGACAAAGCCCTTATATATGCTGCTACCGGTGTGGGGAAAACTTATCTTGCCGCTTTTGATTCGGTTAATTATGAAAAGGTATTATTTGTTGCACACAGAGAAGAAATATTGAAACAGGCTGCAAATAGCTTTATAAATGTACGTTCTTACTGTAACTACGGGTTCTTTACCGGTAAAATTAAAGATATTGATAAAGACATTGTGTTTGCTTCTGTTTCAAGTTTAGGAAAGACTTCTTTTCTTAAGGAAAACTATTTCCCTGCCGATTATTTTGACTATATTATAGTGGATGAATTTCATCATGCGGTAGCCAATCAGTATAAAAGGATACTTGAATATTTTAAGCCTAAGTTTATGCTTGGTCTTACGGCAACACCCGAAAGAATGGACGGCAGAAGTATTTATGCTCTGTGTGATTATAATGTACCTTATCAGATCAGTTTAAAGGATGCGATTAATAAGGGATATCTGGTTCCTTTTCGCTATTACGGTATTTATGATGAAACGGTAGACTACAACAGTATACATAGAATAAACGGGAAATATATTGAAAGTGAACTTGAGGAAAAGCTCTTGATTCAAAAACGCTATGACCTTATTTATAAACATTATAAGAAGTATAAAACAAAAAGAGCATTGGGTTTCTGCAGTACAAGACAACATGCAGAATCAATGGCAAAGGAATTCAGTACAAGAGGAATACCTTCCGTAGCCGTTTACAGTAATTCAGAAGGTGAATTCTCAGTGGACAGACAAATAGCCGTTGACAAGCTTTCTGAAGGTTCAATTAACATAATCTTTTCTGTGGATATGTTTAATGAGGGACTTGATATATGCTCCGTTGATATGGTTATGTTTTTAAGACCCACCGAGTCACCTATTGTGTTTTTACAGCAGCTCGGCAGAGGACTCAGAACCGATAGAAATAAAGAGTTCTTAACTGTTCTTGATTTTATAGGTAATTATGAGAAAGCAGGAAATGCACCTTTTCTTTTAAGCGGAATCCCCTATTCAAAAGAAGCAGCTCTTACCGGTTTTATGCAGGACTTTGAGTTCCCCGAAGGCTGCATTGTGGACTTTGATTTGAGACTTATAGACTTATTCCGCGAGATGGCAAAACGCGATATCACCGTTAAAGACAGGATACTGTGTGAGTACAACAGAATCAAGAACCTATTAGATAATAAAGTACCTTCCCGAAATGATCTGTTTAATAACATGGACGGGGACATATTTGACCTATGTCTTAATTACCCTAAACTAAATCCTTTTAAAGACTATTTAGCTTTCCTGAATGATTTAGGTGATTTAACTGATGAGGAGAAGATTTTCTCATGTATCGGCAGGGAGTTTCTTAATACTCTGGAAAATACAAGTATGACAAAGTCCTATAAGATGCCGATTCTTCTAGCCTTCTATAACGACGGTAATATTAAAACAGATCTGACTGAAGATGATATTTATAGAAGCTGTGTTAAGTTCTATAGTACAGGAGCTAATAAAGTGGATCTTGAAAAGGATAAGAGTTCAAGGGGGTATATAGCCTGGAGTAAGGATAAGTATATAAAAGAAGCAAAGAAAAATCCTGTACATTTCTTGATTAAATCAGGTAACGGTTTCTTTATTGAAAAACAAGGTTTTGTTATTTCTTTATGTGATCAACTTAAAGATATCATAAATAACAGTTCCTTCATATCACATATGAAGGATATTATTGATTACAGGACTGTTAATTACTATAGGAACAAGTATTATAAAAACAATAAAGGGTCTCCCTGAAAAAGGAAACCCCAGTCTATTCTGTTAAGGTTCTGCTCTTCCTGTTTTATAAACTTCAAACTCGGCAAGTTGAAACAGATATCCGTCAGGAGATGATTCTACACAAGTCATTTCTTTTGTAACAACCCTGACATATTTTGCATCAACTGCATTAAACTTTATTACACGTTCCAAAGTTGATTTATTACCGGGTTCCTTATGTTCAAAAACAACCGTCCAATTCTTACCGTCATCAGAGATCTCTACATTGAGTAATTTAGGAAAATAGCTGCCACTGCTTTGTTCCGGATATAAAACAACCGTATCAATATTAAATGACTCTCCCAGATCAATCATAGCCCACTCTTCTCTGGTTGGATCGGTGCCGGATTTTATTTGTGAAGTCCAACCGCTATGTTTATCGGTTCTTTTAATAACACCGTCGTTAAGAAATTTCTTTTGCCAACCCCAGGAAGCGTTTTCTATAGAAGATGAAGTCCTTGTCTTCTTGTTAAGGGCTACATTATATTCAGGAATGAGAGTTTTATCTTTTGGTACAGGTTTCTGATATCCGGGTAAACTGCCGTCGTCATTATAGATTTCTATTTCTCCTATTTCAGCAAGAAACTTTCCATTCCTGTTTACTACTTCATCAAGCTTAATTTTCACATATCTGGCTTTTACAGTGTTGAATTTATAGCTTGATTCCTTGTCTTTTTCATAATTATAGCTACCTATCTCTTTATAAGTAATTCCGTCGTTTGAGTACATAATCGTATACTTCAGCGGGAAAAGTTCTCCGTATTTATCAATACTGCCGGCCGGGTACAGATCAATTCTGTTAATGTCTGCTTCCCTCTTAAGATCAACTGTAATGTATACTTCATTGTTATTGTCGGCTTCATATCTCCAACCTTTGGAGGAATCAGATGAGAATCTTGCTCCGTCAACCGCTTTATATGTATAATATCCGTTTTCACCTAATGATGAAGCAGAGTATACGGGTTTATCCAGCGCCAAGTTAGTTTCAGATGCATCTTTATATGGTTTTTCCAAAGATATACCTTCACTTAATCTGTATAATCTAAAACCGCCGGCTATCAATTCACAATTAAGTGTATTGTTTTCAATATTAACCGTTTCATCGTTTCCGGAAGTTATATCGATTAATTTATCTATACCGTTTAATTTAAGGGATAAGGACACATCTTCTTTGTAATTTTTATTAACAATCATAATATAGTTTCTGCCGTCATCTCTGTCAACCATAAGAGATACAAGGAAATCCTTTTTATCGGTGCTTTCTACAAACCATCCCGGTTCAAGCATTGTAGTTGATAAGTCTTTTCTGCCGTTATGATAAATTTCAATAGCGTCCAAATTACCAAGTATTTTGCTTACTTTCTTAATGTCCTTATTAATCTGTGCAATACCTTCAAATGTATCGGACTTTTTTCCGTCGGGAGTAACTATGGCTAAAGTAAACTCTTCACTCCTTTCTGTAGGAGTAAACCATGTAAAATACTTGAGGTTTTTAAAGCCATAAGCCAATGCGGCAGATGTGTGGTATCTTGTTTCAGATACGGTCGGTCTTCTGAACTTACCTATTGCTCCGATTGACTGTATATATAAAGCTGTATCAACATCATATTTTAGGCCTGTACGCCATACGAAATCAATGTTTGGGAACATCTGAGGTACAGATCCTTCCTGTAAACCGAATGGGTATTGGTCAAAAGATAAGTATCGGAGATTTTCTCTTCCTGCAGCGTTTATCCAGTCTTCGGCATGGCCTCTTGAATCCGGTAAAGCTCCCATTGGCAGCATATTAAGTTGAGTTATACAACCCGGATATTCTTTCACCATTGTTCTTGTTATTCTTCCATATGGATTTGCATTAACCGGCTCATCTTTCAGATAATAACCCACAACGCATTCATTTTCTTTATATCTCTTAACAAGTTCAACTATTTCATCATCGGACATATTTAATATATTTTCGAAGTCTGAGTCACATATTGTTATTTTTAAGCCTTTTTCATTACATAATCTCAGTGTCTCGCCAATAGTTTCCGGATTAGAGAATATCGGGTCTGTTCCCCATTCTAAGAGATCTATTCCGCCTTCTTTTAATAAATCAAACTGTTCTTCTGTTGCATATCCTTTC
>JAEAME010002143.1_pt1 | contig 12030 bp, 11 predicted proteins | sample 8958731 | NCBI WGS metagenome assembly JAEAME01 (sample SAMN16933194, study PRJNA681113) | bioreactor sludge metagenome | isolation source: anerobic bioreactor sludge (Control) | place: India:Bengaluru | collected 2018-10-24 | reverse complement strand
GCCCCATAACGGACTTTCACCGTCAAGCTGTCGCCCATGCTGGGCACACTATATAGAAAAAGCACTTATTTAAGTGCTTTTTTGATTATAGTTATTTTATTTAATTCATTTAACATTAATTTTTTTCCTTATACTTATATAAAATACTCACCTAATTATAGTGTATAATACATTTCATATTGACAAATAGAATCCTTTGTAAAATTCAAATGTTTTATAAATCCTAGTAATGATGCATTATTAGTGAAATTTGTTACTAATTTTTCTATGTTAAGTTCTTTGACAGCATAATATACAAGTCCTTTTCCAATTCCTCTAAATCGATATTCTGGCTTAATCCATAAAAAGCTTATTTTACCTTTAGGATGAATGCTTAATCCTCCAACAAGCTTCTCTTCTTTAAATAAACCATAATGTACTTGACCATTAATTTGACTAATAAAATCAAAATCATTTTGCCAATTAATATGAATATCATATATTTGAGATACTAAACTTCTTAACATGTGTATATCTATTTTTTCTAATTTTAAACCATCGGGTATATTTGCTATAAGCTCTTTTGGATTATTATGAGAGTAATAATGTATATCATATACTTTTTCATAACCCTTCTTCTTATAAAAATTAATTGCCCTATCATTACCTACAATAACTTCTAAAAATAACTGTTTACAATTATTCTCTATAGCAATTTCTTTATGAAGTTCGTATAATTTTTTGCTAATCTCTGTTCCACGATAATCTGGGTGTATACAAAGTGCTCCACATCGAAGCGTTTTTACTCCTTCATAATTTTTAATACCACCTAAGTTAAGTCCTACTGGTTTATTATCATCAAGAGCAATAATAGAATATTCTAAACTATTTCCTTCTGGGCCAAAAAATCGTTGCATAAAAATATCTTTTGGTATCTCCATCTTTATTATGTAATCTGAAAACCCTATCTGAAAAGCTTGATATACATCATCTTCATTTACTTCTGTACATTTTTTGTAAACTATCACTTAATTACCTCTTTTTTATAAATTTTTGGTGTAATCTTACATTCTTGTATTATATAATACTATCTATAAAAAAACAAATTAAATTATATAAAAAAGTGGCTATTGTAAATTTACATTTCGCATTGTACTTGATAATAACGTTGATCCATGTTGCATAGAGGACAAATTTTAGGTGCTGTGTATCCATTGTAAACAAAGCCGCATCTATTACACACCCATTTTTGAGGAGAGGTTCTTGTAAAATAGGTACCATTTCTTATCATCTCGACATCCTTTGCACAAAGTGCTGCAAAATTACTATCTGATCTTACAATCATACTAAATAATACTGATACCTCCATGTATTTTTCATCAAAAGCTAACTTGGAAAGAGCTGGATATACTATTAATGCATTGTTTTCCTCATTTTCTGCTGCTGTATCAAGGTTTGTTATAGTATCACCAACATATATAGGCCTTTGATTCAAACTACAAATCTCAGCAGATTGATAACCACTACAAATCAAAAACCTCGCAATTATTTTAGCGTGCTCATTAACTGCTACTGCCATTTGATTAAATAATTTTCTAATTTCCATGTATCTTTCTTCAGTTGCAATATTTGCAAAATTTGAATACCTTATCTGATCAAAGGTTTTGTCTCTAAAGGCATTCAATAAGTTCACTGCGGTTTTCGAGTCTCTCAATGAACGCATATAATCAATCACTATCCTTTCGAATTATCAACATATTTTCAACAAAAAGTAATAAAGATACCCTCACAAATATAAAGGATATCTTATTATATGTTATTTTTTAATTATAGTTAATTTATAATGCAATTAATATCTACTAAAAGAGAATCAACTTGCTTTCTCAGCTCAGCAATAGAGCCTTCATTATTGATTACTTTATTAGATAAAAGTCTTTTTTTCTCAATTGACATTTGTTTATTAATTATACTTAATGCTTGTTCAGGATCCTTGTTTTCTAATATTGCTCTTTGTTTTAATCTATCCTTCTGTATCTCTTCATTCACATATACAAGCCATATTTCATCATATCTTAATCCTGATTGCTCAATAGATTCTTTAGCTTCAAAAAACAAAGGAATATCTAAAAAAACAATATTTTCACTAGAGCTTTCAACCCCATTAATCAAAACTTTTCTAACATAATGATGAACCAAGTTATTTAACAAACTTAGTTTTTCATTATCTGAAAAAACAATTCTTCCAAGCTTTTGTCTATCAATATTTTTAAATTCATCTAATATATCATGCGAAAACAAAGCAATTAAGTTACTATATAATTCACTTCCCTTTGTATAGCCATCATGAACTATCTTATCCGAATCTAAAACACTATAACCTAGCTCTTTCAAATATTTTGAAACTTCAGACTTACCTGTTGCTATACCACCAGTCACAATTACTACATATGGTTTATCACTTTTCTTAATATTTGATTTACAGTTCATTTCTTCATCACTTCGATTCATACCAATTTTCTCCAATGTTTATATCAGCATCAAGATGAACTCTAAAGCCTTGTACTGCATTTTCCATTTCATTTTTTAAGATTTCTTTTACTTTATCTACCTCGTCTATATGTGCTTCAACAATTAGCTCATCATGAACCTGAAGTAACAATCTTGATTTCATATTATTTTCTTTTAACGCGTTGTAAACTCTAATCATTGCAATTTTTATTATATCAGCAGCTGTTCCTTGTACTGGTGTATTAAGAGCAATTCTTTCGCCAAAAGATCTTATATTAAAGTTTCTTGATTCAAGCTCTGGTATATATCTTCTTCTACCAAAATAGGTTTCTACATAAAGGTCTTTTTTACCTTGATTTACAATGTCTTTCATGTAATTATCAATATTTTTATAAAATTCTAAATAATTTTGAATGTACTCTTTTGCTTCTTTTCTAGATATATCTAGATCCTTAGCTAATCCAAAATCACTGATACCATAAATAATACCAAAATTTACAGCCTTTGCTCTACTTCTCATTACTGAGCTTACTTCCTCCAGTTTAACCTTAAATACCTCTGAAGCTGTCTTAGTGTGAATATCTTGATGATTTTCAAAAGCTTCTATAAGTTTTCCCTCGTTTGAAAGCTCTGCAAGAACTCTAAGCTCTATCTGTGAATAATCGGCATCAACTAGAATATAATCCTTTTCAGCAATAAATGCTTTTCTTATTTCCCTACCCTCATCTGTTCTAACAGGTATGTTTTGTAAATTTGGCTCAGTACTACTGATTCTACCAGTCGCTGCAATTGTTTGATTTAAAACTGAGTGAACTCTATCAGTCTTAGAATTTACTAATGCCTTTAAGCCATCAATATAAGTAGAATTTAGTTTTGCTAGCTGCCTATACTCAATAATTTTGTTTATTATAGGGTGATCATTTTTAAGCTTTTCTAATACTTCTATATCTGTTGAATATCCTGTTTTTGTCTTTTTAATTGCTTTCAGATTTAGCTTTTCAAACAATATCACTCCCATTTGTTTTGGAGAGTTAATATTAAACTTTTCTCCTGCTAATTGGCATATAGCTTCTTCTAAAATCGTCAACTTATTATTAAATTTGTCTCCAAGCTCATCTAATACCTTTAAATCAAGCTTAAAGCCTATAAATTCCATATATGCAAGTACTTCAATTAATGGAAGTTCAATATTATAAAATAAATCATGCATCTTTAGTCTTTCAATTTCTTTAAGCATTATATCTTCAATATTTATTACAGTATAAATATAGTTAAATAAGTATTGCTTTTTATCTTCGAGACTCAAGTCTCTAAAACTAATGCTTGACTTACCTTTACCTAAGTAATCAGAAGCTGATGCTATATCTATACTTAGAAACTCATAAGATAGTCTTTCTATTTTATAAGAACTATCTGAAGGATTTAAAATATATTTTGCTATTTCACTATCGAAACTAATTCCCTTAAGTGTAATATCATTTTTAAAAAGATAAATTACATCTGATTTTAACTCATGACCTATCTTCTTTATGCTTTTGTCTTCAAAAATAACTTTTAAAAGCTCTAATACCTGCTTTTCATTGCTATCATTTATCTCTATATAATATATATTGTTATCTCCAACATTTAAAGCTATTGCCACAGCTTTTGAATATAATGCTCTATCAGAGTCTAATAAAACTTTTAATGCAATTTTTTTATTCTCTTTAGCTAAAGCTATAATGCTATCAATTATTTCAAGTCTTGTATTATCTATATAACTTAGTTCAAAGCTACCTAATTCTTTTATAGTTGATAAATTATCTGATTGTTGTAGACTATCAAGCTTTTCTGTTATGTTTTTATCTTCTATCTCTGGCTGTAAATCAAATATTGAAAATTGAGCATTTGGAGTTTCTTGCTTCTTTACCTCTTTAGTTTCAACTTTAATATTCTCTTGCTTTATTCTTTTCTTGAAATTTCTAAATTCAAGATCATCATATAGTTTATTTAACTCATTTACGTCTGCTTCTCTATACTTATAATCATTAAACTCTATCTCAACAGGTATATCAGTAACTATTTGTGCTAAAGTTTTACTCATATATGCTTGCATTTTATCAGATTCAAGCTTTTCCTTTAGCTTTCCTGTAATATTATCAATATTAGCATATAAATTATCCAAATCATGGTATTCCTTTATAAGCTTAATTGCTGTTTTCTCTCCAACACCAGAAACTCCTGGAATATTATCAGATTGATCACCCATCAAAGCTTTTAAATCGACAAACTCTTCGGGTGTTATCTCATAATCCTCAAATATTGCAGCTCTATCCATTTCCTTTGTGTTAGTAGCACCTTTTTTTGTTAAAACAACCTTTACTGTATCATCTACTAATTGAAGATAATCCTTATCACTCGTTACTAAATAAACATCCATTCCATTTTGAACCGAAATCTTAGACATAGTACCTGCTACATCGTCCGCCTCAAATCCTTCTATTTCAATGCATTTAATATTATGAGTATTTAATACTGTTCTAATTAATTCAAATTGTTGAACAAGCTCATCAGGAGCCTTAGCTCGTCCTGCTTTATATTCACTGTACTGCTCATGTCTAAATGTTGGTTTTTTAGGATCAAAGGCAACACATATGTATTCTGGTGAGTAATCATCTATTAGCTTATACATCATGCTTAAAAACCCATAAACAGCATTTGTATATTGACCCTTCTTAGTTTTTAAAGGTGGCATAGCATAAAAAGCCCTAAATAATATACTATTACCATCAATTATCATAATTTTATCTTTCATTCAAGCCATTGCTCCTTTAAAATTGAATTTTCACTATTAATACCTTATTAAAATTTAGTAAAAAAGTCAAGGTTTATTAATAAAATATTAAAATTTAACAAATAAATACTGCAAAATAACAATTAGACGAATTTATGTTTAAATTCGTCTAATTGTTTTTTATAATTATGATGTTTTATTAAAACTCTTAATAAAAACATTTTTACTGTAGGTCGCTATTATCAATGTAATGTAAAACAAGTTGCACAATTTGCTTTATTTTTTCAGAATCTACATCTTCAAGTGTATCGTTAGGACTATGATAACCATTTAAAAAATCTTCGTTTATTAAACATACAGAATCAACACCCATTTCAGAAAAAACAGAATGATCGCTTCCTGTTAATACATTTGTAACATACATAAAATCTAAAGCTTCTGCTGATTGTATTAAATCATTACTCAAATTGTTACCACCAGATTTAACTGTCGTAATGCTAAGAGGTATATCAGCTGAGCAACCTATCATATCCAAGTTTATCATAACTGCTTTATCTAGTGGATAAATAGGATTGTATACATAGTTTACTGACCCTTTAAGACCATTCTCTTCAGCATTAAAAGCTGCAAATATTATAGTTTTCTTTGGAGGAACGTCATTGTTCCTAATAACCCTTGCTATTTCCAAAAGCCCTGCTATCCCTGAAGCATTATCTAAAGCACCTGGATTATAAGTACCATTATAATTATCACCAACATGATCAAAATGTGCGCCAATAACTATACATTCATCCTTTAACTTTTCATCTGAGCCAGGTATTATTCCTATAACATTAGAAACATTTTCACTTAAATTGGCGTAAAAATTACATTTTATTAATAACTCCAAATTCTTATTAGCTGCATCAGTTAATTCTTTAAAAGTATCACTATCTACTATTAAATAAGGGTTATATGGAGATGTCATACGCCTACTACCCAAAGGAGCTACAGTTAAACTTGAGCTACTTCTTTCTTCACTACTAATATCAACCTCTCCTATTCCAGCAAAAGAGCCTGCAGTATTTATAGCAGTTGTTTTTTCATTTGTGTTAAGCTTATTATTAGTGTCATTGTTAGGAAATAAAACTATTTTATCTTTTGCATCAGATGATGTATTATATATATCATTAACGCTATCAACTAAACAAAGTGGAGCTTTAATGTCTAAATTCGAACAACTTGAAATTGAACGAAACAAAAAATCTTCTTGATATTTAAAACTTTTTATAACATTTCCATCTTTATCTACAATCTGCATAACTGGTTCGCTTTCAAAAGTCAATACTGGAATTTTAAAATCCTGCATATAATTATTAAGCTTTTCTGGACTTTCAAGCCCTAATTCCTTAAATTTATCTGCTATGTACTGTGTTGCTAACTCATTTTCTTCTGTCCCTGCAAGTCTTCCCTTATATTTTTCTGAACATAAATCTTTAATTATAGAAAATATATTTTCTGCATCAATATTCTCTATTTTTGAGTAATTTGATATAAAAGTTCTTGGAGTATTACTTCCAGTTTGAGTATTGGCTTCTTGGCTAGTATTATTACTTCCAATTTGAAAATTAGGTTCTTGACTCGTTTTATTACATGAACATAAAACTAAAAGAAATACTATCATAATTGAAATAATTGAGTATATTTTTTGATATTTTTTCATATTCCCTCCAAATTATTATATTTGTTCCAACAATATATGATTATAAAATCTTTTTATAAATTCTCTGATAAATATTTTCATCAAGTATAGAATATCCACACTTATCATAAAAACCGTTGGCAGAAGGACTTGCTCCCAAAGTTATATATTTAAAGCCCAATAACCTTGCATTTTTTTCAAATTCATAAACTAAAGATTCTGTTATTCCTTTTTTTCTATACTTCTCATCACATGCCACAAACCCCATGACTAAACTATCATCGTTTTCCGGCCTTCCAAGTACTGTAGATATTACTTTACCATCTGCTTCAGCATATAACAAAACTTTAGACCATTTACTGATCCTGTCTTCCCAAGCTTTATAAGTATAATTATTCATCTCTCTACGATGTTCTCCTAAAATACTGTAACATAAATCTAGTACAGGCTTTAGCTTCTCTTTATTATCTACACATTTGATTTTATAATCTATATCTACTTCCATGATTATCTCTCTTTCTTTATTACGTCTATACTATTAAAGTATAACTCTTAAATTGTAAAGCTTTAATTTTTCTTTACAATGCTAAAATATTATTTTGTATTACTACTCTTTTCATTTTTGTTTATTGCACTCAATATAAAGATTCCCATTACAATAATAGGAAAAAGTACTCTAAGGTATAAAAATCCTTGTTGGTCAAAATTTATATTAGCATCTATAACTAATCCGATAAACCATGCGACTACTGTAGATACTATAGCTCCAATATACATAAAAGCACACTCCATCAACTTCATTTTTTCATTTACTATTTATATTTTTAATTGTATTCATAGATTAAATCTCATTAAGAAATATTCCAAACTCATTGTAATAGATTTATTATGCTATTTACAGATTCTATCATAATTAGTTTAGTTTCTGGATATATGTTCTCATATTTTTTCAAAAACATTTTTGTTGTATTAAACTCATTGCCAAAATGCATTGGTACAAGATACTTTGGTTTCAAATATTCAATAAAATAACTTGCACCCATATCATAATTCTGTTCAAGTCTTTGATCAACTGGAAAGAAAGCTATATCTATTGATTTACCTGCATTTATAATGTTTGCTATTATGCTTTTAAATAAATCTTCCATATATTTTGCTTCTTCTTTAGTATCATCAGGCCAAGCCCACCAGTTTAAATCGCCAGCGAAAAATATTGTTGTATTTTCAACTTCTATAATAAAGCTTAAGCCTAAGTCAGTCGAAGAAAAAGCAATGATTTTCAAATTATCAATATCAAGAGATTGTCCAGAGCTCATAAAATTAATATTATTAACTAGCTCATTTGACATACTAATACTCTTTTTATATGAATTATTATTTTTTATATCATCACTAAAAATATATCTTGTTTTTGAAGAATTAAACTCAAAAACCTTTTTACTAAAATGATCACCATGACCATGAGAAGCAAATATGTATAAAATTTTGTTTGATTTTAATACATTTTCCATTAAACTACTAAAATCTATATCCTGGCACTTTTCATGTTTAAAATGTTTATAGTAATCAAACATAATAAAACATTTATCAAATTCTAGTACAAAGCAGCTGTGATAAATATAATATACTTTTATATTCATAATATATTAATCCTTTCATATATTTTTATATTAGTATAATTTATTTATAAGCTATAAGTCAATTCTTAAATGATATAAATATAAATATAAATATATAATTTAAATTAGTACTAAAAGAAACAAAGAAATCAATCAAAAGTGATTTGTTTACTATTAAACTCTAATATAAAACAACTTAGGTAAATATAATGAATCTGTCAAATATTGTCGATTTATGTCAGAAAAATTATGTTGATTTTCTAATATTTTACATAATTATTATTGATTTATATTTTTATATATGCTAGTATATATACATAGAATATTCTTCAAGAATACGATACCATACTTAAAAGAGTTTTAGAATTCTATTTGAATATGCTATAGGGGGGATAAGCAAAGGCACTGGGCGTAAAAGTGCCTTTGTTTTGCTTTAGGCATTTGTAATCATTTCTTCTGCTTCTATCATTGCAACTATCTTACCAAATCGATTATTCCATATTTTGTTACACATTTTGACTTAAGATAGCTATGTTACGCAGCTTATTTAATCTTATTATTAAAAAACTCCAAATGATTTACAATCAGCTCATTTCCACCAACATCCCCATGTCCTGGTATTACGATTTGATAATTTTTATTTTGGAGCATCTTTAAAGTTATAATTAACTTGTTAATATCTCCTCCTGGTGCAATAGCAGAAGCTACATAATCATTATCAATGGTATCTCCCGCAATTAAGATGCTTTGATTTTCAATTTCTAAGCTTATATGCGAGTTAGGATAATAATGTCCTTCAGTAAACATTATATTCAAATTTTTATCACCTAAGCTTACAATTTGATTATCTGTAGCATTTTCAGGAGATATAACAACAACATCTTCAGATTTAAATTTATCAAGATTAGCTACATGGTCATTGTGATCATGAGTTATAATTATTGTTTTTATTTTAATATTTCTTTCTCTAATAAAATCTAAAACATTCTGACATTCTGCATCATACATTCCAGTGTCAATTAAAACTGCTTCTTTATCTGATACAATCAAAGTCATATTAGCACGATAATATGTACTACTAAAAACATATATGTCCTTTCCTACCTCAGTCCACTTCTCTTTTTGAAGAATTTCTAGTTTTTCATTATTAATTGTCATTTTACTTTTACAACCTCCTATAATAACCTTTAAAGCTATTTAAAAACAAAAGTACTTTTAACAAAATCTCATCTTTTTATATAACTGTTCTTCTTAAAAAAATTATATTATTATTTCATTTCTATCTTAAAGTATTTTATATCTTTATCATGATACTTTTTACCTATAGAAAGTGATATTTTTCCTGTATTCATATTATAAACAACAGAATAACAGGTAGTATCCTGAGAAATCTCTTCAAGTAGATTCATCATTTCTTCTTCTAAGAGTCTTCCATCTTTTTCACTCATATATGCTTGTGCTCTTGTATACCTTCTGCAAGATTCTTTAGTAGCTTCACTGCTTTCATAAACTAAGAAATTTGTAGCTACCTGCCAAGGATCTTTATTAGGTATGACTACCATCTCACCATTTATATATTCAATTATCACAGATTTCCCGGTTTTATCAGAGATTAGAAAGTGCATAGGTGGTGCTGGAGGAAAATATATATTGTAATTTCCTAACAAGTCAACTGCCTCATCAACTGTTTTCGCACGGTCTAGCACTAATCTAATAGACACAACATCTCCTAAAGTTATTTTATTAGGATTTGTTGGTGCCACAGAACCATTAGCTGTCATTTGCCCTATTGATAAGCCATATTCATTCATACCATCTAGTGGAAGGTAAGGTGCATTTAGCAGTCTATGTAAACCTTCGGTTGAAATGTTTTCTATGTCCTCCTCACTAAAAAAACCAGCATGTCTTAAATCTAATACAGATATTGAAGCATATCCATCAATAGGATTTGTATATAATACAAGTTTAGGGCTTGAATAATAATCAAGGTTTCTTCCTAAAAGTTTCCCTCCTTCATCATTAAGAGCTGCTATACAAGCACAAGCATCGTGTATTTCTCCATCACCTATATATAAAGCACTAGAACCATCATTGAACTGTTTATCTTTTTTAAGATAGTCAGAAAATCCATAATCATCATAATACTTCATAATATATACTGGGTAATCATCAATCTTTTTAAATGAATTTAAACTTTTTATTTGATCTGTTGTAAAATCTCCTTCTTTGATTTTATCTGATAACATACCGCTACATTCTCCTTTATAATCATTAATTATATTGTAATAATTTAATACGTATTTCTCATTATTTATTATTTCAAGCTCTTCATTAGCTACATTACATGCTGATAAGTAAAAAGCTATAGGTAAAACTATTATTAATATTAAAAATATTTTTTTGTGTTTTTTCATTGTTAAGCTCTCATTTGTTAATTATATTGTTTTTTATATATAACTATTTATGTATTATATATTATATAGTTAATTTTGTAAATAAAAATTTTCATATTTATAAATTAAAATATTATAAAATTTATTTTTTATACAAAATACTATTTCATCCATTAATATGCACAAATTACAAGATAATTATTTTTGCTATTTACATTGCAAATAAAATGTTATATAATATATATATAATTTGTTCCATACTATATTTTATAAGCCAATATTATAAATATAAATAATTTAGAATAGGAGATAATACCATGACCTTAAGATTTATCATTTTGGGACTATTAAGTTATATGCCTATGTCAGGATATGACTTGAGAATTTTTATGAATAATTCAACAAGCTTTTTTTGGTCTGCAGAGTTAAGTCAAATATATAGGGAACTTTCCAAATTAGAGAAGCTTAATTATGTAAGTTCTCGAGCTGAGATACAGGAGGGACGACCTGATAAAAAAATTTACAGTTTAACACAAGAAGGTTATGATGCATTTGTTGAATGGCTTAAAGATTATCCAAAAGTGTTGAGTAATCCTGGTAAAAATGAATTTTTAGTCAGAATATTCTTTGGAGCAGAACTTAGAAAAGAAGAAATGATAATGCTTTTTGAAAATTATATAAAAGAACATAATAAAAGTTTAAAAATATACGAACCAATGGAAGAAAGGTTTAAGCAAAAGTTAACATCTGAAGATAATGATGAAGATGACAAGTTTCTTTACCATTATCTTACATTAAAACGTGGTTTATCATGGGCTAATGCTGAAATAAATTGGGCTAATGATTGCATTAAAACTATTAAACATTTTTACGAAAATAAAAATAAAGATTCTGTGAAAAATCAGAATGATTAACACCCATATAAAATTAGATAGCCCAGAAATTATAATTTGATCATCATATTCTAAATAATATAAATAAAACAATTAAAACAAAAGCTGAGTGATTAGATATCACTCAGCTTTTTATAGTGTGCCCAGCATGGGCGACAGCTTGACGGTGAAAGTCCGTTATGGG
>JAEAME010002141.1_pt1 | contig 12032 bp, 8 predicted proteins | sample 8958731 | NCBI WGS metagenome assembly JAEAME01 (sample SAMN16933194, study PRJNA681113) | bioreactor sludge metagenome | isolation source: anerobic bioreactor sludge (Control) | place: India:Bengaluru | collected 2018-10-24 | reverse complement strand
AACAAGCGGATTTAAAGAACCAGAAGTGTGACATTTTGATTTTATCAAGATAATTTCATACATATAGAAAAAGGGTAAAACTCAAAAAAGCCTTATATATCAAGGCGATTCGCGTTTTTATCTATTCAATATATACACTCAATTCCAGCTGCTTTTTTAATGAAATCTCGCTTTTATTGTTGGCAGAGTACAGATAATGATAAGTTCATGACGGCGGAGAGACTCTGTAATGTAATTATCTTTATAAAGTCAGTTCCTTTGTTTTTATAATGAAATAATTTTTAGAAAGTCAGTTAAGAGTTTTTTAAAACTAAAATCCTTGTCGGAAACATCGAGAAATCGGAAATATTGGTTTTTTCAAGCGTTTAAAAATCCTTGTAAGTAAAATATACAGAAAAGACCGGTTACATAGAATGAGTAAAGCAAAAATCTGGTTGTCTTCACCTACCATGCACGGCGAGGAAATGAAATTCGTGCAGGAAGCTTTTGATAAGAACTGGGTGGCCCCCCTGGGTTTCAACGTAGATAATTTTGAAAAAGAAATGGCCGCCTATTTGGGTATCGGTCATGCCGCAGCTCTTGTGTCCGGCACATCAGCTCTTCACTTGGCAATAAAGCTTGCAGGTGTAAAACGTGGTGATATAGTATTTTGCTCTGACCTGACTTTTGCAGCGACGGTTAATCCTGTATCCTACGAAGGCGGGATTCAGGTGTTCATTGACTCTGAACGTGAAACCTGGAATATGGACCCCCGTACACTAGAGAAAGCTTTTAATAAATACCCTCAATGTAAATGTGTTATATGCGCGAATTTATACGGCACACCTGCAAAGCTGGACGAAATTCGCGCTATTTGTGACTCCCACGGTGCTGTGCTGATCGAAGACGCAGCGGAGAGCTTGTCTGCTACATATAAAGGGCGGCAAACTGGAACTTTCGGTCGTTATAATGCTATTAGTTTCAACGGTAATAAAATTATCACCACATCGGGTGGTGGTATGCTGCTGTCCGACGATGAAAACGCAGTAAAAAAAGCCCGGTTTTGGGCAACACAGGCGAGAGATCCCGCCCCGTGGTATCAGCATAGTGAGATAGGCTATAACTACCGCATGAGCAATATCGTTGCAGGCATCGGTCGAGGACAGCTCTTACACCTCGACGAGCATAGGCAGCTTAAGGAAAATCTTTATCACAGATATGAAAAAGGTTTTAAGGGATTGCCGGTAAAGATGAATCCTTATCTTGAATGTAGCAAACCGAACTTCTGGCTTAGCTGCATTAAGATAGATAAAGGAACGAATGTAACACCAGAGAAGATTAGAATTAAGCTTGAGAAAGAAAATATAGAGTCCCGGCCGATATGGAAGCCGATGCATATGCAACCGGTGTTTGCAGGATATGATTTTATAAGTGTAGATGGCGACGTAGGGTGTGAGATCTTCGGATGGGGTTTGTGCTTGCCGTCAGATATTAAGATGACGGTAGAGCAGCAGAACGAAGTCATTTATATAATAAGAAATTGCTTTTAAGAGGTTTACATATGTACGCAGAATTCATAAAGCGGCCGTTGGATTTTGTTCTGGCGTTGATATCTTTAATTGTGCTGTGGCCGGTGCTGTTGATCGTTGGTATTCTTGTTAGAGTCAAGCTTGGCTCACCTGTTATTTTTAAACAGAAGAGACCGGGTTTAGACGAGAAAATATTCACCTTATATAAATTTCGGACTATGACTGACGAAAGAGATCAGAATGGAGAGCTGCTACCCGATGAGGTACGCCTAACTAAATTTGGTCGATTGCTTCGAAGTACAAGCTTGGACGAATTGCCGGAATTGATAAATATTATAAAAGGCGATATGTCGATTGTAGGGCCTAGGCCGTTATTGATAAAATACTTACCGCTTTACAATGAACACCAAAGCAGACGTCATGAAGTACGCCCAGGATTGACTGGATATGCGCAGGTACATGGAAGAAACGCAATTTCGTGGGAAGAGAAGTTTGGGCTTGATGCCGAATATGTTGATCATATTACACTTATTGGTGATATAAAAATCTTGATTCGGACATTTTCAATTGTCTTGAAGCGCGAAGCAGTTAGTAGCAAAACGAGTACAACTATGGAAGAATTTCAAGGAACTCCGGAGCTGTTAAATAAGTAGACAAGGGATTTTCTATGAAAAAAGTTATTATTATCGGAGCAGGCGGACACGGAAAAGTAGTAGCAGACATTATTAGATTAAACGGCGATACAGTATACGGTTTTCTTGATGATAAAGAGCCTGAAGTGCTTCCCGGGTTTCCTGTCATCGGAAGGGTTAATTTAATTAATACACTTGATAATAAGGCTTTCTGCTTTTTTGTTGCTATTGGAAATAATAAAATTCGTCAAACAATCATGGAATCATATTATAAGGTAGAATGGTATACCGCCATACACCCTTCAGCAGTAATAGCAGATGATACTGAGATCGGAACAGGTACAGCTGTTATGGCAAACGCTGTGGTTAATAGTGGAAGTAAAATAGGACGTGGTGTGATTATTAACACAGCAGCAACAGTTGACCACGATAATATAATAGGCGATTTTGTACATATTTCACCTGGAGCGCATCTCGCTGGAACTGTTCATATAGGCGACAGATGCTGGATTGGCATCGGAGCAAACGTGATAAATAATATTGATATTTGTGATACTTGTATTATTGGTGCCGGTGCTGTGGTTGTGAAGGAGATAAAAGATAACGGAACATACGTGGGAGTTCCTGCAAGGAAGATTAAATGAGAATCTTGTATGTAACAACTATTTCACTCACAATGAATAGTTTCTTTAAACCGCATATTGAGATGCTTGTCCGCGAAAGACACCATGTTGATATTGCGTGTAACTATAAAGATTTAGCGCTGGATAAGTTGTATAACGAGCTTGGATGTAATTTTCACCAAGTCGATTTTTCTCGCTCGCCCCTGTCCACGGACAATATTAAGGCATACAGTCAGCTGAAAAAGGTCGTTGAAAACGGAAACTACGATATAGTTCATTGTCATACCCCAAACGCTTCTGTAATTACTCGCCTTGTTTGCAGAAAATTTAGAAAGAAAAATAGACTCAAGGTCTTTTATACGGCACACGGTTTTCATTTTTATAAAGGCGCGCCAAAGCTGAACTGGATGGTTTACTATCCGATTGAAAAGTTTTGCTCTCGTTTTACCGATAAACTGATTACGATCAATAAAGAAGATTACGAACTGGCAAAAAACAAATTCAAAGCCAATGAAGTTCATTATGTCCCTGGTGTTGGTATCGATCTGACAAGATTCGAAAATGTTCAGGTGGATAGAAATGCAAAAAGACGAGAAATTGGTGTTCCGGAGGATGCGTTTTTATTACTGTCTGTGGGAGAATTGAACGAGAATAAGAATCATCAAATCATTATCAAGGCTTTATCAAAGCTAAACAACCTGAATGTTCATTACGCTATAGCAGGGGTTGGTGATGAAAAGGATTATTTGCTTGAATTAGCGCACAATCTGGGTGTATCGAAACAAGTTCATTTGCTTGGGTATAGAAAAGATATACCAGAACTTAATTGCACAGCAGATGTATTTTGTTTCCCTTCTATACGAGAGGGACTTGGACTTGCTGCTATAGAAGCTATGGCTTGTGGGTTGCCAATTGTGACGTCAAATGTTCACGGCATTAATGATTACAGCATTGATGGTGTGGCAGGGTATAAATGTTCTTCGACTGATGTTGATGGATTTTCAAATGCTATCAATAAATTGGTATATAATAGCAAATTAAGGGTAAATATGGGCAGTGGAAATATTCAACTTGTAAAAAAATACGATATTAATCAAATAAATCATTTGATAAAAAATGTATATAGTTTTTAAGTGCTTGGAGGAAACAGTGTACTCCCCAAAAATCTCAATTGTAATTCCTGCATATAACGCATCCAATTACCTTGCGGAAGCCATTGATTCTGCATTGGCGCAAACGTATCCTAATGTGGAGATCATCGTTGTAAACGATGGTTCTAAGGATGATGGTGCTACAGAGCGAGTAGCACTTTCCTATGGCGATAAAATCCGGTATTTTTATAAAGAAAACGGCGGCTCATCATCTGCTTTGAACATGGGTATTGCTAATATGACGGGAGAGTGGTTCTCTTGGCTAAGTCATGATGATCTTTATGTACCGGAAAAGCTTGAAAAGCAAGTTGCATACATGGAATCGTTAATAATTGATTCTGCTGAACTTCGCAAGCATATTTTCTTTTCAGCATTCGAATTGATTGATGCTGAAGGGAAAACGATTCGTACTTGTCGGGTGAAGCCAGCTCGTGAACTTGCAGCAAAAGTGGATTCATTTTCTCACAATGGATATTTGATTGCAGAACCTACTGTGTATAATTTCCATGGTTGCTCTTGTCTTGTCCACAAAGATGCGTTTGCGGATATCGGATACTTTGATGAAAAATTAAGACTGCTTAATGATATTGATCTGTGGTTTCGCTTGTATGCGTCAGGTTATAAAGTTCATTTTATTTCTGAGCCGTTGGTTAAGGGGCGTATTCACGTAAAGCAAGTATCCCAAAGTATTGGATATTCCTATCACAATTCCGAACAGGATATGTTTTGGAATCGAAGCTTGGAATGGCTGTTAGTTAACCATCCGGAAAACGAGAAACTGTTCTTTCTGTTTGGTAGAAATGCCTATTTGAAGGCACGAAACGCAGAAGGTGATCGAGCGTTCGAGTATATAAAATCTGCGCATATACGAAAACACATCCTTAAAACTGTTTATAAATGTCGTGCTTCTGCAAGGCATTTGGTGAAAGCATTATATTTGAAGAAAAAATATAAAATCATATAATAATTACCGATGTTCCCATATGACCGCCCCATCCATTTTATGCTACATTTAGAAAAAACAATACAGAGAGGAAGAGCTTATGGGAGTATTTTTCGTTTTACTCCTTGTTCCTGTGATGATTCAACATTTTATAATAAGAGGTTATCGGTTTGATTATGAAAAAAGAAACAAAAGGGCATTAGCTTTCTTCTTTTTCTTATTTACAATTTTAGTTATGCTTCGTCATGAAAGTGTTGGTTCTGATACTGGAAATTATATATATTTCTTTGAAATATTCTCCAAGATGTCTTGGGGCGAAGTTGGAAAAAATTTTCTTGAATATGGATTTTCGTATTTTAATAAAATAGTTTCTTTATTTTCAAGAGAACCGCATTTTTTTCTTGCGATAGTAGCACTTGCGACTAGTGTTATGATGTATCCAACATATAAAAGATTATGTATAGATTCTTCGCTCACAATTGTGCTCTTTTGCACGATGTCAACGTTTTTTATGATGTTTTCCGGGATTCGACAGATGCTTGCGATCGGAATTGGATTTATTGCTTATGAATTTACTCGAAAGAAAAAGCTGATTCCCTTCTTTCTTGCCGTTTGTTTGGCGATAACCTTCCATACGAGTGCATTTATATTGGCTTTTATGTATCCGATCTACCATGCCAAAATAACAAAAAAAGGGTTATATGCTGTTGTCCCTGCATTGGCCGTTGTTTTTGTGTTTAACAAACAGATCTTTTCTGTTTTGGCATTGGTACTTGAGAAGTATACCGAGTATGATGTAAGTATGACGCAAACAGGGGCATATACGATGTTGATCTTGTTTGCAGTTTTTACGGTATTCGTGTTTCTCATTCCGAACGAATCTCTTTTAGACGACGAGACAATTGGCCTAAGAAATATTCTGTTGCTGTCGCTTGCATTACAAATGTTTGCTCCGCTTCATACGATAGCGATGCGTATGAATTATTATTATATTATTTTTATTCCGTTGTTGTTGCCGAAGATTATTGAATACAGGAGTAAGCGATGGGAGCAAGTTGCTGTAGTGAGCAGACATATTATGGTTGTATTCTTTTTGATGTATTTTTTTATTAAAGCATACGGCGGTGGTAACTTGAAAGTATTTCCTTATCATTTCTTTTGGGAAAATGTTTGATGAAAGTTGTACAAATAAATGCTACCTGTGGAATTGGCAGCACGGGTAAAATATGTGTTGGGATTAGCCAAGTGCTTTCTGAAAGAAATATTGAGAACTATATCCTTTACAGTAGCAAAAGTAATGGATATGAGCTTGGGATCAAATGCTCGGACGATAAGTACATAAAATTGCAAGCATTGAAATCGAGAATTCTGGGCAACTACGGTTTTAATTCAAAAAAAGCAACTCGAAAAATAATAGATGAGCTTGAACGAATCGCCCCAGATATTGTCCATCTACATAATATTCATGGTCATGACTGTGATCTTGAGATATTATTTACATATTTCAAGGAAAAGAAAACCAAGTTGATATGGACGTTTCATGATTGTTGGACATTTACCGGATATTGTACATACTTTGATATGTCGAAATGCAACAAATGGAAAACGCATTGTGCCCAATGCGTTAAAAGGTGTGAACAATCGTGGCTTTTTGATAAAAGCGGTAAGCTTTTTGAGAAGAAAAAGCAATTGTTTGAAAGGCTTGATCTGACGATTGTAACCCCTTCAGAGTGGCTTGCGGATTTAGTAAAGCAATCATTTTTGACTGACTATCCCGTAAATGTGATAAACAATGGAATAGAGCTTAGTATTTTCGGATGTTTCGAAAACGATTTCCGAAAGAAATATAGTCTTGAAAACAAAAAGATTATTCTCGGAGTAGCGTTAGAATGGGAATTGCGAAAAGGTCTTGACGTATTCATTGAATTGTCACATAGACTATCTGATGAATATAAAATTGTTCTTGTTGGTACAAATGCCAATATAGATAGACAATTATCTAAGGATATCATATCAATTCATCGCACTCAAAACCAACAAGAACTTGCAGAAATCTATACTGCCGCAGATGTGTTTGTCAACCCCACAAGGGAAGAGAATTATCCTACGGTTAATATGGAGGCTATTGCTTGTGGAACGCCCGTTCTGACATTCCGCACTGGTGGCAGCCCCGAAATACTGGATGAAACTTGCGGTTCGGTGGTTGATTGCGATGATATTGCCGCTTTAGAAAAAGAGATTATTCGCATATGTACAGAAAAACCATATACGAAAGAAGCGTGCATAAAAAAGGCAAAAGAATTTGATAAGAACGAAAGATTTAAGGAGTATTTAGAGTTATATGAAAGAGTTAACTTTAAAGGAACTCAAAGAAATTGAGTTTGATATACTGAAAATGTTTGATTCCTTCTGTAAGGAAAATAACATTAAGTATTATCTTTCTTATGGTACACTTCTTGGAGCAATACGCTACAAGAAATTCATTCCTTGGGATGATGATGTTGATTTACTAATTCCTCGTGAGGACTACAACAGAATGATCTCCTTGTTTAAGGATACTGATCGCTATCGTTTGTTTGCATTTGAAAAAAATCAGGTTTACCGCTATCCTTTCGCAAAGATTTGCGATATGACGACCCGAAAAGTAGAATTCAATTATGACAATGGCGTAGAACTCGGTGTTGATATTGATATCTTTCCCCTAGATGCGTGGGATGACGATCTTGCCAAAGCGAAAAAGGAAGCTAAATATATCAAAAAAAATATGTCTTACCTCGGTTTGGCAAAGCTCAAGAAGCCCGATTCAGTCAATCCGATCAAACGCTTTGTTAAGGGAATCATAATGACTTTCTGCAAAATACTTGGATGCAGATATTTCATCAAAAAAATTTTAAGGGCAAGCGACAAACCTGAACAAAAGGGAAGCAACTATGTAGGCGCAAAATCATGGTGTGTCTACGGTGATCGCGGTATTATCCCTGCTGAAGCGTTTGCTGATTCCATAGAAATAGAATTTGAAGACGAAAAATTTCCGGCGCCCATAGGCTATGATACATATTTGACATGTTTATATGGTGACTATATGCCTGAACCTCCGAAGGAAAAGCAGAAAACTCATCACGGATTTAAAGCGTACAGATTGTAATTATATAACATAGAAGCAAATAACTACCACAGACATTGGCTGTTTATATAGATTGAGCAATTTAATATTATGAAAGGATAAGAAAAAATGAAGAGACAATTATCAAAAATTTTGGCAATGTTGCTTGCTGTATTCATGTTTGCCGGCATTCTTCCGATAAATGTTTTGGCGTTAAACGTTGATTACAACGACAGCAACGGTGGAAGTTATTATTATCAAGTTATCTCCAAAAAAGACTGGGATCTTGCTCCCGGAATAAAAGAGACAGAAGTCGTACTAAACAATGCTACAGGTACTAAGCGACAGGTTGTCCATACGGTCGCGGTGGACATCAATGATCCCTATACTAAGGTTATTTCCGGTTATAAGGGCATGTGGCCAGAACCCGGTAACTATGGTATCGAATCTACTTCCGTTCAGGCTCTCAATGCAGAGAAGCTTGGCTACGGTAACGTTGTTGCTGCTACCAATGTGTGCTTAAACTGGTATACCAGTACTTATTACAAGAATAATCCTCATCTGATCGGTGAGCCCATCGGATACACCATTCTTGACGGTCAGTATTATGAGAACAGCCAGGGTAAGACTTGGGGTGCTGCCAACTGTATCGTAATTAACTATGACAACCATCCGATCTCGGGCGAACCTAGACCCGCAGACATGAAGAAGGTCTGGATGCGTACGACGGCTGATCCCCTGACCGGTTGGGAAGAGCAGGTTATCCCTGTACAGTTCGCTTGGCTCGTTAAGCCCGATCCGGTAACCGGCGAACCCGTGAACCAGTATAAGACGGTAAACCATTCTAGCCAGGACTCCAGAACCTTCGTTGGTGTAAGGGAAGACGGTACCCTTGTGGTTTCCGTATCCGATGGTGGTCAGGCTCCGTATTCTTCTGGTTTCAGTGAGTATGAGATGGCAGAGTACATGATCAAAATGGGTTGTGTGATCGCCGCAAACTGTGATGGCGGCGGTTCCACCACATTTGTATCCCAGCGTCCCGGCGAGGATCTCAAGGTCAACTGCTCTCTCTCCGACGGTGGTGAAAGACCTACCACAAACACCCTTTTGGTTATTACTACTGCACCCGCAGATGGGACATTTTCTCACGCAACCATTGATACCGAGTATGATTACTACACGCCTGGAAGTACTGTTGAGTTTAGTGCTCTCGGTTCTGACGCTGTTGGTACAAAGGTAGATATCCCTGCAGATGTAGAATGGAATATAAAAGAAGAGGGCATGGGAAGCATTGCAAATGGTGTATTCACCTCCAACGGAACCGAAGGAAAAGTTACTGCCCAGATGATCTATGGCGGTAATGTGGTCGGTGAGTATTCCATCACCATCGCTATCCCAGAGGAAATTTCCTTTGAACAGCCTGTTGTTACCATTCCTTTCGGAAAGACTGCTAAGATCCCCGTAAAGGCTACCATTAGTAACGGCCTGTATGAGATCGGTCTTGGTGCAAACGACGTGACCTTTACCACTACCAATCAGGCTCTCGGTCGTTTTGACGGCTTAAACTTTATTGCTGTGGACGAGGCAAATGCGCCTGAAGATATTACAAGTACAGTTACCGCAACGCTTAATATGGGTACCACCCCCACCGCAACCGTTCAGTTTAACCTGGGTAAAGCCTCCGAAGTGCTTTGGGACTTTGAAAACGGTCAGGTTGATGTTAACGAGTGGAATGTAATTAATAATAGAACAAATGCAGCACATTGGGATTACTATCTTAATTTGTCATTGGCAGATCAAACCAACGGACAGGTTCATGATGGTAACTACTCTATGCGCCTTAAAACAAACGGTCTTTCTTCTAAAGATTCTCACTCCGAGCAGTATGCTTGGATAAGACTTGGTGTTGACGGCGATGCTGTTGTTCTTGAAAACGCCCGTTCCGTTGGTTTCTGGCTCTACGTTCCCGAGGACAACATCCAGTGTTGGGTACAAGGTTACTATATGTTTGATTCTAACGGTGACGGAACACTTGACACTGCTGCTACCGTTAATATGATGGCTTCCGAGAATGTTTATTACAACATTGACGAATCCGGTTGGCACTACCTGTCTATGGATATAAGTGCTTACAAAGAAATTGCACTGAAGTATTCTTATCAGTTTGACAAGGATCCCAGCGATGGTATGACCGGCGAAAAGGGAGAATTCTTCCTTGCTATTATCTTCCACAAGGCGATCAACAACATGCTATGGCAGGAAAACGGATCCATCAACGGTCCTTACACATACTATTTGGATAGCTTCACCGTAGACTATTCCGAGGCTGTTGATGACAGGGAGAATCCCGTATTTGACAAGATTTATCTGAACGGTGATACTGCCCTCGTAAAGCGTGACGTTATTACGACGACAAACAACATCTTGAATCTTTCCGCAGCAGTAGAAGATGCGACCGTCAGAGTAGACGCTACAGGTACAGAAACCCCTCTTTACAATACCTCCGGCTTGAATCTCGATTCCGCCAAGGTATATATTGACGGCATTGAATTCGAATCTACCTATGCAAATGGTGCGATTTCTGCAAGTAATATCACTGTGGCAGATGGCTATCACCGTGTAAAATTTGAAATTTGCGATAAGGTTGGCAATAAGTCTGTTGTCATCCGTGTGATCAAGGTTGAATCCGGCGTAGAGAAATCAACTATTAACCTCGTTCCCGCAGATGCAACCCTTGATAGAATCTATTTTGGTTCTGTTTACTGGATGAACTTTGAGGCAACTGCAATTGAGACCATTCAGTCTGTTACTACCGTAATCGACCTTAACAATGTAAACCATTGGGAACTCAATCATATGGAACTTGCAGAAGGCTTCACAGCAACTTACACAATTAACGAAGAAACCAATACAGCAACTATTACCATTACTCGCACAGGCGATAATGTTCAGACAGGCGCAACAGTACTTGCGAAGCTTCCTGTTCGTATCCTTTACTTCGATACTGACATCAAGACTCCCGGCTACACCGCTGAGACCTATTGGACCACTTATGCATTCTGGGCACAGGATATGAAGATGGACGTTGATATGGGTCTTATCACTCACGTCGACGGAAAAACAAGCACATTCTCCAACGAAGAGTTCCATGTTGATACTGAAATGTACACCAGTATGGCAAACATGGATAAGACCTACTTCATAGAGCATGGTACAACTCACGTACATACACCTGTAGCTCTTGATGATAAAGCGGCTACTTGTACCGAGGCCGGTTACACAGGCAGAACATTTTGTGAAGGTTGTAACTCGGTTGTCGATTGGGGAACCACCATTCCTGCTACCGGACACACGTATGAAATCGTGGGCGAAAAGCTGGTTTGCGATTGCGGTAAGGAATCCAACGTTACCGGTCTGCAGACCGTCGACGGAAAAAACTACTATGCCGTTAATGGTAAACTGTTAGGCGGCTGGCAGATGATCGGTGAGGATTGGTATTACTTTGATAAGACTACCTTTGCCGGTGCTGATGGTGAACAGTTTGCGGACAACGGAATCAGATTCCTCTTTGACAGCGGACGTGTGATTCATGGCACGTGGATAGAATATAGCGCAGGTAAGCGCTATTGGTACGGTCCGGACTACTATAGGGATATGTCCCCTGAATTGACTTCTTGCAGACCTTATGAGATTGACGGTAAAACCTATCTCTTCAACAGAAATGGCTATATGCAGAAAGGAATCACCCAATTTTATAACAGCAGCGGTGCAGGTGCAGCCTCTACTGGTTCTTTCATTTATTATGACTGTGGCACAGACGGTGTTGCTATCCTTCTAAATGGTATTGTTGAAGGAAAGTATTATATCGAAGGCATGCAGCAAAAGAAGTGGCAGCTTGTTGAATGGGAAAATAATTACTACTTCAATGAGTACTACAATGTAGCAAGGAACAAGGAAGTATACCTTAGCGAAGTATTTGTATCGGGTCATACCTATCCAAACGGCGATCCTATGATGCCCGGATACTACGAATTTGACGCAGACGGTAAGATGATTCTTCTTAACGGTGTAG
>JAEAME010002138.1_pt1 | contig 12055 bp, 8 predicted proteins | sample 8958731 | NCBI WGS metagenome assembly JAEAME01 (sample SAMN16933194, study PRJNA681113) | bioreactor sludge metagenome | isolation source: anerobic bioreactor sludge (Control) | place: India:Bengaluru | collected 2018-10-24 | reverse complement strand
CCGCTCTCGCCGGATCGGCGGCGCCCTCCGAGGGCGAGCTCCTGGCCGCCGAAGCCATCGAGCCATGCGAGGGACCTGGCAGTGGATTGGAGGGGGCCGTCCGATTCGACGGCTTGGCCTCGATGCTTCGGTACGCTCTGCCCCACTGGCCCGAGGAGGACTACTCCCTCACGGTCTGGGTGCGCCCGGGCGACTGCTCCGCTGATCGGCTGCACCAGGTCTTCTCTGCATGGTGTCGGGCTATGGACGATCCGCTGCGTGTCTACCTCCGGCGGGGCCAGCTAATCGCCGGCTGGGAAGCTAACGGGCAGGGAGCCGCGACCCCAGGGATCGACCTCCCGTCGGGTGAATGGTGCCATGTTGCCGTCGTGAAGGCCGCCTCCCAGCTTGCCCTCTACGTGAACGGCTCCGAGGCGGCGACGGTACGCGCGCCAACTTGGTGTCTGTCCCTGGCGCAGGACTTCGCCTTGGGCGGCAACCCGCACTACACGGGCCAGAATGAGCGCTACGCCGGCGACCTGGCGGACTTCGCGCTCTATGCGCGCGCGCTTACCGCTCAGGAAGTGGCGGAGGCAGCCCGGCGCTAGCGAAGGCGCTGCCTCGACCGGCACGCGGGAGCTATCACCCAAGGAGGCGCTGGATTGCCAGAAGAGACTCGGATCGGCATCGCGAGGCGCGACATCACCCCACCCGTTGGCGAGCCGCTATCGGGCTACATTCACAGGGAGCCCCCGAGCACGGGGATCCTGGACGCCCTCAGTCTCCAGGCGCTGACCGTCGAGGGAGGCGGGACCGCCGCAGTCGTCATCGCGACCGATCTGGTGGGTTCCGATGGGCCGGCCACAGAGGCGCTGCGCGCCGCGGTGAGTGAGGCCACGGGCGTCCCCGCGAGGCACATCGTATGGCACTCGGTGCATACCCACGCCTCGCCGTCCTTCCACAAGTACCGGGGCATGGCGCGGGCCAGCGACGCCTACCTCGATCAGGTCATCGCCGCCGCGGTCACGGCCGCGGGCGAGGCAATGGCGCGGGCGGTGCCGATGGAGGCCCACTGGGCCCGGGCTCGGGTTCCCCATGTCAGTCACAACCGGCGGCGTGCCGACGGGCCCACCGACGACGTAGCCACGGTGGTTCTCCTCGAGACGTCTGACAAGCACAGGTTCCGCCTCGTGAACTGGCAGTGCCATCCAGTATGCCTCGGTAGCGACAATCGGAGCAGCAGCGGCGACTACGTCGGGGCATTCCGGCGGGCCGTCGTCGATCGAACGGGAGCCGGCGCGTTCTCCCTGAACGGCTGCTGGGGCGACCACAACCCTGTCAGCCGCGGGCCCGAGGCACGGATACGGACCGGCGAGACCCTCGCCGTCCAAGCGGTGAACGCGCACCCGCTTCGTCCCGCCTCCCTCAGTCCCGTTCGCGTGGTGACGCGCGAGGTCGCATTCCCGCTCCGGCGCGAGATCGATGTCGATTGGCTAGCCGACTACGCCGCTGCGGAGCGCGCACGGCTCGACACCCTCGATGACACCCTCGCTCGGCGGGAGTGCGGCGCGATGATCGAGTGGGCAGAGGACTTGCTGGCCGCGATCCAGTCCGCAGACCTGCCGGACGATCCCAGGGGTGAGGTCACGGCCATACGCATCGGCGACATAGCGATGGTCTTCCTGCCGTGCGAGGCCCTATGCGCCATCGGGATGGCGCTCAAAGCTCGCAAAGCCGTTCCCATCGTCATGCCCGTCACCTGCACCGGCAAGGTGGTCGGGTACATCGGCACCCCTGAGGAGTTCGCGGAGGGCGGCTACGAACTGGACGTAGCCGCCCGCTACTATGGTCTGCTGCCCTTCGAGCCCACTGCGGGGCAAGTGCTCCAGGATGCGGCCCTGGAACTGCTCACCGAGATAGGTGGCTAGGCCCTAGCGCCTCCACTCAGAAGTGAACGTCCAGCGCCCGGCCGGCACCTCGAATGCGCCATTGGCGCCCGCCGTGGCTCCTCGGGGATTGTCGCCAGGCACTCTCACGGTAGCAGTGGTGTTGGGCGGCACCCTCACGGTCAACTCGAAGGCGTCTCCGGTGATGGCCCAACGTGACTCGATATCGCCGTATGGCGACGCGTGCTTCGCGCCCGCCCAAGTGATGTCCCCTCCGGGCTCCGGCGCAACGAAGAAATGCTTGAACCCTGGCGCGTCGGGGTCTGGGCGGATCCCCGCCAGGCCCTCGTAGAACCACCGGCCGACTGATCCAAGGGCAAAGTGATTGCGCGAGTTCATGCCAGGGCCGGCTGTGTCGCTGTTCCATAGCTCCCAGACCGTCGTCGCTCCCTTGCTGACCATGTAGCCCCACGAGGGGAACGTCTCCTGGGTGATCATCCTCGCGGCAACGTCGTGGGCGCCCATGCCAGAGAGAACCGGCAGCAGATAGGACGTGCCAAGGAAGCCAGTCGTGGGATGGTAATCGTCTTCGGCGATCCGCTGAAGCAGGTTCGCCTCCACTCGGGAGCGCACGTCGTCCGGGACGAGACCTAGGTAGAGCGGCAGGACGTAGCTGGTCTGCGTGCCGCCGGGGTACGAGCCGGTCTCGGGATCGTAGTATGACGCGTGGAAGGCGGCTTTGATGTCCTCTGCCAGGGCAGCGTACTCGGCTCGATCATCAGTCTTGCCCAGCACGTCCGCCATCTCCGCGAGCAGCCGCGTCGAGAAGTAGTAGTACGCCGTGCCGATCGGCTTCCGAGGGGAGCCCACGACGGCGATCCAATCGCCGTACCCTTCGCGCTCGTAGAGATCCCCGGGGGCGCGCTCGCGCATGTACTCGACCCATGACTTCATCGACTCGTAGTTGCGCTCGATGATGGTCTCGTCGCCGTAGTAGAGCCAAACCACGTATGGGGTGAGGACCCCGGCATCGCCCCACCCTGGGGAGGCGGGGCCACGAGGGCCTGCGGGCGCTACGTCGGTGAAGGCTCCCTCGGGCGTCATGGAGTCGGCCATGTCCGCAGTCCACTTCTCCATGAAGCTCTGCCAGTCCATGTTCCAGCAGGCAGTCTCCATGAAGATGAGCCCGTCGCCCATCCAACCCAGCCGCTCGTCGCGCTGCGGGCAGTCCGTCGGCACGCTGTGCATGTTCGAGCGTTGGCCCCATTGGATGTTGTGCTGCACAGCGTTGACTAGGTCGCTCGAGCAGGCAAGCTCGCCCGTCCAGGGCGCATCCGTGTGAGCGACTAGGGCAACCAGCGTTCGCGTCGTTGGCTGAGCGGGGAGGCCAGTCACCTCTGCATACCGGAAGCCACGGTAGGTGAACCGAGGCTCCCACACCTCCGTGCCGGTGCCGCTCAGGATGTACGTATCGGTTACCCTTGCGGAGCGGTAGTTATCGGTATAGATGGTCCCATCTGGGTTGAGTTCCTCGGCGAAACGTATCGTAACCTCGGCGCCTGCCGGACCCTCGACCGTCAGGCGCACCCAGCCCGGCAGGTTCTGCCCAAAGTCGAACACATAGACGCCCTCAGTGGGCTCCGAGATCGCCTTCACGGGCAACTCATCCGTAACCCGGATCGACGGCCCCTCCTGGGCGATGAGCAGACCGACGGGGTCCCCCGACACCACTGCGGCGTCCCAGTCCGAGTCGTCCAGACCGGCCTCACTCCATCCATCGATCTCCAGTCGCGCATCGTAGGTCTCACCGTGGTAGAAACTGTCGACGACCACCGGCGAGGGATGCCAGCGCCAGGTCTCGTCAGTACCGAGGGTGAAGCTGCCGCCCGTCTTGGTCTCGCCCGCCAGGGTCAAGATGAAGCGCGGAGGTCCCTCCCGCCAGTTGCCAGCCATTCCCTGGGCCCACCAGCCGCCGCCTAGAATCGCCCCGACAGCGTTCGGCCCTACGCGAAGCAACTCGGTGACGTCGTAGGTCTGGTAGTGGATGCGCTTGCCGTAGTGTGTCCAGCCGGGGGTGAAGTGGTCCTCCCCCACCCTCTGGCCGTTGATGTACAGTTCATACAGGCCCAGGCCGCTGACGTAGGCTCGAGCTCGCTCGACGTCTGCCGGAAGCGTGAACTCACGCCTGAGCATGCACGATCGACCGCTGTCGTCGCCGCCAATGTCACCCCATGGACCCGCCCCATAGGACGCGATCGCGTCGGCAGCCTGCCATTGGCTGTCGTCGAAGTCCGGCTCCGTCCAGCCCCCCGCCAGTTGGTCGGAGGCGCGCCATGCGGCGTCCGTCGCTACCCGGAGCTGCTCACCATTGGCGAACACGATGCTCAGCAGAGCTACTGCGCCGCACTCACCCTGGCCATCGTTGACGACCTCCAGACCGATGGCGTTCGCGCCTGGGACGAGGTGAGCCGAGACCTCGTAGGTGTCGAGGGTCCGCCACGAGTCATCCCCGCCGACGTCAACTCCGTTGACATGCAGCCTGTAGATGTTGTCTACGCTGGCCTGCACCTCGGCCCGCTCGATGCGTCGATCGGGCACAACGATCTCCGTGCGCAGGTACGCGGTCTCCTGATCGCCCCGTGTCGTCGGGTGCCAGATCCACTCAGCCTGCCGCATGCCGGAGGACGACTCGGCCATAGGAGCGACCCACTCCCCGGACCAGTTCTCCGGCGTCATGAGTCCGGTCTCGAACCAGGCTGGCTCAGTCCAACCCGTGGGTTTGCCATCCTGGTCCCATATCCGGACCGTCCAGTAATAGCGGGTCATTGGCCGCAGGGGCGCGCCCGCGTACCGCACGCCCACCGAGTCATCGGAGTCAACCCGCCCCGTGCTCCAGACCGGCGCACGAGTAGGCTCCGGAGTCCGTCCCACAACGAGATGGTAGGCCGTTTGCCGCGCCCCCTGGCGGGCATCGTCCATCCGCCACGAGAAGCGCGGGGTATCGGTGTCTATGCCGAGCGGGTTCACCGTAGCCTCGCACCGAAGGCCGGTTGGAGCAGCCGCGAGTGCTGGTTCGTGCTGGATGAGTGCGCCAGCGATCAGCGCCGCGACGAGCGCGAGTGCTCTGACCATGGAGGTACCTTCCTGTTGCGCCTGGATGAAGCCCAGGGTAACCGCCGCATAGGCCAATCCGCAATAGGTCATCGGGGATGGGCGGGGAACACTCCCCCATGGGAAGGCTAGGTGATAGCCATGACGTCCCGCGAGCGCGTCCTCGCCGCCGTTGAGCACCGGCAGCCCGATCGCACGCCCATCGACCTGGGCGCTATGCGGTCGACGGGCATGATGGCCCTGGCCTACGCCAGGCTACGCGAGCATCTCGGCATGGCCGAAGGGGAGGTCTTCGTATACGACGTTGTCCAGGGTCTGGCCCAACCCGAGGACGCCATCCTGGATCGCTTCGGCATCGATGTCGTAGATCTGGGCCGGGCCTTCTTGACGGAGCCTCATGAGCGAAGCCCCTTCGCCCTCACCGACGGCACGCCGGCGACCGTGCCCGCCTGGTTCACCCCCGAGTCGGATGGACACGGCGGCTACGTTGTCAGGGATGACGCGGGGCGCCAGATCGGCACCATGCCCAGCTCGCAGCCGTACATCACCCAGACCTACCATCCCTTGGGCGATGGGATCACCGAGGCAGCCCTGAGCGACCTACCGGACCATATGGGCCGGGTCACGTGGGGTGGACTCGCTACCGCTCCATGGCACCTGCCCTCGTCACCTCGAGACTTGGAACGCATAGGGGAGCGGGCTGAGGCGTTCCGCGCTTCTACGGACCGCGCCATCATGGTGGCGTGCGGGTGCAACCTCCTGGAGTGGGGCCAGTTCCTGCGCGGTTTCGGCTTGTTCCTGGAGGATCTGGCGGCAGATCCCCGAGGCGCCCACCGGCTCCTGGATCGCCTGATGGAGATTCACGTCGAGACGCTCGAACGCGTGATGCCTGTCCTCGGACCCCACGTAGACATCATCCAGATGGGCGATGACCTCGGCACCCAGGCGGGGCCTCAGATCTCTCCGTCCATGTACCGGACTTTCTTCAAGACCCGCCACCAAGCCATCTATCGGCGCGCGAAGGAACTGTCCGGCGCCAAGATCTTCCTGCACTCCTGTGGCGGCATCGCGCCACTTCTGCCCGACCTGATCGAGGCGGGCGTGGAGATCATCAACCCCGTGCAGACAAGCGCTGCCGGGATGGACCCGGGAACCCTGAAACGGGAGTTCGGGGCTGACCTGTGCTTCTGGGGCGGCGGAGTTGACACCCAGAGCCTTCTCCGAATCGGGACGCCGGATGAGGTACGTGCCCAAGTCCGCGAGCGCAGGCGCATCCTCGGCGAGGGCGGCGGCTTCGTCTTCTGTCAGATCCACAACGTGCTTCCCGGCGTGCCGCCCGCCAACGTGGTGGCTATGCTGGACGCCGCTCGGGAGCCGTAAAGGCTACTCCTCGAGCGGCCAAGCCATCACGGAGAAGAGCGCCAGGTTCTGCTGAGTCACGTCGAGCCGTGAGTGCTGCACGACCACGGGGGCCGAGGCGGTCAGACGCAGTGAGTACGGCACATCCCGCGGCAGTAGGCTTCCATCGTGGTCGGTGGCCCGATCCATGCGGAAGTGCAGGGACCTCTCCGCCCCCACGGTGAACCGGATGCCCTTGATGGGCTCGCGGTCCTCAAAGTAGACGTCGATCACGCAGTCAACCTCCGCACCCCCATCGTTGAGGATGCAGACGCTCTCGTGTGAGAAGTAACCGGTGGGACCCGTGCAGCCCTCGGGTGTGTTTGCGAGGTATCCGTCCGGGACGATCCACAGCTTGTGTCCATGTCCGTGTGCCATTGCACGCTCCTTCGGCCCTCCGCTGAGCGCGCGGGCCCTCGATGTTGGGTTCGATCACAGTTCCCTGAGGCGGATCCGCGTTCGGAGATCGTCCAATGTCTCCTGCAGCTTCCCCGAGTCGACCAATGCCCTATGCTCATCGCTGAGTAGCGAGCGCGATGTAGTCAGTGAGACGGCCAAGAGTTCCATGTACCGAACGGTATCTGGATCAGCCTTGCCCGGAGGGATGTAGTCGCTCACAGCCCAGTCTAGGTCGTCCTGGCTGACGACGGAACGGCCCTCCAGGCCGGCCTGACGGCGCGCCGTGATCACGATCTCCCGCAGATCAGCCCCGGAGTAGCCGCCCGTGCGCGCGACGGCATTGTCTAGGGTGGTGACCACGTGCTCGGTCTTGGTGTTCTTGAATGTGACCTCGAGGATCGCGCGCCGAGTGGGCTCATCGGGCAGGAAGTAAGGCAGCTTCAGATCGAAGCGGCCGGCGCGCAAGGTTGCCGCGTCGAGCAGGTCGGGGCGGTTCGTGGCCGCGCCGAACAGGATCTCCCCTTGGTGCGCGTCATCAGACAAGAAGGCGTTGAACATGGCAAACACGCGTCGAGACACGCCGCTGTCCGAATCGGAACCCACTCGCCGGCCGTAAGTCTGGTCAAACTCGTCGACAAAGACGAATACGGGCGACAGCGCCTCCAGGTAATGGAATAGCTTCTCCAGGTTGGCCTCGGTCGCCCCGACGTACTTGTTGAAGATGTTCTTGATCTGCAGGAACGGGATGCCGCAGTCATGGGCGAAGCAACTCATGGAGAACGTCTTGCCGCAGCCTGGGGGACCGAGAAGCATGATCCCCTTGGGCACGACCTCTGTGCGCCCCTGGCGCATGGCCTCGGCCGTACGCATCAGTAGGGCTTTCTGCTGCTCCATCCCGCCGACGGCCTCGAGCCCTAGCTTGGGCTGCACGAACTCCACTAGATCGCCGAGCTCAGCCTCTATGGACTGCTTCTTCCACTTGGTCACGAGCGGGTGATCCACGGTCGTGCGCGTATGGCGAGCATGTCGCAGGCAGTCAGCGATCCTCAGTCGAGAGAGGCCGTTGGTGATCTTGGCCAGCAGATCAGGCGGCATATCGAGGCTGATGTTCCGCGGCTCTTCCCCCGGACCGAGCGCGGCTTGAGGGAATTCCTCGACCGGAAGAGCCAGCAGGTACTGGATGTACCGCAGACGCTCGGCCCCGTCCGGGAGAGGGACCTCCACAACCTGTACCCGACTGGTACTCTCGAACACCTCTTGGTTGACCTCCGCCAGGGCGTCCGTCAGGAGGAACACGCAGTTATTGTGTGCCAGGATCCGCGGGTCAACGGCCCAGCGACGAACCGTTATCAGCACGCGCTTCTCATCGTTCGTGAGGTACGCTGCCGCCTTCTGCGGAAGGAACTTCTCGACGTAATCCAGGATGGCGACAGCGTTGGCCCGTGTGACGAGCCACTCTTCGATCATCGGGATGGCCTCGCGCGGGTCGATGGGGATGCTGGGCGCCTTCAGGCCCTGCCGGCGGGCGTAGATCCCCGCGAACCTCTGGAAGTCCTCGCCATCCTGATCGGTGGGCCAGGTGATGCCCTGGCTGAGATCGTAGTAGATGACCTTCTTGCCCGCGCAGAACGCGCGGTAGAGGAAGTCCCGCATGGGGAGCCATCGATCGCCGAACCGCACCACGTCCCGTTCGCCGTGGATGAGGAACTGCACAGCAGCCGACGCTTGGTAGACTGCGCGGATGTCCTCAGCCCACTCGGGCCATCGCACGGGACCGGACGCTGCCGACTCGGGTTGTGAGGAAGTGCCGGGGGTGTCCTCGGCCAAGGCCCGCTCCCATCTAGAGGCGAAGGCGTGTAGCGCCTAGGGATTCTGCTCGGTCTCGGTGGGCGGCGTCTCCGCTGCGGTCTCCTCGATCGGCTCTAGAGTGCGCTCGGCCACCTCCTCCGGCGGTTCCAGGCCCATCTGGCGTCGCATTTCAATGTACTCCCGCGCGGCCGCAGCCTCTTCGGCGTCGGCTTCCAGGTCGATCATCTCACCCTCGTATGAGTCCGAAGCCAACTCGAGACGCGCGTCCGCTCGAGCCAGGTCCTCGTCGATGCGTGCCGTCATGCGCTCGAGGGTGTCATCCTGGTCGCCAACCTCGAAGCTGGCAAGCAGGCCGGCGATCTCCTGCTTCATCTGCGCTTGCTTGTGGCGAGCCATCTGGCGCATGGCCTCGTTGATCTTCCGGTCCATCTCGCGCTTGTAGTGGTCCCGGGCGCGGCGCTCCACGAGCTTGGCCTGCTCGGTCTTCAGCTCTCGAGAGATGCCCATGAAGGCCTCCTGCTTCCCGAGTTCCGCGGCCTTGGCCTGTTGCGCCTGGTACTCAGCGATCTTCTGCTCGCTTCGCTGGATCTGCATGCCGAGCTGCTTCTCGTACTTGATAACCTCGGCGGCCTTCACATTCAGCTCGGGCAGCTTCTGCCTCATGTCATCCATGAGTTGCCGGAGCACCAACTCGGGGTTCTCCATGCCCCTGATCATCCAGCCGAACAGGGACCGGAATACCATCCTGAGGCGGTTCCACATGGGTGCAACACCTCTCCTGTGTCATGTAGCGCGACCGTGAAGACCGACGCTGCGCCCACTGTTCGCGAGTCCCAGGGGTCGGGCCTTCCGGCTCTTCATACGTTCGCGGGAGCGTTGACGTTACCGGCGGGCGCATGTCTCGACGTTCGGTACCCCGAGTGGTCGCATGCGACTTCCAGCAGCCCAGCCCTCAGCGTCGGCGCAAGGCGTCGAGGACACGGGCCTCCACCCGATCCCCGGTTGTCGTGGCCGCTCGGTCACCCTCGCGAAGAGCGCCGAACAGGGGCGCCATGCCCTCCCCCATCGTCACGAAGCCGTCCACCCGCCACGTGCCGTCAGCGCGGCGGAGAGCGAACGCCACTATTACGGCCCGAGTGCCGCCCACGAACTCAGGCGGGATCGACGCCAGCACGACCGCCGTATCGTTGTCAACGCGACTCTCTCCTACGCGCGCACTAGACACAGCGCTCACGACCTCATCCGGAAGGCGCGCGATCTCTGAGGCCAGATCGGCACTGCTCGGCGAGAGAAGCGTCCGGAGTCCCTCCTGGCCTCGCGCGGCTAGCGCTATCTGGAACCTTCGTACGACGCTGGGTGGCGCGCCTACGGTGCCGCCCTCAGCGCGCAGTCCGGCGCCTAGGTACACCAGCCCTGCCACGGCCCCCAGGACACACAGGGCGAGCACGCGGTACTTCCAGGTGGGATCCCTCCGTCGGAACCCACGGGGGCGCTCCCGCTCCCGCCGCAGGATCTCCTCGGGTGAGGATCGTGGCGCTGATCGCTCCCACCCCCCCACGCCAGCCGATGTTCCGGCCTCCGAGGACTCGTCCACCATCTCCATCACCGCCGCGCCCCGCCCCATGAACGATGGCTCCGGTATCTGCAGGTCGGCCCCGCAGGAGCAGACGGTGACGAGTCCGGCGCGGTTGTCGGGAACGGAGTGATGGGCGCCACAGTGACCGCAATCGGATTCGATTGCCATCGCACGACAACTCCTGCCCTGTCAGAGGCCGCACCTCGCTGGCGCTACTGTCCTGTTGCGCATCGGCTGACTAGCGAGCCATCTGTCTCGCCTTGCGGAGGTTCCGAGCGTCGTCGCCCTCCCCCTCGATGGGCGTCTCTAGGATGTAGGGGAGTCGGCGAAGGACCGGGTGGTGAAGCCACGCGCGAACGCCGTCGCGCCCCAACGCGCCGAGCCCTAGGTGCTCATGCCGATCATGGTTCGACCCCATCGCGGTGCGAGAGTCGTTAAGGTGCACCGCCCTCAAACGATCGAGGCCCATGCCATCCGCAATCGGCGCAATCAACCCGTCTATCCCAGCTGTGGTGCGGACGTCGTGCCCCGCCTGGAGGGAGTGCGCTGAGTCGACACAGAAGCCTATGCGGTCCGCGTACCGGCAGTCCAAGGCGATCCGCACAAGTTCTTCGAAGTCCCGACCGATGACGCGACCTCCGCCCGCGGAGTTCTCCAACAGGAGCATCGGCGACGTGCCCTCGGCACGTCGGAGGACCCGGTTCAGGCCGAGCGCACACCTGCGGCGGGCCTGCCAGTCAGGCAGGCTGTGCGCTGACCCGAGGTGGGTCACCACATACTCACAGCCGAGGCGGTCTGCCCGGATGAGGTCCTCCGAGATGGCGTGGATGCCGCGATCCCGTGTCGCCTCGTCCTGGGACGCCAAGTTTATGAGGTAGATGGTATGGACGACGGCCGGCCCTATGCGGAACTCCGCCCTGGCGGCACGGAACGCGGCAACGGCCTCGTCACTCAACTCGCCGAACCCCCATGTCCGCGGGCTCGTGGTGAAGAGCTGCATGCAGTCCAGACCTAGCTCCGCGGCTCGTCGCACCGCGAGTGCCGGACCGCCCTGGGCGGAAACGTGGTAGCCGAACTTGGGCAGGTCCGCTGACCTGCGTGCTTTGCGCAAGGCTTCGCTCCTCGTTCCGGACGCCGATGCGCGGTCAGCCTCGTGCCTCAGGCGCCGTCGCGGCCAAGTCTGCGCCCGCGGTCGACGAAGTACATCATCGTCTCGTAGTCGACCTCTGGGGGCTCGGAGTGATCTGAGTGGAGAACGTAGCCGCCGCCTCCACGGACCACCGGCAGGATCTTCGCATCCATCTCAGCATCGATGAGGGCCCGGTTGTTGCTGATTAGGCATCTCACGTCTACGCCCCCGAAGAATGAAAGGCGATCACCGTACTTCGCGTATAGCTCGCGGAGGTCCATGCCCGCCTTGACCTCCATGGCCTGGAGGCAATCCATGCCCGCCTCGATCAGCCCCGCAACCAGCGGCTCTACGAACCCGCACGAGTGCACGATGACCTTGCACCCATTGTCGTGGGCGTATTCGAAGAGGCGGGTGTGAGCCGGCTGCATGATGCTCGCATACATGGCCGGCGACATGAAGGGCCGCTGCTTGAAGCCCATATCCTCGTAGAAGAAGAAGCCATCGGGGGCCCCTTCCTCCGAGAAGAGCACCTCCAAGTGCTTGATGGTCAGGTCCGCGTACGTGTCAGCCATGTCCCGGACCCAGTCGGGGTCGAGGGCCATGCCCATGAGCATGTACTCATGGCCGCACAGCGGGTGCATCTGCTCGAAGGGGGCTACGCCGCCCCAGCAGTAGAAGAGGTTTCGTTCCGCTGAGTACTGTTTGGCCCACCGGTAGCTCTCGAATGGAATCCTGCGCCTGTCGACGCCGAGCAGCTTGGGCTTC
>JAEAME010002139.1_pt1 | contig 12064 bp, 10 predicted proteins | sample 8958731 | NCBI WGS metagenome assembly JAEAME01 (sample SAMN16933194, study PRJNA681113) | bioreactor sludge metagenome | isolation source: anerobic bioreactor sludge (Control) | place: India:Bengaluru | collected 2018-10-24 | reverse complement strand
GGAATGTGTTACGTCAAGAGTTATTTATCGGCATTTCCGGATCGTTTCAATCACTTTGTCCTGCTCATTTCGTGAGAGCTGGGTACCCGACGGGAGGCACAGACCACGCTCAAACAAATCTTCAGCTACTGATCCGCCAACGACCCGGCAATCCTTGAACACCGGCTGCATGTGCATCGGTTTCCACACGGGTCGGGATTCAATATTCTCCGCCTCAAGCGCCAGCCGCACGGCCTCACGATCAGCGCCTAACGTTTCCGGGGTTACAAGCATCACTGTGAGCCACCGTGTGCAGCGGCCATACAGTACTTCCGGCATAAACTCAATTCCTGGAAGATTGGAAAGATTTGCCTGATAATACTCAAATATCTCCCGCTTCTTCTGTACCCGCTCTTCGAGTACCTGCAGTTGGCCCCTGCCGATGGCGGCAAGAATGTTGCTCATGCGGTAGTTGTACCCAAGTTCCCTATGCTCGTAGTGGGGAAAGAGTTCTCTCGCCTGCTGCGACCAGAAGCGCGCTTTGTCAATTATTTCCCGGTCATCGGAGGCAAGCATCCCGCCGCCAGACGTGGTGATGATCTTATTGCCATTGAATGAGTAAACGGCAGCCCTTGCCCCAACGCCGGCATGCCGGCCCTTGTAGCTGGCCCCTATTGCTTCCGCAGAGTCAGCTACAACCGGCACCCCGTAAGCCTCGCAAATATCTGTAATGCGGTCCATATCACAACACTGACCGTATAAATCGGTTGGTATAATGACCTTCGGCAGTTTGCCATTTCTGTCACAACGCCGGAGCTCTTCGGCTAGCAGGTCAGGGTTCATGTTCCACGACTGCCGGTCGGAATCTATAAATACCGGCTCCGCACCCTGGTAAACGGCAGGACTTACGCTCCCCACAAATGTCAGGGTTGACGCGATCACCATATCGCCTCTGCCAACTTCCAGAAAACGCATGGCAAGATGCATGGCTGCGGTGCCGCTTGCCAAGGCTACTGCGTGCCTCATTCCTACCGTCTCGGAAAACACCTGTTCAAAGGCATCGACCATCGGGCCAAGAGGCGCGATGTAGTTGCTCTCAAAGGCCTGGGCGACGAACGTCGTCTCAGCGCCGCTCATATGAGGGGGGGAAAGGAAAATGCGTTTATTCATTCTAACGTCAGTGACTAGCTTTCAGATGTCCTTCTTTGGTGGGCGCTGTTTTATTACCTTCGCGGGGACACCGACCGCAACCGTGTTTGCTGGAATATCGTTATTCACAAAACTAAATGCCCCGATAACCGCATTCTCACCAACCGTGACTCCCGGCATCACAAGGCTATGCGATCCGATACGGCAGCCTTTCTTTAACACTACCTGTCCTTGTTTTTCATCGATGGTGGATATCGAATAGACGGAACAGTGAGATCCAATTTGCACATCATCCTCTATCGTCACACCGTATTGGGCATTGATATAGGTAAATGCACCTATGTCCGTCTTGAACCCCAGCTGGAGTTTATCTGTGTGCTGAACAACCCAATTGTACTTCGTTGGTTTGCCTTCTTCAATTTCCGGATATTGCCAGTTTTCAAATCTTTCGCCCATAGCTTTGTTCCCTCTACCCATTCTGCTCTGCTCTCTGCTTTACCCGTTCCCCATAAACTCTTCTGCAGTTGCCTGCCCAGTCTGGCTTATTCCCTCGCGCCTCAAAACTTTCCATATTGTAATCGCAATGATTTTCACATCCAGCCAAAAACTTTGATGGTCAACATACCAGACATCCAACTTGAACTTCTCCTCCCAAGTAAGGGCATTCCGGCCGTTGACCTGAGCCCACCCTGTCATTCCCGGCTTCACCTCGTGCCGCCTTGCTTGCCCTGTTGTGTACCGATCCAGGTATCGCATCAGAAGAGGCCTTGGTCCCACCAGGCTCATATCGCCTTTCAACACGTTCCATAATTCCGGCAACTCATCCAGGCTGGTCTTTCGGAGAAAACGTCCAAATCGGGTCAATCGCTCTGAGTCCGGCAGCAGGTTGCCATCACCATCCCGCGCATCGGTCATGGTTCGGAATTTTAGCAACCAAAAGGGACATCCATACAAGCCAGGTCGCTGCTGGCGAAAAAGAATAGGGGTCCCGTGATTACTCTTCACCATCACAGCAATGATAACCAGGATTGGCCAAATCAGCAGACAGCCGGTACTGACTGCAATCAGATCAAGTAGTCGCTTCACGTGATACGCATGCCTCAGGGGTCAACCAGGCTGGGCTGCAAGACCCTTTGAAAACTCACTGTGGTGTTATGTCAATAGTTAGTGGAGTCAGGCTCGGCCCAAAGTCAATCGTTAATACGCCACTGTCATCCGCACGCACCGTCTTGCTCACGTGGCCAACCTTCAGGTTGAATTTCTGCCCTGGGACGATGGCCATCTCTCCCGTGCGGATCTTTACCGAGAAACCGCTGATTGCTTCCACCGAAAACTTCAGACAATTGGGACCATACTGTACCCCTTGGATTGTTGCCAGATCCTGCATGGCGGTAACCGTAACAGGCAATTTCACCAACACCACTGCCTCGTCTTTACCGACTTCGGTTTTAGTCCGTGCCTCGTCGGCGATCTTAGTCTTGAAGTCTCTTTCTGTCAGGTTCCCGTTGCCATCGAAGTATCTCACTTGAATAATATCTTTAGCCCCTGGCCATCCATAGTTGCCGCTATGGGTAGCGATGATACGTTCTTCGCCCAACATATAGCCTGCATGAAGCTCGATGGGCGTGAAGGGGAATACATAGGCACTGATAACGTATGGATAATCGTACCGGGTTCCAACCAGCAAAGTTGCCATCTTCAGCGCGCGAACCCAGTTTTGAAAATCGGTTCGCGATGCAGCATAACCAAGGGGGCTCCCTAGATTGCCTTCATAATTCCAGTAGTCGTTGTGCTGTATTTCGATCATACGTTGTGGCTTCAGGGCAAGGATGCTCTTTGTGCTTATTGGACCATTTCCCATCAAGTCACCGCCAAGGTCCCGGACACGCTTGATGACTTCAATGCGATGCGCTTCGCCCATGATCGTGTTGATCCCGATCTCTCTATTGATGGTGTATGTTTTTGGGTCGAGTTCGCAGGAATGGCCGTCGGCCACATTGTATGTCACCAGTGGCATCCCATAGCCCACGCCCTCCATCTCATCCCAATACAGTCCATCAACCTTTAACTCTTTAAGGTATCGGTCTACTGCTCTCAGCATCGCTTTGCCAAAGCTGTTCTTATTTGTGGCAACAACGCTCCGGGTCTGGCTATATACTCCACCCCAATCAGTAATTTGCTGAACTCCTTTTTCGTCAGTTAGCCAACTATCCCTGAAGCGCTGATTGTCCCCCTCTGACGTATCGCGTTGCGTGTCATAGTATAAGTAAACCTTGCAGTCGGGTACTGCATGGTGAATTTTCTCTGTCGCTATCCTTATCCGATTACGGTAATCTTCCCAGTAGTAATCGAATACACCAGATCCAAAGCCAATGCGCCTTTTATCAGATTTTCTGTCCACCCAACCGCCACCTACACACGCGCGCTTTATTCCCAATCGCGTGAATTGTTCCCGAATCTTCTCCGTGGGCATAGTAATGATTGCGTCCGGACTAAAGAACGTCCAGGCCCCCTCAACGGTATAATTAGAACCCCAGTCCTGTCTGACCAGGTTGATGAAATCGTAGTAATCATTGGAGGCAACTGGATAGATCGACCATCGTAACGTATATGATCCATCTGCTGGTAGACAGAGCTTGTCTGTCCGCAAGCCAGCCATCATCTTATCGGTCTCATAGAACAGCGTCGCCTGATTACGGAAAACATCATCCTCAATTATCAAACCAAGGCCCATATTTGGTAGCCCCACATAAACAGAAGGATTGCCCGGAGAGTAATAATGATTGATTGAGTTATCGGGAATACCTGCCAATCGAACTTTAACGTCAACGCCTTCAAGTTTCAGACTATTCTCAAACATTAATCCCAGCTTCGCATCCTGATGCAAGTTGGTAATATGGTCGGTTATTTCAACCTTGCGTGGGGTGAAGCGAACGGCTCTGGTGATCCGGTAGTCTGGTCCTGAGGCGATAACCTGTCCACCATCTTTCGTCGGCACTGCGGTCACCTTGAAGTCAGTCTGACCACCCGGAGATGGCTTCTCTGACGCTATTAGTCTGTTCATCCCGGCATTGGGATAAGAAATTCGTGAGCTGAGCTGAAAAGTTTGATTAGCCACTTTAAGGCTAAACCCTCCGCCAGACAAGAGTTGGCCGGTATATGCTGCTGGACCTGCCCCGGGAGTTCCGCGATTAATGACATCTTGATCTACAGTCGGTGGTGTCATCATCAGGCTCTTCCCATTTTTCACATGAATAGTGAGGTCTTTCAGAACGAGGTCATAGCTGGCCTTTGATCCTTGCGGAGGGCTATTCTTGCAAGTGTTGAATATTTCCAATTTATTCGCGCCAGCCGGATTGATAAGATCGGTTACATCCAATACCGTCTGGTACGGATTTCCTTGATAATATGGAACCTTCATTCCCCCCTCAAAGTTGGGAGCGTACAAAACTCTCCAGGCGTTGTTACCGAACCACGGTGCAAGCTTGTTCGGCGCCACAGTGGAGACAAGCGGCTTATTTATGATGCGCACGACTGTCCTCGTCTTGGAGGCATTAATTACCCGCCCGTTAAGGGTTATTTTCATGAAATAACTTGACCCGGCATAGCTATCTGCATCCAATCGCGCCAGAACATTTAGAGAAACAATTTTCTCTTTCTGCGGGATTGTCCCAAGATCAAATGACCTGCTTTCCCCTTTAGGAATACGGATTTCATCCGTGGTGAGAACGATTTCCTGTGCCAAAGCTGCGGAGCAAAGCATCAAAAACATCATGATGCCGCACAACAGCAAATATTTTACCAGCTTCATATCGTATTCGGATATATTGGGAAGAAGGCTAGTTCTTGTCTCTGCTTAAAATAGTACAATAAATATCTGTAATTTCGCGCGCGCAGCGCTTTACATCAAAGAGATGCATTGCCAAGGCTTGACCCCGCTCAGCCACCTCTTTTGCACGGGTCGGGTCCTTTAAGACCTTGATAATTGTCTCAGCAAGTTGCTTCGGATTCGCCGATGGTACGAGCCAACCAGTCTTGTCATGTTTGATAAGATCAGGAAAGCCGCCGACATTCGTTGCAATCGTTGGGACAGTTTTCAATAGGGATTCGACCGCACCACCTACGTTCTCTGAATGGGATGGATGGACCGCCACGTCGAAGTCAGGATAAAGATCGGCAACATCGTTTCGCGTGCCCAGGAATATAACTCGATCACCACATTTCTTTGCACCATATTCGCGCACTCGCTGTTCATATACCATGGCATTATTCCATGCGCCGCCCACAATGACACAGACCATATCCGGGATGTGCCAAAGGCAGAGTGCCACCGCGTCAATAAGATCTTCGTGTCCCTTAAGACCACGTCTTTGACCAAGATACCTCTTCGGTGGGTACATGTATGCAACCATGCCAATAATACTGGTTCGTTCACTGATGCCCAGTTCCTTTCTTAACTCCCCTACGGGGGGGTGCTGAAAGGTGTCAACATCTGTCCCATAGTATGAAAGAAATATCCGCGCGTCGGCAATACCTGATGTACGATACTGGTCACATGTCCATTTGCAGGAACCTATCCAGTAATCGTGCTGAGCGGCTGTCCATATTTCTGCATTACGAAAAAATGGGTGCTCCAGATGCAATGGACCTGGCACCTGGAAGACTCTTGGAATCGAGTGGCTACGTCCGAGAGCAAGTCGCATGGTCAGTGTCGTACCAACAAAGTGGCTGTGAATGATTTCAGGGCGCACTTCCTGAACTAGTTGTCGAAATTTGCCAGCCAACACAGGGAATGCCCAAGGCGCGTGAACCGGAAAATCCGCCTGCATAAGGTGCTCGGTTGCGCCGACAGCAGCATAGCGCCCGACCATCGGGCCGCCATCCGGCAGAGCAACATGCACGTCGATGCCGAGTTTTACAAGCTCCCGAATCTGACGAAAAGCCCACGTAGCACCGACAGACGTTTTGAGAAGATGCAAGGCTCTCATTCTTTACGAAAACCTTTCAAATAACGATAAAATTCTGTTCTCCTGGCCTCCAAGGATTCTAATGCATAGTGCTGGGTCTCCTTCAGATTCCGTGATGCCTGTGCGTTCGCTAGGCGCGGTGTAGTCAGAAATAGTTCGATCTTCTCTGCCAGGGATTTTGGATCGTTCACAGGCACCAAAGCCGATTCATCCAATAATTCGGGAATGCCCCCAATCTTCGTACCGATGCACGGCAGCCCCCTTGCCATGGCCTCAATCATAGCGCGCGGAAGCCCTTCTTGCCTGGACGGAAGTAGGAACAAGTCGGCTGTATCAAGGTAGTCTCTAACATCTTGTGCCGAATCCATGTTGCCGACGAAGTTGACCCTGTCGGCAACACCCACTTTTTGAGCGTGGGTTAACATCTCTTCCTTGTACCTCCCATCGCCTACCCACTGAAGAGCAACACTTATCCCCTTCTTTTTAAGTAGAGACATTGCCTCAATAGCCACATCAGGAGATTTATACATGGCATCCAATGTGCCAACAGCTACAATTGAATAGGGTGGCGAACTTTCAAGTTTTTTTGCCGCCGCTGCGTAAGCTTCAGGGGGCAGGATGACATTTGAAGCATAAGTACTGAATCGATTTTCGAAGGGGGGGTACCGTTTCTGCAAAGAGGCTTTAGTGACATAGATGGACGCTGCCGCCCCTTTTACAACAGTTTTTAGATCTTTCGCCAACGCGTACCGGAACACCGGTCTCAAAGGGTGATTAAATGAACCGGGGGCAAACACATCCAACGGATCGCCAACCACCTCCACACCGTAAGGCCTGTTCTTTTGTGTCAGGAGTCTGGCAGCGGCCGTTCCGATAGTGCCTGGTACACGGCAGATTACAGCAGCATCTGGATACGAATCGATATACCGTCTCAGAGTCCGGGTGAGTTTATTTCTGTTCCTTAGGTATTGATACGGCCCTATGAAGTATGGCAAAGACAGTACTTCAATACCATCATTGTCCACTCGGGTGTTTTCGCTCACAAGGTCGGGAGACCCATTTGACGTACGGGCCACAACCGATACCTTATCGAACACCGAAAGGTACCTCTTGAACATCTGATAAGAGAAGCTCTGGTCTGCAGCATAATAGTTCCCATCTGAAGTTTGATACAGACGGACCTCGGTAAAAAAAAGCATATTCACAAATGACGTCTCTTAGTGCTACCTTTGCATCAAAAACAGGAAATTACAGTTTAATTTCTGTTACTATAAACAATCGAGAGTCTTGCCAAGGCAAATGCATCGGCTGTTGCAACTAGATACTCTGGAGTAAGAAGCTAAAAAATGTCATCACCAGTACTACCTATATAATGCAAACCGCCAGACGCAATCCAACACGCATGATCATGGCATCCTGACCGACAGTCCCGCCGTGGACTGCTTTGCTGACAGCCCTGGCTAACGCCAAATATTGAAGCGGACCAATATAATATGAAACCAGTGTGAAGGTTACACCTTTTCCGTCAGAACGTTTCCAATTTTCCTGAACGGGCGAGATATTCACGGCACGGGCAAGGATGTTGACCTGATCAAAAATCGCAAGGGTCACGCTTCCAGAATCCCTAGGGAATCATGTTTTGCGCCCAAAGCACACCATCCGGTGTTGAAAGAAAACGATGTTCAAGGGTTATGGACATCCGCATTCAAAAACCACCTCAAGCATCTTAATCCAGAATATATAATAATTTTCGAATACTTGAGGAACAAAAACCATGTGCCAGAATCATCTTCGTTTATCGAGCACACTTTTTAAAAAATGATAAGCCAAGTATGGAACGAGCGCATAATAAATCAAAGGCCGGAAGACCAAGTTAGCATCGCCACGCACCCATAAAAGCATATTTGCCATACACACCGCAACAACGGCGATTCTTGCATAATCATTTTTATCTCTAGGCCAATTGGTTAGTTTGGCAATGGCAAAACCAAACAAACCCATAACAAACGGTGTGCCCAGCAAGCCAAAATTGGCGTATGCCTCTGCGATGAAGGAATAGCCGAGACCGCCGCCGCTGAGAAAAGTCAAGGGGTCAACAGTCATCGTCAACCAGCGCCCCAAACTACCATATTCAATTGCCGGATGCAGATTCCAGAACAAATTCGGTACGATGCTGCACGCCACATACAAATAGGTAGTGCCCAATGCGAAGGGCCTTTCATAGGGTATCAAATTGAGGGTGTGTGCAATGGTACCCATGGACTCGCCCATTTCACTGATAGTCATGATGATCGGGCTTTCTATTGAAAGATACGCATCGACCATATACTGCCAGGACAACCGCGCGCCACCTTCGATGTTTCGTATGAGTTTTACTGTCGGGAATATGAAAAATAACAAAATTCCTCCCAATAAAAATAATTTTCTCAGGTTCAGAGGATGAACCATGACATGCCATATCCATAGTGTCGCCAAAAATATCATTGTGGCGTACCGGCGATGACCGATAAAAAACAGTGCACTTGTATAAAGAAGCAACAAAAAAACTACCACAAAAAGTAAGACTTTGCGTTCCTCATTTCCGGCAAGTAAAAATAAAAGAGCCGGCACAAAAAATTGGGACAAGGCGAGGGTTATTCCTTCAAGCCCAGCGTTCAAACCTGCGGCACGTTCCTGCTGGTATAATGCAAAATAACCTTCCCTCATCACAATGTTTATAGCCTCTATCAACAACAGTATTGTTGGTATAAAGGATATAACAAACAAAACATAGGCAATAATGCGAACCTCATGAGACGTATTAATATATAAACTATCGTTATTTTCGACATTTTCTTTTATACTTTTTCCTTCTCGGGTGCTGAAGATTCCTCCTGCATGGAAACAAACAATTGAAAACACAACCAGGTAAAGTGTCTTCGAGATGATTTCAGGGTGAAAGCGGCCACCTAACAAACTCATCGGATTCATTCCGAAAACTTGAAGAAGTGCCTGGCCACCATTAAAAAGAAGAGCTGCAAGCATGAACAGGCTATATAAATTGAAAAAGTTCGGAGAGATATATTTGATCGTACCTGCGATCCAAATGCAGGCTAATAAGAAAATGATGCAGAGTAGGTAAGTCCGTGCTTCATGAGTAATATCGAGTAACGAAACAAAAAGGGGAACAGTAATTACAATAAAGATTGCACCTATCCAGGAGTTCCTTCCGAACAAATAAAGAATGGATGAGGATATATGTATGCCCCTCTTTTTGGCCACATCATGCACCATAAAGTACACCCAACTGCTCAACTGATCTATTGACATTAAAGATGCTTTGTTCAACTAATTTCAGTGCTTGTTTTTGAGTTGGCTCAGCTTTTTGGGTAGCAATAACCATTGCCACCCATTTTTCCGGTGGCTGTGCAAGCGAAACGCGCTTGACCAGTGCGGGTACAATATCAGCTTCGGCTGGGATTACGTCTGAAAACACACACGGCAACCCTGCTGCCTGGGCTTCCACCAATACCAAACCTAGCCCCTCATAATGCGAGGGAAAAAGAAAGACGTCCATGGCTCCGAGCATCAACCGTGGCACGTCAGAACGCAAACCTGTAAAAATGACCTTATCCTTCAATCCCAACTGGTTAACTTTTTCCTCTATATCCTGTCGAAGCGGACCATCTCCAACCAGAAGACACCGCACATTCGAATCACGTTCTACCATGCATCTGACTATATCTAAAAGAAATGCGTGGTTTTTCTGCTCGGAAAACCGACCCACATGGCCAACTACGTGCGCGTCAATCGGGATGCCAAGTTCTCGCCGCACTGCCATTGAATCCACATATGAAACAAATGGGTCAAGATCTATCCCGCAGTACAGAAGCCGATGCCGTCTGTTCTTTCTCCATTCCGGGCTGAACAAGGCAGAGGCTGCTTTATCGCTGCATGCCACTCCAATTGTCGAGTGCTTGTGTATCAATTGTTCCATTAACCGAAGATACACTTTGCGCACTAGTGCTGCATTTGAATCTATGTTGGATGTATCGCTATGACTGTGACTGATTCTGATGGGTACCCCAGCCCTTTTTGCTAGCCACAAAACAAATCCGCTGTAATGATGCACGTGGCTATGCACCACATCATAGGGTCCATATTCTCTCATAATGCGGGCAAAATTCATTGCATAGTGCCAAGGCTTAGAGGGAACCAGACATGGAATAATTCTTGAACCCAATTCTCTGATTTCTTCATCGTAGGCGCAGGGTTTGCTGGTGTGCACCAAGAAGTCAAACTTGAAGCGATCACGATCAATGTGCCGCAGCACATGCATGAGCCAAGTCTCGGCACCGCCCCGGTTCATTCCGCCGAGAACATGAAGAACTCGAATCTGTCTCTTTGATTCCTTATTCACGAAGAAACACCTTTCACATTTTTCTTTTGTAATATGTGAACGAAAACAAAACAGCTGCCAACCAACTGGGCCAATGCACCTGCGCCCATGGCAAGGGCAGCGCCGGTTAAAGCGAACCGAGGGATGAGCCACAGGGATGCACCAAAAGTGGCAGTTACAACCACCATAAACAGCGGCAGTTGCACCCTGAAATAACGGGCAGCAGTCATTCCATAACCTAAAAATGACGTGATGTAGGACATGCCTGCCACAATCATGAGCCAAATCAGAACATTGTTGTATACAGCGTACTCGTGTCGATAAAGAAGGCCGAGAAGTCGGTATCCTGCAAACACCGACACCAGCACGCCTGCAATACTCAACAATATGCCCATACTCACCATCCTGGCAAGCAAATGTTTATACCCGTCAAGGTCTCCCGCCGCATAATACTTTGCAAGACGAGGTATTACCGATTGACCCATGGCCGATACGAGAGTATTTCCGGTAACGACCAGGTAGGCCAGGGCAGCAAATATACCAAGTTGACTCTCTCCCCAGATATTTTCGACAAAGTACCGGGGAATATTTGTGTTCAAGGAGATTAATGCCATTGTGATGCCGAGCGGTAGCGCAAGCCAGGCAAGCCTTGCAAGGTCGTTTGGGCAAAAATTTGGAAGCATCATTCTCCTCAATCCAAGACGACCGTCCCTTTGGCTTGCGAAACTCTCCTGGAGCATAAACTTGGCGTTTCTCACATCGTACAACACCAGCAGTGACAACCATGTCACCGCAAGTCCTATCACGCCCCAGAAAATATCACCTGTCAGGAGAACCAGAACGCCAAGTGCCACCAGCGAAGCCGGCCCCTTGATCATCAGTGACTTAGCAATGCGATCCATGCGTTCGAGGCGCTGCATCAAACCATAATAAACATCACTGACCGATTCAAGCGCCTTCGAAAGACCAACAGCCATGATAACCAAGGCCGTGTTCAGAGGGTAGGAGCCGACCCAAGCGATCCCGACGATAACGAGTAGCGCCATCGCAGTGGTGACAAGGCGCAGACCCAGGTATTGCCCGAAGGTATATTCGTCCTTGGCATCCGTCGCCTGTACGCCGCGTAATTGGAGCTGACTCAACATGATGATGGGTGCGGTTATCGCTAAGCCCAACGCAAAGCGCCCAACCATTTCAGGGCTGGTCAGCTTGGCCAGCACAACCAGTATTCCCCATTGACAACCAGCATAGACAACGTTACCAATCAGGTTCCAGGTGAAATTACGCCGGAGGGACAGGCCCTGGGCACGCAGAACAGGAGGGGACGTTGTTAATTTGTCAAGTAACAAAGCAGGCAAGGGAAACGTTTAGCGTTCAGCGAAAAAAATAGAGAAGCTTGGAAAGGTACAAGGTACAAGGTGCAAGGCGAAAGGTGCAAGATTAAAGATTCAAAATTAAAAATTAACAGGGACAGATGTCATTGTAGCGGGCGGTGTATTGATACGCTACCGCCGTGGGAACCCCTCCGATCCCTAAGAATTCCTGTAGAAAAAGTGTGTTAATGCACAAAACTATTTTGTTTCTGCCACTT
>JAEAME010002136.1_pt1 | contig 12066 bp, 4 predicted proteins | sample 8958731 | NCBI WGS metagenome assembly JAEAME01 (sample SAMN16933194, study PRJNA681113) | bioreactor sludge metagenome | isolation source: anerobic bioreactor sludge (Control) | place: India:Bengaluru | collected 2018-10-24 | reverse complement strand
TGACGGTGCAGTTCACGGACCTTTCGACCGGTTCCCCAACGAGTTGGGCCTGGGACTTCAACAACGACGGGACGGTAGACAAGACCGAGCCGAATCCGAAGATCACCTTCCCGACCGGAACGTATACGGTCAAGCTGACGGTTACCAATACCGGCGGGAGTGATTCGGAGATCAAGACGAACTACATCACGGTCACTATTCCTCCCCCTGTTGCTAATTTTACCGCCAATAAAACATCAGGGACCGCCCCCCTGACGGTGCAGTTCACGGATCTTTCGACCGGCTCTCCGACGAGTTGGGCCTGGGACTTCCAGAATGACGGAACCATGGACAGCACGGTACAGAATCCGGTATTCACCTACCCGGCGGCTGGCATCTATACGGTGAAGCTGACGGCGACAAATGATGGCGGGAGCAATACTCAAACAAAAGCCAACTACCTCACCGTCACGGTCGCTCCGCCAGTGGCGAACTTCACCGCGAACATCACGTCAGGGTATGCCCCGCTGACGGTCCAGTTCACGGACCTGTCGACCGGTTCGCCAACGAGCTGGTCATGGGACTTCGCGAATGACGGGAGTACTGACAGCACGGACCAGAACCCGGTATTTACCTATGCAGCATCTGGCACCTACACGGTGAAGCTGACGGCAACGAATGATGGCGGGAGTGATCCGGAGATCAAGGCGGATTACATCACGGTCACGGTTGCCATACCCCCAGTAGCAAAATTCAGCTCTGACAGACAGACGGGGATAGCCCCCCTTGAAGTCCAGTTCATGGACGAGTCGACCGGCACTGGTCCTCTTACGTATGCGTGGGACTTCAACAATGATGGTATCATCGAGAGTACCCTCCAGAATCCGGAAATCTCCTTCCCGTCAGGAACCTACACCGTCAACCTAACGGTGACCGGTCCGGGAGGATCGGACAGTGAGGTCAAGACCGATTACATCAGGAGCTACACCCTCCTGCCCATGCCAGGCCAACTTCAGTTACCCCTGGATCCGGATGGTGACGGGTTATTCGAAGATATTGACGGAAACGGGAGCATAGGTTTTGACGATGATGTCGTGATGTTCTTTGAGAATGTGCTCTGGATCCGATCAAACCAGCCTGCGATTGCATTTGACTATAGCGGGAATGGTGCGGTAGGGTTCCATGATGTTGTATTATTCCTCAACGAGGTGGGTGCACCATGAACAGGAGGACCATGAAACGAATTTCATTTACAGCGTTCATGCTGGTATCGCTTGCATTCCTTGTAACGGGTGCATCGGCAAGTATCCTCAGTATTGAGGATGGAGAAGTCAACGCAATCGGAACCACGGCGTCCCTGAACCTGACACTTGATTCCGCGCCTGCAGGACTCTCCGGATATAGCATTAATATTTCTCTCGGGAATCCTTCAGTGGCAACAATTGCAACCGTTACATTCCCTTCATGGGCATATCCGGCAAGTGTTACTCCCACCCTCCCCTCGTCTTCCTGTCGGATAACAGGGCTTGATCCCTATGAAAATGTTCAGGATGGAGCAACAGATATCCAGCTGGCTACCGTCACGGTCGAAGGGCTCAATGAGGGAGTAACACCGGTCACCCTCACCGTGAACCTGATGAGCGATGATGACGATAACGACATCATTCCAACCATCATCCCTGGTACATTCACGGTGAATACCTCTGGTGCCCTTACCGCGGCATTTACTTCGAATAAAACAGTGGGAAATGTACCCCTGACGGTGCAGTTCACCGACCTCTCCCTCGGTTCGCCGACGAGTTGGGCCTGGGACTTCCAAAATGACGGGAGCACGGACAGCACGGTCCAGAACCCGGTATTCACCTATGGGGCAGCCGGCATCTATTCCGTAAAGCTGACGGCGACCAATGGCGGCGGAAGCGATGATGAAGTCAAGACGAATTACATCAACGTCACCACCGCTCCGCCCGACGCGAATTTCACGGCGAATAAAACCTCAGGGAAAGCACCCCTGATCGTGCAGTTCACCGACCTTTCAACCGGTTCGCCGACGAGTTGGGCCTGGGACTTCCAGGATGACGGGACTACCGACAGCACAACCCAGAACCCGGTCTTCACCTACACTGACGCCGGGTTGTATACCGTCAGACTGACGGCGACCAATGCCGGTGGGAGTAATGCTGAGACCAGGACCAATTACATCAGTGTCGCGGTTGCTCCCCCGGTTCCCGATTTCACCGCGAACAAAACGTCCGGGAATTATCCCTTGACGGTGCAGTTCACGGACCTGTCCACGGGTTCTCCTGCCACGTGGGACTGGGATTTCCAGGACGACGGGGTTATCGACAGCCACGATAAGAACCCGGTGTTCACCTACTCAACCCCGGGGAACTATTCCGTCAGATTGATGGTGGGAAACGCTGGCGGGAGTGATTACCTGGTCAGGGAGGATTACATCACCGTCAGCTATAATGCCCCGGTAGCGAACTTCACCGCGAATACCATGTCAGGGTACGTCCCGTTGACAGTACAGTTCACGGACCTGTCCACGGGCATACCAACCAGCTGGGCCTGGGACTTCGAGAATGACGGGACCACGGACAGCACTGCGAAGAATCCGGAATACACCTACCCCACTGCAGGGAACTATACGGTGAAGCTTACCGTCACCAATCCGAGCGGGAGTACGTCTGAGATCAAGACCGATTATATCCGGGTCCTGCCACCCCCGCCCGTTGCGCAGTTCACGGCCAACAAGACCGCAGGGAACGCACCGCTGACGGTGCAGTTCACGGATCTCTCGACCGGTTCACCGACGAGTTGGGCCTGGGACTTCCAGAATGACGGGATTATGGACAGCACTGCGAAGAACCCGGTCTTTACGTACGCGACACCAGGCCTGTATTCCGTGAAGCTGACGGCAACCAACGCTGGCGGGAGTGATGTGGAGACCAAGACCAGCTACATTAACGTCACCACGGTGCCACCGGTCGCGAACTTCACGGCCAACAAGACCGCAGGGGATGCACCGCTGACGGTGCAGTTCACGGACCTTTCGACCGGTTCCCCGACGAGTTGGGCCTGGGACTTCCAGAATGACGGGATCACGGACACCACAACCCAGAATCCGGTCTTCACCTATCCGACTGCTGGTACCTTTACCGTGAAGCTCACCGCAACCAACGCCGGCGGGAGTGATCCTGAAATTAAGACGAATTACATCACTGTCACCGTCGCACCGCCGGTTGCGAACTTCACGGCCAACAAAACCTCGGGGGGAGTACCCCTGACGGTGCAGTTCACGGACCTCTCGACCGGTTCACCGGCGAGTTGGGCCTGGGACTTCCAGAATGACGGGATTATGGACAGCACCCTACAAAACCCGGTATATACCTACCCGGCACCGGGGACCTATACCGTGAACCTGACGGCAACCAATACCAAGGGGAGTGACAGTGAGGTCAAGACAGGATATATCACGGTCACCTCAGGACCGTCCCTCTCCCTGACCTCTCCAAACGGCGGGGAGGTCTGGAAGCAGGGGTCCAGCCAGACATTCACCTGGACCCATAGTGGAGACCTCGGATCGACCGTGAAGATTGAGATCCTGAAAGGGACTTCACCCCTTGCGACCCTCAAATCGGATGCCCCAATCGGGTCAGGGGGATCCGGATCATACACGTTCACGTTCCCCTATTACACCCCCCTTGCGACTGATTACTACATCCGGGTCACCAGCAATGCCAACCCGGCGTACAGTGATACCAGCGAGGGTGCCTTCTCGATTGCATCCGCGATCACCGTAGTCTCCCCCAATGGCGGTGAGAACTGGCAGCCGGGCTCCACCCAGACGCTCAGGTGGAATTATACCGGCTCGCCTGGGGACACGGTGAAGATCGAGGCACTCCGGTCGGGATCCGTGCTCGCAACCGTCTCCTCCAGCTATCCGATCGGATCCGGAGGTTCAGGATCGTATGACCTGCCCTTCCCGCTGGCTACCCCCCTTGGTACCGACTACCAGATCCGGGTCACCAGTACCAGCAATCCCGCTTGTACTGACATGAGCGATGGCTACTTTAGTATCAGCAGGCTCCCCTCAATCACCGTAACGTCCCCGAACGGCGGTGAGACCTGGCCGCAGAACTCCTCTCAGACCATCCAGTGGAGCTACACGGAACATCCGGGTTCAATGGTAAGGATTGAATTGCTGAAGGGAGCAGCAGTGCAGCAGGTCATTACACCAGGTACGTCAATTGGTTCAGGAGGTTTGGGATCGTACCCGCTGACGATCTCCTCCGGCCTGCCATTTGGGGATGACTACACGATCCGGATTACCAGTGCCAGCAATGCCTCCTATACCGATACCAGCAATGCCCCATTTACGATCAGTGAGCCAACATCAATCCGGGTGGTGAGGCCTGAAGGAGGATCCGTCCTCTACCGGGGTGATCCCCTCGTGATGAACTGGTCGTATACCGGCAATCCGGGATCCACGGTGACGATTGAGGTATTCAAAGGAGTACAGAAGATGGCAACCCTCCAGAACATCCCTGTCGGGTCGGGAGGAAATGGTTCGTACGCTGTGCCAGCGATCCCCTCAGGCACACCGGTGGGGTCTGATTACACGATCAAGGTCACCAGCACGCTCTACCCGACCGTTACTGACACCGGCGATCCCTTTGCGATCTCCGGTCCCACCCTCCGTGTGGAGTCTCCCAACGGGGGAGAAACCTTCCCGATCGGAGGACCTCTCGCCATGAGCTGGTCGTATGCCGGCAATCCGGGATCCACCGTCACGATCGAGGTATTCAAGGGGATACAGAAGATGGCAACCCTGCAGAACATCCCCCTCGGGTCGGGTGGGAACGGGTCGTACAGTGTACCAGGGATACCCTCTGGTACGCCCGTGGGATCTGACTACACGATCGCTGTCACCAGCACGCTGTATCCCACCTGCACCGACACGAGCGATGGAATGTTTGCGATCAGTACCGCGTGATAAGAAAACGGAAAAGGAAGGATTCCCCGTGGCGGGGTTCACCCGCCACGTTTTCGATCATCCAGGAACTATGATAATCCGGTGGAGCAGAACCTGTGTATTGAACGGTACGGGAGGATCCTTCGGGACCTTTTTTCCGCTGCTCACCAAAAGGTCCCTTGTGACCAGATAGATTCATAAAAAGGAACAGGATTGGAATGAAACAGCTCAGGGTAGTGGCATTCGTGCTCTTGTTGCTCACCTGTCTCATGGCAGGGGCATCGGCACAAACACTCAGTATCGGGGATGGACAGGTCGATGCGATCGGGGCTACGGATTCCGTGAATATTACTCTCGATGTGGCACTGGCCGGGCTCTCCGGGTATAACATCAGTATCACCGTCGATGATCCGACAATCGCAACAATCGAGAGCGTCTCCTTCCCGTCATGGGCAGGACTGAAGAGCAATTCGACGCTTCCTGCCGCATCGTGCTGGATCAAGGCGATCGATACCGCGGGGCATGTGCAGAACGGGTCTGCCGATATCCGGCTTGCGACCGTCACGCTCAAAGGGCTGAAATCAGGGGTTACACCGGTCACTATCACCCCGGTCGGGTTGGGTGTCCAGGACGACGCTGATCTGACCTACGATCCCTCCCTTGACCCGGGCACGTTCACGGTGAATGTCCCGGTCGTTCCCGTCGCAGCATTCTCTGCCAATACCACCACGGGATTTGTGCCGCTCACCGTAGCGTTCACGGACGAGTCCACCGGACCACCGACCAGCTGGGCCTGGGACTTCCAGGATGACGGAATCACGGACAGCAGTGCCCAGAATCCGGTCTTTACGTTCGCGACACCTGGCACGTATACCGTGAATCTGACGGCAACCAATCTCTGGGGGAGTGATTCGGAGACCAGGTACCACTATATCACGGTCAAGGAGGTCCCGACCCTCACCATCACCAGCCCTGCTGGTGGCGAGGTCTGGCAGCAGGGTACTACCCATCTCCTCCAGTGGACGTATACCGGGGATCCGGGTGCTACGGTCAGGATCGAAGCCCTCCGGGGGACCAAGGTGCTTGCGACCATCGCCTCCAGCTATCCCGTCGGATCCGGGGGCACTGGCACCTACAGTCTGTCCTTTCCCTACAATACCCCTGTTGGGAATGATTACTATATCCGGGTCACCAGCACTGCCTATCCAACAGTATGCAGTGATACGAGTGATGCCCCCTTCACTGTCATCCCGGCCCTCACGGTCGTGACGCCCAACGGCGGGGAAGACTGGCACCCGGATTCCACCGAGACCATCCGGTGGACCTATGCAGGCAATCCGGGATCGGCCGTGAAGGTCGAGATTATCAGGGGATCAACGCCACTGGCCGTCCTCACCCCGAGCACTCCTATGGGAACGGAGGGAACAGGGTCGTTCAATTTCACGTTCCCCTCCTCCTCCCCTCCCGGGACTACCTACTGGATCAGGGTCACCAGCACCAGCTATCCCGGGTGCACTGATACGAGCGATGCCCCGTTCGCGATCAGCCTTCTCCCCTCGATCACGGTGGTAGCTCCCAATGGCGGGGAAGACTGGCCGGCAGGCTCACCCAACACGATCCGCTGGCGGTATATCGATACTCCAGGAGCCGATGTGAAGATCGAGCTCTTGAAGGGAGAAGCGGTACAGGAGGTCATCACTGCCAGTACCCCCATCGGATCCGGAGGGGTGGGATCCTATACCCTGGCGATACCCGCCGGTCTTTCCCCCGGGAACGATTACCGGGTCCGGATCACCAGCACCAGCAATGCCTCGTATACCGATACGAGCGATGCTCCCTTCACGATCAGCGAGGTCCCCTCGATTGCCATGGAATCCCCCAACGGCGGTGAGAACTGGACGCAGGGCTCCACCCAGACGCTCCGGTGGAACTATACCGGGAATCCTGGGTCGACGGTGAAGATCGAGGCGATCAAGGGGGCCAAAGTGCTGGCAACGGTTACCTCCAGTTATCCCATCGGCCCCGGCGGATCCGGCACATTCAACCTGACGTTCCCCTATAACACCCCCCTTGGGAACGATTACTGGTTCCGGGTCACCAGCAATGAGTACCCGGTCTACAATGATACCAGCGATGCTCCTTTCACGGTGCTGCCCGCCATTACCGTCGCAGCTCCAAACGGCGGAGAGGTGTGGCAGCAGGGCTCCACCCAGACGCTCCGGTGGAACTATACCGGGAATCCTGGGTCGACGGTGAAGATCGAGGCCCTCCGATCAGGTGCCTTCCTGGCAACCATTGCGTCCAGCTATCCCATAGGTTCGGATGGGGAAGGCTCGTTCAACCTGACGTTCCCCACCTACACCCCCCTGGGGAGTGATTACCAGATACGGGTCACCAGCACGAGCTATCCGGCCTGCAGTGATGCGAGCGATACCACCTTTGAGATCGTACCGCCATGATGAAGGAGCATGAAGGGCAGGGGCCATCCCACCGGAGGCGGACCCCCCCTCCTTTTAACATCACGACAGGAACCTCGGATCCGGACTGCCCTTTGTTCAGAACATACCGGGAAAAATTATAGGGAATTGCACGAACAACACTGGTTTTATTGGTAGCGGGGAATCCCGGATGTGAGGTGAAGAATGAGAAGCAGGGCTGTCCCGTCAGTTCCCTTGGCAGCAGGTATCCTGGTAGTGCTGGTATTCCTCGGACAGGGGGTGTCGGCAGCAGTGCTCGGTATTGGAAACGGGGAGATTACCGTAATAGGGGGCAGCACATCGCTGGACCTGACCCTTGATGCTGCCCCGACTGGCCTTGCCGGCTACAGCATCAATGTCACGATTGCGGATCCATCGGTTGCCCAGATCACCGCGGTCTCCTTCCCGGAATGGGCATCGCTCACGGATATGACCCCGGCCCCTCCAGGTTCCGCCTTCAGGCTCAAGGCGACGGATCTGAACAGCCAGGTGCAGGAGGGTGCGATGAACATCACCCTGGCTACCCTTCTTGTTCAGGGGTTGCAGGAGGGGGAAACCCCTGTCATCCTGACCCTTAACTTGATGAACGATGAAAATGACAACGTGATACGTCCCTCTCTTCTCCCGGGCATGCTGTCAGTTCATGGCCAGGGGGTTTCCCCCTCAGCACCGGGCTCTCCCCCTGTGACACCACTGCCAACCCTGACAGAGGAAGAGGCCGGTGGAACAGGGGCAGGGATGACCCCTTCCCTTCCAGGCAGCGGGGTTTCTGCCCCGGAATCAGGATCTCCCTCTCTTACGCCACTGCCATCCCTGATGGAGGGATCTGCAGGTGAAACAGGTAGTGGGATGACCCCTTCCCTTCCAGGCAGCGGGGCTTCTGCCCTGGAATCAGGATCTCCCTCTCTCACGCCACTGCCAACCCTGACGGAGGGAGGGGCAGGTGAAACAGGTATGGAGCTGACCCCATCCATTCCCGGTACTCTCCCGACAACGGGTTCTCTCATGCGAAGTCCTCTGCAGGACGAAGGAATGGAGGGGACGAATTCAATCCATCAGGTGGATACCCCGACAACCGCGGTTCCGCTGACCGCGAAGAACGGATTCTCATATCCTCCCTGGCTGGTGCCGGTTCTCCTGGTCACCCTTCTCGGTGCAGGGATTGCCGCGTATTACCTGTCTGGCAGGAAGAGGAGGTAATATCCCGGCAGAGCCATTCTTTTGGTGGTGCACCCTCGTGGTTATGCTGGAACACCTCCCTAAAAAATCCGAATCACAATAATTTTATCCCGGTTCAATAAGGGTACAGTACCCTGGATAGGGGGGGCTCCAATGTTGTGGCCATCTCGGTACGTGTGCGTTCATTGCGATCTCTTCTCTCACCATGGACGGTTTCAGGATGCGCAGAGCCGGACCTGGACTGACAGGGAAGGAATGGGATAGTATCCCTGGTGATACGATTGACACGATATCCAACACCTAACCATGCCATGCCGGGTGGAGTGATCCGGCAGGGTATCGCACTGCTCGGCGTCATTCTGATGGTGGCGTTTTTCCTGATCGCGCCTGGATGTGCAGAGGGGACGAATCAGGGGACCTTGCCTCCGGATGCCGTTGACAACAGGGGATATACAGCAGAGGCCCCCAACGGGGAAAACCCTGGCTATTACCTGATCGATCCGGCTACCCTGCCCCTCGTTATCAACAACTCGATGGTCGCGGCTCATGGCACCACCTACGTCCTCGGGGGTAACTGGACACAGCCCGCAGGCTGCACGGCCAGTGCTGTCCGGATCACCGCTCATACGAATGGACTGCTGCTGTATGGGAATAATCATACCCTTACCGGTTCCGGTTCGGACTATTCTGCAATTGTCGTCGATGCGGACAATGTGACCGTCTCCTCGGTAAAAATCAAGGGATGGGGTGGGGCAGGAATCTACCTCAACCCCAGTACGAATGTGAAGGTCATCTCGAATGATGTGTCCGGGACGGGAAAGAGGGGCATTCGTTCCGACCGGTGCGTGGACGTCGAGATAACCGGAAATTCCCTCACGAATACCAGTGGCATCATGGCGGATAATTCTACGAATGTGAAGTCATCCGAAAACGTCGTGGTGAAAAACCGGGGAGGGATAGAGTATTATAACGTGACGCGGGGTGAGATCAGGGATAATACCGTCGAAAACAGCACCTATGCCGGCATCAGGACCCAGAGCGGGACCCGGCAGATAACTATCCTGAACAACCGGATATCCAGAAATCCCTTTGGGATCTTTCTCAACAGTACCTCGTCCAATCTGACGATATACAACAACCTGCTCAACAACACGGCCAACTGTCTCATCGGTGACGGGGTGTCGGGCATCACCTGGAACAGTACCCGTACGCCAGGACCCAATATCATGGGAGGACCAGAGACTGGCGGTAACTGCTACCAGTTACCAGGCGGTGACGGATTCTCACAGGTCATTGCTGACTCAAACGAGGACGGGTTCTGTGATGCCGCCAATACGATAGGGACAGGTAACATCGATCATCTCCCGCTGGCCATCCCATCTCTCACGATCACCACTCCCACCGGCGGCGAGCACTGGACTCAGGGTTCGACCCAAAACGTCAGCTGGCACTACACGAGCAATCCAGGAATGACGGTGAAAATCGAGGTGCTCCGGGGAACAACCCTCCTTGCCACCATTCCGTCCATTCCCAGAGGGACGGCAGGAACCGGATCCTATCCTCTTACCTTCCCCTACTATACCCCCCTCGGGACCGATTACAAGGTCCGGATAACCAGCACCAGCAGCCCCTTCATCACCGACACGAGCGAAGGACCCTTTACGATCCAGCCGGCGCTCATGGTGATATCTCCCAATGGTGGGGAGGTCTGGCAGCCCGGCTCCACGCAGACCCTCAGGTGGAAATATACCGGCACTCCAGGTGACACGGTAAAGATCGAGATACTGAGGAGTGGAGCCCCCCTTGCAACGCTTGCATCCAGTGTCCCGATAGGCACGGGAGGGAACGGGTCGCAGCCGTTCACGTTCCCTTCCTATACGCCCCTCGGCACTGACTACCAGATCCGGGTGACCAGTACTACCTACCCTGCCTGCACCGACACGAGCGATGGCTACTTTACCATCAGCCGGCTCCCCTCAATCACCGTGACCGCCCCCAACGGCGGTGAGACCTGGCCGCAGAATTCCACCCAGACCATCACGTGGAGCTACACCGAGGATCCGGGTTCAATGGTATCAATTGAGCTGCTCAACGGTACCACAGTGCAGCAGGTTATCACCGCTGCAACGTCCATAGGTACGGGAGGCTCAGGATCATACGGATTTGCAATCCCGACCAGCCTGCCCTTGGGATCTGACTACACGATCCGGGTCACCAGCACGGGCAATGCCTCATACACCGACACCAGCGATGCCGCATTCACGGTCAGTGAGCCGACGTCAATCAGGGTTACGCAGCCGAACGGAGGAGAGACCTACTACCTGGGGTTACCCCTTCAGATGAACTGGTCGTATACCGGCAACCCGGGACCCACCGTAACAATCGAGGTGTTGAAAGGAACAACAAAGGTGGCGACACTCCAGAACATTGGCATCGGGCCAGCAGGGAATGGGTCGTTCAGTGTGAACATCCCTTCCGGAACACCCGTGGGGTCTGATTACACGATCCGGGTCACCAGCACGCTCTCCCCGGCCGTCACCGATACGAGCGATGACCCCTTCGCGATCTCCGGCCCGACGATCCATGTGGAGTCTCCTGATGGGGGAGAAACCTTCCCCAGAGGCGGCCCGCTCCCTATGAGCTGGTCGTATAAGGGCAATCCGGGATCTACGGTGAACATCGAGGTATACCGAGGAGAAAACAGGGTGGCAACCCTCCAGAACATACCAATCGGGACCAATGGAGCCGGTTCGTACAGTGTGCCGGTGATCCCCTTCAGTACTCCGGTGGATTCGGTCTACCAGATCAAGGTCATCAGTACCCTCTACGCCGATTGCAACGATATGAGCAACGGGACCTTCACGATCAGTTGAGGATACCGCTCCGGTCCGGAATGACCATGCGGTGCCTGATCATCTCCCCCTTTTTCCCGGGAAAGAGAAGAGCCTCCTGCATCAGGCTGTTTGGGATCTGGTACCCGAAAGACCCGCGGTATGCGGTTTGAGAACGGAGAGGGGAAGGTCCGTGGTTCCATAAACCCCCGGCAGAAGTGATCGAAGGAAGATGTTTCAATGGAACCATAAAAAGGGTGACCGCTGTAGAATGTCTACAGTGGCATGTCTATTGGGTGGCAGTATCTTTTTGTATCGCTGCATGAACATGTGGAGTGCGGGTTGTTTCACAACTCGGTTGTGCCCTTTCCAAACAACGTATGCACGGGGAAACCCTCCATCAGATCTCCGATCCAGGCATTGAACGAACGCACCTTGTAGTTTCTTTCTCCTTACCTCGTTCTGTGCTGTACGAAGGCGTTCTTGCACCCGGCCGTAATGGTGAGATAGTACCAGTACCCGGGGGGTTCGCCTCCGGGTAATCAGGGGCAGTCCCCTTCATACCAAAGGCGCTTCTTGTACTCGCGGTATTTATATTCCCTTGATGCTGCCGGTTCAATAC
>JAEAME010002135.1_pt1 | contig 12067 bp, 6 predicted proteins | sample 8958731 | NCBI WGS metagenome assembly JAEAME01 (sample SAMN16933194, study PRJNA681113) | bioreactor sludge metagenome | isolation source: anerobic bioreactor sludge (Control) | place: India:Bengaluru | collected 2018-10-24 | reverse complement strand
GCGTTGATCAAGCGATTCTCGTAACCTGGTTAAATAAATAGGGCGATGAGATGATTAAAATCCCATCGCCCTTTGTATTATTGTAGAGCTATGACAAAGCTAAGCTGCTATTCAGAGCAATGTCCCGGACCAATCAATCCATTGTTGTATTGGTCGATTAGATCAGCATAGGTTTTTGCCTGCTGACTTACTGTCTTGCTGAGCTTTGAAGTTGGCGTATAGGCATTAAAGAAATTTGTTGCCCAGGCGAGTGCCGCATCGACTTCCGGTGTTGAGGAAGCGCCATTCAGGATGTTGAGCTTAGCTGCAATAAACTGGTGCGCCAGGATATAGTAGGCGTTACCACCAGAAGGAGCAGTCCACAGCACCTGATAATAGGTCTGGCTATTCTTCGTTTTGAAGAATGTCTCGTCAGCGCCCTCTGAAACGCCATCCGCATCTATATCGCCTAATAGGAACCACGCATCGTCCTCTGGTGCTTTTCCATGATGGGAGTGCGTCTTCCAGTAGCCCGGGGTCAGTGTACAACCCATGTCGCATGGCGGCACTGTTACGATAACAGTCCAACTATCGCTCCCCGAAGTCTCAGTATCATTGGTAATAAAGGAAGCAACGTTGACAAATTCGTAAGTTTGATCGCATTCAGTGTAAGGACCGACACTCAGGAAATAATTGAATGTTTTGGGTAGATCAGCGTAACATACATTGCCAAGCGCACCGTACTTATCGTCAGTTGCAGCAAGACACTCATCGGTATAGGTGGTCGGATTGCCAAAGGTATAATCCGCTGTTGCGGTTCCGCCTTCAACCATTGCCGTGCTGGTCACAACTGTAACAGTATTTGTGCCATCAACAGCGGCTCCCGGCTCTGCGTAATAGGTGCAATTCAGCGTCGCACCAGCGGCCAGGGTATATGGAAATGTAATGCCACAAGTTAATGTTGCTGGTACGGGGCCAGAGATCACATCCGAAATACTTGTGATGACTGCTTCGTATGGGGTATTGTTCACAACGGTGATCGTTCCAGCTACTTTCCAATCACTATCCACATAAGTAGCATCTACTGTTACACTATAGTTCACAATGTACGTTTCTCCCATTGCCAGCGTCAGCGCTGTCTGATCACCCACTTTGTCGATGGTCCAATTATAGGTTCGAGTGTATTCAGGAACAGCGGTCTTGCTGACAGTTAGTTTGTAATGAAAAACAAAATTCATATGGCTGAAGCTGGGATATTTGCCGCTTGGTCCGGTTGGACAGTGCAGATTCCCATCAGAAGTTGGACGAGGACTTTCGCCAGTATAGTCATAGTCATTATATTCATTTCCACCTTTGGCGTAAACGTGGTTGATGATAATATGATCAGGAACACTCCAGTTCATGACCTCTCCGCAATCACCCACGGTAATTACGATTGTTACGTCATTGCCAGGAATACCATCAAGGTTATAAACGATCGTTTCTGCACCATCACCGGGTGTTACCTTTACATTTGTTGGACTTGTAGTCGGTGTATTTCCTGCTACATAGGTCGGTATAATACCCACTGGTACAGTTGGATTAGCGGTTGGGCATCCTGGGTTAGCCAGTGGATCTGTTCCATCTACTTGTATCTTAGCAGTTGTTTGAATTGGTGCTACAGGAATTTTTTGGTCTCTCCCACAGCTAACGATTATAAAAGCAATCGTCAGCATGGAAATCAATCCCATTAAAATTAGTTTCTTGCTCATAGATTTTTCCTCTTTCTACATTGGTTATAAGATCACATGAATTCAATTGACGAATTAAACGGCTTGCTCAACAGCCCATGATACTTTGCTGTTTATGAAATGAAATAACAGCTTGTCAGGCTGATTGAGAATTAAAATTTTTTTCTGTTTTTTTTACCTCACCTCCGTGTTGGTGCTAGTTATCGATGCATTATTTGATTCGATGCTGATTAGTCAATTTTAAATTTGCCAAAACTGTGCCATCAAAAAACTATATATTGACAAACGTTATAATCATTTTGATTTTATGAACTTGAGTATAGTACCTTCAAGGTTAACGACCAAAAACCGATCTATATTTTATGAAGATTACGTTAAATCACCAGGTCTTATTGTCAAATAGCCACCTCATGATAATGTAACTATTTTTTTCCAGCGTTAAGCGTTTTCATTTAGACTTCTGCAAAAATAGCAGCAAATGAGTCATTGCGAGGATTCGCCGAAAGGCGGAGACGAAGCAATCCTTATATATTAGCAAGTTATGAGATTCCTCGCTTCGCTCGGAATGACAATTTTTCCAATTTGCAGATCTCGACGTTTTCATTCCCAACGCAGTATCTTGGAATTTTTGTAGCACTGAATAGCCCCTGGTATTTGCTGATAGCTATTTCATAATAGAAAATTGAAAATTCTATTTTAAATTAAAGACAAAAATTGCAGCGATTGGGTGGATCAAATATGATTTGACAATGGCTTTGCTATATCATCGTGCCTGGATGCCTGTTTTTCTTGCCACTGGCTCTGAAGGGAAGATAGAGGCAAAAGCTTGAATATGAGTGCTCAGGCGATCGTAAGTCTCTATAAATCCATTCAAAGCATCCATGCCCAAGCAGAATTATATCATCACCTCCTGTTTTTTGATTGACAATTCTAAATTTTAGCGGCATTAAATATAACAAATATTTTATAAAAGTCAAGCAGAATTTTCATTATTTTTGTCTAAAAACTAAACAATAGCGAAAAGATTGATACTGGGCAATGAGAAGAATATAAAAGTATTAGCTTTTTCAAATCCAATTGAGAGTTACGTTTCTTCTCGTTTTAAATAAGAATCATCTTCATCACAAAAATAAGATCAATTCAATTTGCCGATTGGCATGAAATGTGCAAAAAGATTAATCCAAATACCAAAAAAAGCTATTCAATATATTGAGGAGATTAAGAAATGCGATACGCCAAATTTGTGATTTTCTGCTCAAGCCTGCTGATGCTGATAACCTATATATCCAGTTGCGATAACGAGCCGAATGAGCCATCGCGGGAAAATGGTTACCTTATCGTTCACCTGACCGATGCACCAGCTCATTTCGATGCGGTTTATATCACATTTTCAGAGATCAGCGCGCATATCGATTCAGACTGGGTAACCATCCAGCTTAAATCAGATTCGACTGTCAACCTGCTGGATTGGACCAATGGCAAAACGACGATTCTGGCAGAGGATGATGTCCCAGCCGGACATTACACGCAAGTTCGATTAAAAATTAACGCCGCTGAAGTTGTGGTTGATAATGAACTTTTTCCAATGGACGTACCAAGTGGCGCTCAGTCAGGCTTAAAATTCGGACTCAATTTTACAGTCAATCCTGGCTCTACTTATGAATTGGGATTAGATTTTGATGTCAGCCGATCCATTGTTATTACTGGCTCCCAAAAGGATCCCAAAGGCTATAAGCTCAAACCGCACATTCGAGTTATTTCTAAGGCTATTGCCGGCTCAATCTCCGGGACAGTGACCAATCCCAAAGATGTGCCAATTGCCTATGCCATTCAAAAATCCGACACGACCACTTCCACGTCGGTGGATACCTTAAGTGGATCTTTTATGCTGTATTTTTTACCCGAAGGCAGCTATAGCGTATCAATTGCAGACACAACTGGAAAAGCATTCCATCAAGATAATGTGAGCGTCATTGCTGGAAAGGACAATAACCTGGGCGATATTAAGTTGCAATAACAGCGAAAGTTAAATTTAATTGAACTATATTATCTAACCGGGAGTTGAATATGTCTGATTTTCATCTAATTAACTAATTTGTTTATGGAAAGAATGGTTTGGTGAAAAAGGTGGTCATAAATAAAATCTCGAGTTTTTTAATTGCATTGATTTGCTGCATAAGCTTTAATACCAAAATTCTAAGTCAAGAAACGAGCTATTTTCCTGTTAATGATTCACCCAACAATACAAGCAGCGACATTTTAGATAACCAAACAGCACCTTTAGCTCAACAAGTTTTAATAATCGACTCTCCCGGGAAAAAAGGCAAAGAGTTTAAAGATACGACTATCGTCGTCAATACGGAGCTGACGCTTTACGCTGCTTTGTACAATAATGGGAAATATAGAAGCGAAGCGTTGGTCGATTGGTTCTGGGCTGACACTTCAAATACTCCATCAACTCCACGGGATACCAGCATCTTTTTGGGCTCAGGTTCAAGCATAATTTTTAAGCTTGCCAAAGCAGACACTGGTTTTATTTTTGTTAACGATTTACCCAGTGCCCCAGGCGACTCTACCGGTACCATAAAAATTATTTATAGTGAGAAGCTCATCATTAGCCCGGCTTCCTCAGTTTATACAGCGATAACCCAGGGCCAACAAAATATTCCTGTACTATTTCATGTTGAAAATGTCGGGAATTTTCCGGTCACCATCCAGGAAGCGAATCTGCAGTTTTTCAATGCCGCTTTTCAAGTTTTGACAAATCAGTATCTGGTGCATCGCATCGATACCACCACCATCATTCAGGCCGGGGGTGTAAAACAGTTTGAATTTCTGGTTGACGCTCATTCCTATGCCGATACTGGCCAGGTATTTGTTGATGTGCAATTAATGACCGGAGAATCGTTTTATACGAATATCGCGCCAATGCATCAATGGCAGGTGCAGACTCCTCCGCATCTGAATATCGATTTGATTGACGCCCTGGTAGAAGAAGTATCTCCCGGGCAGAAGGATATTTTTGTGGTGATGTATATTTCCAATAGAGGAGGAGCTTCAGTTGACAACCTGGAGGCAAATCTGACTTTCTGGCGGAGTGGTCAAAGTGTTTCGGATGAATATGAGGTTGTAGCGAGTGAAAATAATTCTCAATTTATCGAAGGGGATAGCAGCGCCCAGCTAAATTTGATCGTGAGTGTAAAACCTTCAGCCGCTTATGGTACGGTTGTAATCAATGGGAAAATTTCAGCTCGGGATGTAAACACCAGTACTACCTATTCTGATGAAGGCGCTGATCTACCCGCAAGCTGGCTGGTGACACAAACTTTGACGCCGCAGGTTGGAATCATATCGACTAAAATTAACTGTCCCAATTCGGATGTCTTTGGTAATGGCAGTGTCAATTCAGGGCAGCAATATTCTGTTGAAGTGGTGGTGCGGAATCAAGGTACAGAAGATATAAAGGATATTGGCGTCACGCTCAGTTCCAATGGCTCTTCAACATTTCTTGGCAATCCTTCGTTGGTAATCCCGGCGCTATCCAAATTCATGGCAGACACCGTTAACTACCAGTTGGAGGCGAATGCCGCAACTATTCCTTTCCTCGAAATTTTCATGGCGCAGATCGACAGCGCGACGTCTGCCAGCGGCACAGCAGCTGACATTAATCCGGCAGTTGATTCACTGGCGCAGGTGAAAATCACATATCCAGCTAACCTGGTTTTGAAGCTCGATACTGCGTTCGTGCAAATTCCCGAAGGACAAACATTTAATGTAATAGCGACAGTGGAACATTCGCCTGAAAATGCTAGCTTTGATTCGACAGGAAGTCTTTCAATCAGGTTGCCTCAGGGCTATCAGCTTCTCTCAAATAATTTTTCCCAGCCATTTAAAGAAAATGAAAAAGTGATCTGGCAGGTGCGTTCGCCTGCTGCTGATAGCGGTTTGGATACTGTATTTGTTTACATCAGCCAGCAACCGCATGATCGTAATAATCCGGGCGAATATGCCCAGGCGACAGTCGGTTCAGCTTTCCTCATTGTTGAAACTTTAGAAACGATTATCGACATCACTGATGTTGCTATTATCGAGCCAGCAGGAGCAAGTGACGGAACGATTTCTACCAACCAGTTATTTCGTGTTCGCGCCAGGATCCAGTCGCAATTGATCGAAAATATCGCGATCCAGATAACGCCGCCAGCGAGCTTTACGGTTTTGGAAAATGCTATCAAATCTCCAAATGCGGATTCGGTCGCCTGGTGGTTAAGGGCTCCAAGTTTTTCCCTTACGTCAGAACCATTTATCATGCAGGCATGGGGAAACGTCGATGGAGATACGGCAACAGTATTCAGTCAACCCAATTCTTCATTGTCAGTAGTTACGGTTTCCAGAGCCAATTTAAAAGTTTCAGCTAAAATCATCGATCCCGCCAGCGCCCTTCAGGGACGGATTTCGCCAGGATTAACCTTTAAAATTAAAGGGGAGATTTTGAATTCTGGAGAAGCCAGTGTGTACGGAAATCAAAGTTTGATCATCGATGTGCAGGATAGAAATAGTTTTCAGGTGATCGGCGATACCGCGTTATCCGTTCAAACCCAGCCTGCGATCTGGACCGTACAGGCGTCAGAAAAATTGGATGCTATTCCAAAAATAATTAAGATTAAAATTCTCGACATCCCTTATGATGAAAATACGGATGAAGAGGCTCAAGTCAGCATTGAAAACCAGGTCGCCGATGTCCAGGTTTACACAACGATAATAAATGTCCAATTGATGATTCATCAATTATCTGAGGTCGCTCCGCAGGTTATCGCGCCCGGTATCACTGCTGATATGATGGGAATTGAATTAGAAAATCTTTCGAATGAGCAGGGATTCCCAATTCAAATAAACGCCTTAAAATTTGACATTGAGGACAATGCTGGTAATTTGATTGCTCCTCAATCATTAATAGCTGGAGTCAGGATTCGCAGTGATGGAGTCGCTGCAGGAGAAGCCATGTCATTTCTGGAAAATCCAGTCGAAATCAGGCTTGCAGCCCCAATTATCCTTGATGCGCAGGAAACGAAGAAGGTAATGATTGAGATTGATTTTCACGAAAGCCTGTCACAGCAATTTCTGATAAATTTAAAAGATAGCTCTTATCTTGAAATCGAATCAATTTTTCCCGTGTCGATCGTCGATGAATTGAAAAATCCCAAAGGGATATTGAATCTGCGCTCTCATTGTCCAGTCATTACAGTAAATGACCTGAAGCGCTCTTTTAAAAATTATCCCAATCCTTTTGGTAACCTGGATCGACAAAAGACTCATTTCATTTACTATTTGACTCAAGATTCTGACGTTGAGCTAAAAATCTACACATTAATTGGGGAACTGGTTTGGAGTTCTGCTTATAGCAGCAGCGATCCTCAGGGCAAAAAAGGCTTGCATCAAAAAGATGACATTACCTGGGATGCACGAAACTCCAGAGGCTATGCAGTCCTGAACGGAGTTTACATCGCCAGAATTGAAACAAGTTATGAGGAATCAGCGCTGACCAAGATTGCTGTCATCAAGTAAAAATTGTTGTTCTATATACTTTAAAATTAGTTTTGTTTTAATCTTCTGATTTGTTGGTATGCTGTAAAATTTTGATTCCGTAGGTATTGTATTTTTTTGTCCCTCTTTATATTGCCCATTCAGCTAAAAGATCAAAATACTAAAAAAAATTCTTGACTTTTAGCAGAAATTTTGTAAATTTAATACTACGAATTTCTGCAACTACCTAACTCATTCCCACTCAATAACCTAAAATGGAGGCTACGCTATGAGAAAAGAGGTCATTGTTTGTACGGTGCTTTTTACTTTGCTGCTTACCAGCATGGGGTTAAGCGATTATATTTCCAATATTCAGATGCCCCCTTCGCCCGTGACGCTGCAATTAGGTGAGCAACTCCAGGTCAATTTTGATTATTTCACGACCAATGCTGCTGGAGTCCGAATTTTTGTTCGCCCCATTACGAATGGTGCCACAACTCCTGGTTACGGAGCGCATGGTTCTCCGCTTTACACTGGTGGAAGCGGCAGCGGCACTGGCTGGTTCACAATTAATTCAGGATATGTGACCGTCGATCATGTTCGATTCCAGATGTACAATGCCGACCAGAGTCAGCTCCTTTTGGAATGTTTTGTGCCGGTTGAATACACATTTTCAACCCATTCGATTTATAATATCCAGATCAGCCCACCTGCTCCGACATCTATACCATTGGGTGAAAATGTGAATATCACTTTTGATTACAAAACGGATCAGCCGGGTGGCGTCAGAATATTTGCACGACCTTTCACTGGGGGCGTAACTACTCCTGGTTACGGCGCACATGGCTCGCCACTGTATCCAACTGGAACTGGCAGCGGGACCGGATTTTTTGCCATTACTGCCGGAAATTTCATTGTCGATCATATTCGATTCCAGATGCTGAATGCCGATCAGAGTCAGCAACTGCTGGAATTCTTTGTTCCAGTCCATTTTCATTATGCCGCAAATTCTGTCTCGAAACTGCTGTGCAATCCGATGTCACCGGCGGCATTATTACACAGTGAAGATGTAAGTCTCACGTTTAATTATGTGACAGACCAGGCTGGTGGCGTGAGAATATTTGCCAGACCTATTTCCAGCGGCAGCCTCACACCCAGTTATGCGGCTCATGGCTCGCCGTTATATCCTGTGGGAGTTGGCAATGGCGCCGGGTCTTTCAGGATAACCAGTGGCAACGCGGTTGTGGATCACGTTCGAATTCAAATGTTAAATGCTGATCAAAGCCAACTACTATTCGAAGAGTTTTTTCCAGTTTATTATAATTATTCAACTCACGCGATAAGCAACATCGTCTTTTCTCCTGGTCCACATATCTCTGCGGGTCCATTTGCTTTTCTCACTTTCAATCAAAACGTAAACGTCACCTTCAACTATGTAACCAATGAGGCTTCCGGGGTAAGAATCTTTGCCCGACCTTTTAGCTCTGGTTCACTCGCTCCAAATTATCATGCCAGTGGCTCTCCTTCATATCCATCAGGAAGTGGTAACGGATCCGGATTTTTTTATATATCTTCCGGCGATGTCTTAGTTGACCAGATTCGTTTCCAGATGTTAAATGACAATCAAAGTCAACTGCTCCTGGAATTCTTTGTTCCGGTGGCTTATATCATTGGGCATTTTGGACCAACCAACGTTTCAGAGTCAGCCAATCCACATCCAGAGGATTATGTACTTGAGCAAAATTATCCTAATCCCTTCAACTCATCCACTGCTATTGAGTACGCTCTGCCGAATTCCAGTCATGTTCGTCTGGTTATTTACGATTTGCTGGGACGACCTATTAAAACGTTAGTGGATACCCAACGTCAAGCAGGTCATTTCCAGACGATCTGGGATAGCACCGATGAACATAACCTGCCTGTCGCTGCTGGCGTTTATTTTTGCAGAATGGAAGCGGGTGAATTTGTGAAAACAACCAAGCTTGTGCTGGTAAAGTAGGGGGTTTTTCAATACAGAAGCATTTTCAAATAAGGCATTATTTGTCTGATAAGAAAAAGGGCAGGATTTTTCCTGCCCTTTTTTGTTATTTTAAAATTTGCATGATAATCAGCAATTATGAATAAGCCGATATCGCCCTGCAATATCAATGAAAAATTGATTGAAAATTAGTAAAAATTTATTACATTACCCATAGCAAGCATTCCCTGAGAAAAGATTTCTCTCATGACCTGATATGCTATCGGGCAGTCAATAAAATCTTGTGATCAGTATTAAATATTCAAATTCACTTCTTAGAGGTATATTAGATGATTTAAGTCAAATTTGGGGTAGCGTGTGGGTTAGCTTATGGAGTGAATTCACTGTGTGAATTCATATGTTGACGCAGTCAACATACTCCAAATTGCAAATTATCAAAAATATCCAATTAAATCTGACTAAACTGGATTAGAATGAGCGATGAATTAATTTGAAATTGTGAGACGCATGATGAACAGAATTAAAATCAAAGCTTTGATCATAGCCATCATTGCGATAGTTGTCGTGGCGCTGAGCTATCTATTGCTGTGGGGCAAGTTGTTTCCTTATTCACCGATAAAAATAGGATTTTCAAAGCATGAATTATCCAATGTGATCGTCTATGTGCAACATGGAACTGAATATAAGAATTACAAGATATTTGATACCTATTTGCCGGCGGTTGAAAATTTTCATGAATTGCGATTTAAAAAGAAACCTAAAATATTTATTTTCCGAGACAGAGATAGTTACCTGCAACGTTCGACGACAAAAGCCAGGTTTTGTGCATATCCCAATAGCAGCTTAGTAACATCTCCCTGGGCATTAAAGGAAGCCGAAGAGGGCAAGATTTCTTTAGAAATATATTTGAAACATGAGCTCTCACATACGCTGCTTTATCAACACATGGGAATTAAGGCTGCCTATATCTATTATCCAAGATGGCTGTTAGAAGGCATTGCCATGTACAGCGCAAATCAAATGGGAACATCATGGTATCCCGGCAAAGCAGAAACTTATGAGTACATTAGACAGGGCAATTTCATGCCGCCACATTATTATAATACTTCGAAGGAGGACCAGGTCAGCCTGAAAGTAGAAAATCGGATCGCCTTTATCTATTCCGAGTTTGGCTTTATAGTTGACTACATCATCATCACTTATGGCAAAGATAATTTTTTAAAATATATGAAAAGGCTATTCACGGAATCTGACCATAATCGAGTTTTCAAAGATATTTTTGGAATTGATTTCGAATCTTTTGTATTGAATTTTAAGAAAAGTGTCCAGACTGCTGAAATAATGTAGCGCTGAACCGGCAGTTACAGAATGGCTCTTAATATCGAAAATGGGATTTAGTATTGAGCATAAGAAATGCGCTATAAAAAGTAGAAAGTGTATTCTACTTATCTCCATGATACTGCTTCTGAAAGAAGGTGGAAATAATTAAAATGAGACTTCCTTTTTTCAAGAGGCTACGCCCTCTCGCATCTCAAGCAAAATGATCGAAGAATAAAAGTGATCTATAATTTCATCTGCGCTTTTTATAATACCAGCCTTCCAAATAAGATGACGTCCCCTGTCGTTTGGTCAATCACCCGACAAATCCGCAGATCGTTCACTCACTTATCATAAATGAAAAATGGTATAAACGATTTTTCTATTATGACGTCAAAATAATTGGAAACACAATAAAGTCGTAATTAAAAATAGGTGAGCAAAATGAAAATGCAAATCAAAATATTCGTGTTTATGCTGTCGCTGTTACTTTTGAGCAGTGTCGTTTCTGCGCAGCAAAAGATCACGGTAGTCACCCCGCTTACAGAAGTTGCAGAAGGTTTGGACTTATATGCGGTGGCTGAAATATTCAGAGATTTTAAAAGCCTCGAGGAATTTGAAGAGGCATTGAATGATCCAGATGTCGGTGTTAACAATCTTGACTTTGATAGAGATGGGTACGTCGATTATATTCGTGTGGTGGAGCAGGTTACGGAATACAAACATTTGATTATACTGCAAGCGCCGTTTAGATATAACGAATATCAGGATATCGCTACCATTGAAATTGAAAAAAATGGAAACAGAGACTACCAGATGCGCATCCGCGGTAGTGCATTGTTTTATGGACCTGATTATTATGTGTCGTTCGGCATTGTTCGTGATTATCATTGGCCAATCATTAGCTGGATTTTTGGACCTTTTTATCGTCCGTACCGATCAGCTTTTTATTTTGGATATTATCCACATTGGTGGAGGCCCTATCGTCATGTGCCGGTGTTTGATTATCACCGCCGTAATGCGGAGCATGGTAGGGGAGAGGCTTATCACAGGAATAGACCACATCGTTTTATAAATCCTCATGAGGGCGATCATCGGCATTTTGACGATCAACGACATGAAAATAAAAACTATTCGGATCCGGAGCCGGATCGATCGGACAGATATTCCAATCGCCAACCAGCGCAGCGACACGAGAGAGGGACAGCGAATCCCCGAATGCGGACGCCGAACCAAAAAGATGGTAACCGTGAATTGAACAAGACCACGAGACCAGACGTCAGAAAAGATGAGAATATCAGAAGAGAGACGAGAGAGTCCACGCGACCGTCGATAATGAAACCTCCGAGTTCGAGAAACGAAGATGGTAAAATTTCCAGACAGAAGGTGGAGAAGCGGTCAACTGTCGCTAATGACAGCAGAATAGCAGCAAAAGAAAAAAGAAGGTCATCCAGGTAGGTCCCAAAAATCTTAAAATTTTATCGTGTAAAATATGTCCTTGCAAAGGCGGATTAGATCAACCCTTTGCAAGGACTTTTTTTAT
>JAEAME010002134.1_pt1 | contig 12071 bp, 12 predicted proteins | sample 8958731 | NCBI WGS metagenome assembly JAEAME01 (sample SAMN16933194, study PRJNA681113) | bioreactor sludge metagenome | isolation source: anerobic bioreactor sludge (Control) | place: India:Bengaluru | collected 2018-10-24 | reverse complement strand
TTAATTGTACCTGTTATTAGACTGATATTGAATAGACTTGTTCAGAGATTTCTTATCTTTTCAATCTTAAAATGCACTTTGGCAGCACTATGAAAAAACCATCATCGGAGGTGAGTATGACTGTAACCGTAGTAGCAGGAGTTAATTGGGGTGATGAAGGGAAAGGCCGTATGGTGGACTACCTGGCACGGCAAGCCGACATCGTCATCCGATACCAGGGCGGCAGTAATGCCGGACACACGATCGTGAATGAATTTGGCACATTAAAACTCCACCTGGTACCTTCGGGGATCTGCTACCGGAGAGTAACCAACTTACTGGGACCAGGGACCGTTATTGATCTCGAAGCCGCGGTTAACGAAATGGAATCTCTCCAAAAACGAGGGATAACGGTCAGTCCGGAAAATTATAGAATATCAAACCGGGCAACGATCTGTTTTCCCTACCACCGCCTGCAGGATGAATACGAAGAAAAGCGCCTCAGTTTGAAAAAATTTGGCTCCACCCGACAGGGAATCGCTCCAGCCTACGGCGACCGATATATGAAGTACGCCATCCAGGCAGGAGCTTTACTCTATCCGGCATATCTCAAACAGGAAATCGTCCGCTGTCTTAGCCTGAAAAATCTACTATTTACACGAGTCTACCACCAACAAGCCGTCGATCCGGATGAGACCTTTACCTGGGCTATGAATTACGGGAAGATCCTGGCACCATATATATGCGATAGTGTCATCCTGCTTAAAGAAGCAAACCAAGCCGGGAAACGGATATTGCTGGAGGGCCAACTGGGAGCCCTGCGCGACATCTATTACGGTATCTACCCTTATCCAACTTCATCATCGACGATCGGTAGTTTCGGGGCCGTAGGCGCCGGCTGCTTCAGCCGGGAAATACCAAATATCATCGGGGTAATGAAAGCATTTTCCACCTGTGTAGGCGAGGGACCATTTGTAACCGAGATTAATGAAGAATTGGCAAGTCAAATCCGGGAAACCTCGCTCGAATACGGGGCAGCTACCGGCAGGCCGAGGCGTATAGGGTGGTTCGATACGGTAGCTTCCAGATACGGAGCATATGTAAGCAGCACCCACGAAATTGCCTTGACAAAACTAGATTCCCTGACCGGCATCAACCCTATGAAAATATGTACCGAATACATGATAAAAGACAGGAAGACAGGCGAATTCCCGATCATGCCGGAACTGGAAACGGCAACACCGATATACAACGAGATGCCAGGTTGGGAAGAAGATATCAGCAGTATTCGCAGTTTCGACGGTTTACCTGAAAATACCCGAAATTATGTGCTGTACCTGGAAAAGTTAGTAGGTTTACCGGTGAAATATATCTCGGTCGGCCCATCGCGGGATGCGATTATAATCCGTTGATTACAGAATTATGCAAAAGCACGGGATATTGGTACTAAATCATAGCGGTTGGGCTTTCGATAAATACCAGCTGTAAAAAAAGGTTATATCTGGGATCGGTTGAGTAAATAGTGACTTGAAAACACCACGAAATACTATAGTAAGGAATAGAACTCACCGGACAGACCAACATACTTTCAGTTGCCAGTGTCGGGAGGGTGGCGGGAAGTAGTATCATACGGTAACTAAATGAAGGCAATAATTACCTGATATCAGAACATAAAACAAAAAAAGGAGAATAGATATGACAGACAGAGGAATATTTGACCTGACGGGAAAAACGGTACTGGTTACCGGGGGCAGCCGGGGACTGGGGCGGGCGTGTGCGGAAGCGGTAGCCGCCTTCGGGGCAAATGTCGTTATCGCAGCGCGGGCGCAGAATAAAATCGATGAAACACTGGCGATACTGGAGAAATACAAGGTCAAGACTTTAGGCATATCTGCCGATATGACGAAAGAAGAAGACATCAGGAGAATGGTCGAGGAGACGGTCAAGAAATTCGGCCGTATCGACGTACTCTTTAACAATGCCGGCATCGCCCGGCAGCACCGGCCGATACACGAAGAAGTAGTTTCGGATTTCGATGTCGTCATCAACAATGATCTCAAAGCACCTTTCCTGGTATTGAAATATGTCCTGCCTGTGATGATCAAGCAGAACAAGGGGTCAATCATAAATACCTCGTCAACGGCCGGCATCAAGGCAGAACTCCCGGAGATCGCCCCGGTGGCATATTGCGCGGCAAAAGCAGGGGTCAATATCATGACCCAGATCGCCGCCCTCGAGTACGGAAAATACAATATCAGGGTAAACTGTATCGCCCCGGGGATACACCGTTCCGAACTCGGCCACGATAACCCGATGCCACAGACACCACCCACCCCGGAACAAATTGCGGCCCGGGAAGAAGGGTTAAAGAAAACGCTGGCCGATATCCCATTGGGGCGCGGGGGCGATGCCGATGAACTGGCAGGGATAGCCGTACTCCTGGCATCCGATGCCTCCAGTTATATCACCGGGCAGGTAATCGCCCAGGACGGCGGGCGTTCAGCCAAACACTAGGATTGCATCACTGATATACCGGACATATAATTCTGCTAATCCGAAAGACTCGAATTGGGATTCGTGAAAGGAGATTTAAGATGAAAAGCAACTGGGACCATAACCATTCGGGGGTATTCACGAAGGACCTGGAAAATACCATCCGTTATTACCAGGCAATGGGGATTGCCCCGGAAATTGCCCCGGTGCAGGCACCGTTACGGGGAGGCCACAAAATGGTCAACATCGAATTCGGGCAGGCAATCAACTTCGGAGGAGATACCAGAATGCCGTTTTTCCTGGTAATCCAGATCGGGAGCCTGGAGCTTGAGGTGTTAAGAGCTCCTTTAAAGCGGCCGACAGGAGAAGCGTTAGCATACGGTGAAGGCTGCAACCATGTTTGTTTCAGCGTACCCGATATCGATGGCGAGACGGAGATATTGGTACACAAAGGCTTCCGCATCATCCAGGACTTCCACATGGATGACGTACGCCTGGAAGACTACCTGGATACGCGCGCGTACGGAAATATGCTGCTGTCGTTCCGGACGCTACAGAGTGAAGAAGCCAAAGCCCAAAAAGCCAGCCGGGCCATTGTCGACTGGAAATTCACCGGGCACAGTGCCGTGGTGAAAGACATCAACAAGACAGCACGGTACTATGAGAATATGGGCATCGCTTCCTTCCGGCCGAAGAAAATATTCGACACCTCCGAGGCCAGCGACGTCAAGGTCAACGGCAGGGCGCTGCGCTCCAGGATGACAGCCGAGACACGGATTATGCAAATCGGCCCGTTAAATTACGAACTCATCAAGCCGGGTGAGGGGGCCAGTATCTTTAAACAGTCCCTGGAAAAGAAAGGTGAAGGGATCATCGACCTCACTTTCAGCGTGGCCGACCTGGAGAAAGAAACTGCCAGACTGGTTAAAAAGGGGGTGAACGTAATCTTCAGCGGGACGCCGGCGAAGGGAAAACCATTTGCCTACTTCGACACCCGTGAAGAAGGCGGGGATGTCCTGATAAAACTCGTGCAGAAATAAGAAAGGAAGATATAAAAAGCCTCTCTTGAGAGAGGCTTTTTATATTATTAGGGAAAAAACCGGCTGGATTTACACCACGGCGCCGGGATAAGATATACACCATGAAAACGATAATCTTATTAGCCACGCATGGTATACCACCGCTTGATTATCCTAAAAAAGACCTGGCTGATTTCTTTAAACTGTATTCTATAGTGGAAAACTCAGGACACATGATAAACACGCAAACCAAGCAACAATACGATGAACTGCACACCAAAATGAGGAAATGGCCGCGGAATAGTGACAATGATCCGTTTCAGGCAACGTCTCAGGAATTAGCGGTTAAACTTAGCAAAATCTCCGGTTATGAAGTGATCGTAGGCTATAATGAATTTTGCAGCCCGAGTATTGAAGCAGCGCTGCAAGCTGCCGTATCGAAAAAAGCGGATAAAATCGTGGTCACTACAACGATGATGACGGGAGGCGGGGACCATGCGGAAAAGGACATCCCGTTAATAATCACCAATTTCAACAGGCTGCACCCGGAAATCAAGGTAATCTATGCATGGCCTTTTGAAAAGGACGATATCGTAGATTTTCTACATAAAAATTTGGGGAAATATCTTTAGATCATGTTTGCTTTGCCGACTGTCTGATTTGGATATTCAAGCGATACCAAATTCGCATTTAGTCCCAATCATCTAGGTTAGTGTGAAATACTTAGCGGTAGACATCCTTGCGGTGTCCGACTTTCACTATCCAGACAGATAATTCATGATCAAGGATCGAGTACAAGATGCGATAGTGTCCCTGCCGGAGACGATATCTATCTTGTCCCGTTAGTTTTTCGACGCCCGGATGCCGGGGATCAGTAGCAAGCGATTTGATGCGCTGCAGAATCACTAACACCTCTTTTCGGGGAATAGACCGTAGGTCCTTTTCAACCGACTCTCTAAAATAGAGTTTATATCCGGCCATCTTTTTTCAGCCTTTTCACCATTTCGTCGTAGCTGATCAAAGGTTCCTTCACCCTATTTTCAAAAGCTAAAATATCTGCAGCATCTTCAGCGAGAATCTCCCTAACGGCATTGTTTACCAGGTCGGATACGGAACAAGACTGTTCGATAGCTTTTAAACGTAAGGCTTTATGTAAATCACTATCCAGATAAATAGTGGTTCGCCTGGTAATATTTGACATGATAACACCTCCGGGGACAATATAACATATCAGTGCTATAACGTCAAAACGTTAGGGATATTAAGTCTTAAATCAGGATGCTTCATTGACCTTAATAATTGTTTTATGGTAAGTTGCATTTTTACAGGGTTATATTTCCGAGGATACTTTTGCAGCCGATACATGACGTAATCATCGTGGGCGCCGGGCCGGCCGGAGCCACACTGGCATATGAACTCGCAAAAAGCGGGGTAAAAGTCCTGGCCATTGACAAGGCAGTATTTCCCCGTACCAAGTGCTGCGGCGGCGGCGTTACAGTCAGGGCCAGCAACCTTATAGGTGATATACCAGCGGATATCACCGAGGATACCGTATCCAGGGCAGTTTTCAGTTTTTCCGGTTCCAGTTTGTTCGACGGAAGTCATCCCAATACCCTGATACAAACCGTAAACCGGGCAAAATTCGATCATTTCCTGGTACAGCGGGCGGCGAAAGCCGGAGCCAATATCATGCAGGGAACGGCAGTTACGGCCCTGCAACCGATAAATAGCCACGTAGAAGTGACTACAAACCAGGGTACATTCCGGGCCCAATACGTCATCGGCGCGGACGGCAGCCGGAGTGTCGCCGCCAAATATTTCAAGAACATTAACCACGACCGGTTTATCGGCATCGAGACCGAAGTCCAGGTCGAGGACCGGGACATGGAGAAATGGAAATCCAGGATTCTGATCGATATGGGGTGGACACCAAAAGGTTATGCCTGGCTCTTTCCCAAGAAAAACCATCTTTCGATCGGGGTAGGGGCCCCGGTAAATAAAACCGGCAGCCTGAAAAAAGGATACTGGCAGTTCCTGGAATCCTTAACGATAAACCGGTATAAAGTTATATCATGGTCAGCAGGGATGATCCCCATGTTGGCCGGAAAACCACGGGTAGTAACGGGCAGGATAGCACTCCTGGGAGATGCCGCCGGGCTGGCCGATCCGTTGACGGGAGAAGGAATTGGCAATGCATTATTGAGTGCCCGGCTGGCGGCGCCGGCGGTGAAGAATGCCCTGCAATACGGAGCTGCTAAACTGCAAACATACCAGACAGCGATAGAAGAAAAAATCGCTCCGGATATAGAGGCCGCCCAGTTTCTCTCCCGGGTTATCTATTCAGTTCCCAAAAAATTACTCGACCTGGCCCGGCATGATTCCCGGTTATGGAATACCGGCTGTGCCCTGGTAAGAGGGGAAACCAGCTATTCAGCAATCAGGGGCAGGGTAGGGGGCTTGAAAGGCCTTTATGCCATCTTGAGAGGAAAATAAAGCCGGATATTTTTTCAGGTTTTGTCTAAATTGGCTTAATTGCGATCCAGGGATTTTTTGGGATTCTTAAGGTTAAGTCTGGAGACACCGTAGGAAACGGCCAGGACCAGGCCGCTGAGAAGAATGATGGTTGCCCCGGAGGGCAGATTGAGGACATAGGAAAGCCATAAGCCGCCCAGGGTAAAACAAAAACCGAAAATCACGGAAAGCAGCATCATCTTTTTCATGTTATAGGTAAAAAGCTGGGCCAGTGCGGCCGGGAAGGTCAACAGGGCAATTACCAGTATCATGCCGACCACCCGGATCAGTACTACAACCGTCAGGGCAATCATCGCCAGCAATAAAAGGTAAAGTTTTTCTACCGGCATGCCGGCAGCCGTGGCATATTCTTCATCAAAGGAAAGGATCAGATATTCCTTATAAAAAGCGACAACGATGCCGATGATCACGAGATCAAGCGCTAACATCAGCAGGATATCGTTCATAGGGACAGTCAGGATATTGCCGAAAAGGTAACTCATCAGGTCGGGAGCATAGCCGGGGGTGAGGTTGATAAAAATGATACCCAAGGCCATGCCGACCGCCCAGAGGATACCGATGGCAGTATCGGCGGGAAGCCGGCTCTTCCGGGTAATACCATTAATGGCCAGGCCGGAAGCGAGGGAGAAAGCGAGAGCACCGATGATGGGATTGATACCAAGGAAATAGCCGAGGCCGATACCGCCGAAGGAGGCATGGGCAATACCCCCACTGATAAAGACAATGCGCTTGACGACGACATAAACGCCGACAATGCCACAGGCAATGGCTGCCAGCAAGCCGGCCATGACGGCATTACGCATGAATTCATATTGAAGAATTTCGAGCATACTCAATGTTCTTTTAAAACCCGATGCGGCACGGTACCGTGAGTGATCAACTGCACCGGGCATTTATACGTAGCTTCCAAAATTTCCGGAGTTATCTCTTTAGAGCCGTGATAATATAACTGGCCGTTAAGGCAGGCGATCTTGTCTACATAAACAGAGACGGCACCGATATCGTGAGAGACCATGACAATAGCCAGATTTTCCTTTAACCTTTTCAACAGATCATAAAATTCAGTTTGCATTGCAGGATCGATGCTGGCGGTAGGCTCATCCAGCAGCAGCAATTCCGGTTGAGAAACCAGGGCACGGGCGACGAAAACCCGCTGCTGCTGTCCTCCAGATAATCGTCCGATCTGTTTATTTTGAAATTCAGACATGCCTACACGAACCAGGGCGTTATCTACAGCATCCCGGTCCAACTGGGTATACCGGTGGAACATACCAGACTTACTGTAGCGCCCCATCATCATGACATCACGAACACTGGCCGGGAAATCACGGTCGAAGGAAGGGCGCTGCGATACATAGCCGATCCGGCTGCGAACCTGCTCAGGAGCCTTACCGAAAACAGATACCGTACCCGAGACCGGCTTGACCAGGCCCAGGATAACCTTGAGTAAGGTACTTTTACCGCCGCCGTTAGGCCCGATAATACCTAAAAAATCATGTGCCATAATAGATAAGGAAATATCTTCCAATACCGGGAGATCGTTATATTGCACACGAACCTTGTGCAGCCTGACGATTTCGAAGCCATTCATAGACAATTACTGCATCGACTGCTTTACTGCAGTCTCGATGCCATGCATATTCCCGACAAAATCTCTGGCCAAAGGGTCGATCATCACTACCTCTCCACCGATCTCCTGAGCGATCATTTCCGCACTTTTCGCACTGTATTGGGGAGATACAAAAACCACCTTAATGCTATGCTGTTTTGCCTCATTTATCAAGCGAATCATATAATCTGCTTCCGGTTCTTTACCCCCCTGTTCCAGAGATATCTGGTGAAGATCATAATCATGAGCAAAATAACCGAAAGAAGGATGCACAACCAGGAATTCCCGGTTGGCGACATCTGCCAGATCTGCCGTCAATGCGGCATCCAAATTATCCAATTCCTGAAAGTAGGCCGCCAAATTGGCTTCATAATAGGACTTATTATGAGCATCAACCCGGACCAGGCCGTCGCAGATATTCCGGGCCATGATTTTCACGTTTCTGACGGACAACCATACATGGGGGTCAAGTCCCTCATGGTGATGTTCGGCTCCGCTTTCTTCCTCGTGTTCTTGTGCTGCTTCTGATTCTTCTTCCGCCACCGGAATCAGCTGGATACCTTGAGAACAGTCTACGACAAGCATGGCCTTATTGACCGCAATAAGCTTATCCATCCAGGCCAGTTCGAATTCCACGCCGGAACCGACCTTAGCATACATCCGGGCATTGGCAAGACTCGCCATCTGGCCGGGGGTGACCTCATAGGTATGTGGAGAGGCACCAGGCGGGACCATCACCACCACATTCACTTTATCGCCGCCGACCGCCTCGACAAAACCGGCCTGAGGCAGGATAGATACAGCGACCGTGGTTTTATCATCCAGGTCGTGACCTGAAGAACAGGAAACCAGGTTGAATAATAGCAGCCCAAACAGAATGAGTACTGTGGATGAGGTTGAGATGAGTTTTGGCAGTATCGGTCTAACCATATATGGATACCTCTTCTTTAGCGATATATTCAGGTGTATTAGACGAGATCTATATTCCTTTCCACAGTAACCTCATCCCCACTTACAAATGATAATGCGTTTCATTTAATAATTAAAAAAATCAGCAACCTTAATATCAGGCAGCAGCAGACTGGCATTCCGGGCACAAGCCATAAAATTCCAGGAGGTGCCCGCTGATTGTAAAACCTGTTTCGTGAGTTAATTGAGTCTCCAAGTCAACTGTGGGACAAGCGGTAAAATCCACCGCTTTACTGCACTTCGAACAAATCAAGTGATGATGATGTTCCGTGGGACGGCGCATCATATAACCATGGCTGCCATCCGGAGCATGGATACGGCAAACCAGATTCAATTCACGTAAAATATCCAGGGTACGGTATACGGTGACCACCCCCAAACGGGGATAATTGATATGGGCAATTTCAAAAATTGCTTCCGGGCTCAGATAATCATGGCTGGAGGCAATGGCTTTCAATACCGCGTGGCGCTGCGGAGTAAGTTTATAACCTTTTTCCCGAAGAATACCGGCGATACGATTAGCAGTAAGTCTCATATACGTACGTAAAAGATAACAATTATCAATTAAGGCATAATATACCAAGCAAAGAAAGTATTGTCAAGGGCATATATTTCAAATAATTGGTAATATATCAATTAAAAATAATAGTCGTTAGCGACTATCAAAGCCGGGTTTTCAGGTTCAAAAACAACGATGTAAGTCATCTATCTATTTTACTAATATATTTTTCTCCATAGTTGACAGCTACGATTTATGTGCTAAAATCTAGTCGTCAATGAACCGGTAGGCTCTACTGACACAGGTCAGGAGATAACAACAAAATGAAGAAGGGAGGAGAAGGTATGCCAAAGGCATCAAAATGGATCACGGCGATCTGTCTTACAGGAATCCTGCTACTAGTATCCTGCGGTACTAAGGAAGCAACTACTACCCCACCAACAACTACTCCAGGGTCAACAAAAACTACGACCCCACCCGGTACTACCACCACAGTATCAAATGAGCCGATCTACGGAGGCGAATTCGTCTTCCATTGGCCGAACGACATCACCGGCTTCGATCCGGCAATCAACATCCAGATGGACTGCCGGGCAGAATACCAGGTTACCGATGAATTGATCGAGGAAAACTGGGCGAAAGGGCCCGCCGGCTCCGGTGATACCGAATGGACGGTCGGTTTCGTTGGCAGGTTTGACCTCCAAACCGGCTCTCTGGCGGAAAGCTGGGACATCCCCGACGACCATACCATCATCTTTCACGTCCGTAAAGGCGTGAACTGGCAAAATAAGGCCCCGGTCAACGGACGGGAATTCACGGCGGATGATGTAGTCTGGAACATCAATCGCAACATGACGACGAAAAGTGCCTATTTATACGGCGCATTCCCGCCGGCATTACGGCCGACGGAATGGGAAGCCACTGACAAATATACTGCCAAAGTCACCTTACCCAAGGAAGGATTAGGCTTGTGGTTGATCATGCTGGGCGACTTCATGTGGCTGGTACCGCCGGAAGTGATCAACACCTACGGCGACATGACCGACTGGAAAAATGTCGTCGGTACCGGTCCTTTCATCCTGAAAGACTATGTAACAAACAGTTCCGTCGTGTATACCCGCAATCCCGACTACTGGAAAGCAGACCCGGTACACAAGGGCAACCAGCTGCCCTACCTGGACACCCTGAAAATGCTGATTATTTCCGATACTTCAACACAGCAAGCGGCATTACGTTCCGGAAAGATCGACCGCATCGATGCCCTGGTACATGATGATGCCATCGAAATACTGAAGAATTCGAAAGACCTGGTATACAAGAAGTATTTACCGTCGCTATGTCCAACGCTGGTCGGCCGTATGGATAACCAGGAATTACCCTTCAACGATATCAAGGTACGCCAGGCTTTGAACATGGCCATCGATAAGCAGGCGATCGTGGACAGCTATTACGGCGGCGATGCCGAACTATTTGCTTACCCCTACCAGCCGACCAAAGTATATTCACCTTTCTATATGCCCCTCAATGAACAGCCGCAGATCGTCCAGGATATCTTTTCTTACGATCCCGATACAGCAAAACAACTGCTGGCCGAGGCCGGTTATCCTGACGGATTTACGGCCACGGTAGACTGCAACACGAACGACGGCGATTTCGTTTCTTTACTTAAAGACCAACTATCCCAGGTAAACGTCAACCTCAATATAATCCCCCATGAAGCCGGGGTCATGCTCAGCATCAGCCGCGCCAAGAGCCATAAGGAAATGATCTACAAGATGCAGACGACCCACGCCCCATTCCGTATCATGGGCGCCCGGTTGGAAAGCATCGATGATCACTCCTACTGGGAATCGACGTATACCAGAGACACCTATAACTGGGTGAACGCCAACCTGTTCAACGAAACGGAAGTAGCGGTCCGGTTGAAGGAATATGGAACTTACGAACTGTCCCAGGTCTGGGGCGTCTGGCTGCCCTGCCCTTACTACTACGTGATGTGGTGGCCGTGGGTCAAAGGCTACCAGGGTGAAGTGACATTGGGATGGGACAACCAGACCAAGTATGTCCACTATATCTGGACAGATATGTCACAAAAGAAGGCCATGGGTTACTAGAACCAAAAGCCGGTAAAGGTAAAAGAAAGGGAAGACGGGGTAATCCCCCGTCTTCCCTTTCTTTAAATCCAAATATTTATAAATCAGATGCTTCGGCCAATATCTCGACAATATCGAAAATCCGGATGTCCATATTGTAGTGTTTGGCAGCATCTTTGAAATTCCGTTCACACCAGGGGCATGCAGTCACCAAAGCAGAGGCGCCGGAAGCCTGGGCTTCTTTTAGTCTCTCTGCCGCGGTCCAAAGAGCTAATTCGGAGTCAGCTTGACTTACCCCGGCTCCCGCCCCACAGCACCAGGCATTCTCCCGGTTGCGCGCCATCTCGACCAACTCCAGGCCAGGGATAGTTCTTAAGAGGTCACGAGGAGCGTCATAGACGCCCGGATCCAGGTGCCGGCCCAGATGACAGGGGTCATGATATGTCACGGTCAATGGAACTTTTTTGTGAAGCTGTAGCTTACCCTGTTTTACCAGGATGTCCAAAAATTCCACTGTATGCAAGGTTTCAAACTTAATATCCAGGCCCAACTGCGGGTAGAGATTACGGAAGAAGCTATACCCGTCGGAACAGGAAGTAACCACCGTTGTGATGCCGAGGTTATTAAAGGTATCGATATTATGCCGGGCATATTTATCATATTCTCCGAGATAACCCATTTCATATGCCCGCCCGCCGCAGCAGTTCTCTTCCCGTCCCATGATACCCACAGCAACACCCGCCTGCTGCATCAGGGCAACCGACTGCCGGGCTACCGGCCACAGTTCCGGTTCATAGGAAAGCATACAACCAGCATGATACAAAACTTCCACTTTTTCAGCAGCAGCATTTTTTACCGGCAAACCTTCAGCCCATTTC
>JAEAME010002132.1_pt1 | contig 12075 bp, 8 predicted proteins | sample 8958731 | NCBI WGS metagenome assembly JAEAME01 (sample SAMN16933194, study PRJNA681113) | bioreactor sludge metagenome | isolation source: anerobic bioreactor sludge (Control) | place: India:Bengaluru | collected 2018-10-24 | reverse complement strand
TGCGCGAAGGTTATCTGCGCGAGGGAGAGTCTCTCCCGAGCTACTACGGCCGCAAGAGCATCCTCCATTCGCCAGGCTTGACTGCCGACGAGCTGGGGCATGAATATGATCGCTTCCAGCAGCTGAAGGATGAGCTGCGTATGAAACGGGACAGCCCTCTTCGTTACTATGTCTATCAGGCATTGCACTGGCTTGGCCGTGTCAAGGCGAGGCTGACGGGCACCTCCACCCGTCCCGCTAACGGCATCGATACTCCATCCCGCGGAGCTGGCGGGACAGGTGGGGCGGGGTGAGCGAATGAACCTGGTTGATTTCTATGACGCGTACTGGCGGCAGGCCGGTGACAACTTTGACCTGGAGCGCCTCGACCTGATCGCCAACCGTGTCGGCTCTGGCGAGAACCTGCTGGAGGTTGATTGCGGGCCCGGGGTATTGGCCAGCCGCATGCGCGCGCGTGGAGCCAATGTTACGGGCACGGACCTGTCCAGCGTGGCAGTGGAACGGGCGCAGAGCAAAGGCATACCCGCACAACAGGTGGACGTGGATACGCAACCACTGCCTTTCACTGATGCTTCCTTCGACACGGTAGTGTCCAACTCGATGATGGAACATCGCTTTTTCCCCGAGAGGACTCTGGACGAGTGTGTCCGTGTTCTGCGGCCAGGCGGCAAGTTCATCGTTTGTCTGCCCAACATGGCTCACTGGATATGCCGTTGGTGGATTCTGACGGGCCGTTTCCCCTATGTGAAGAATTCCCCCACGGACATGCTGCATTTGCGCTTTTTTACGGTGGCGGAGGCGAAGCAGCTATGCCGCGTACGAGGCCTGGAAGTTCTGGAAGTGGATGGCAGCGCCAGCCTGTGGGCCAAAGAGTTCTATCCGGCGCTTCTCCGCTCGCGCCGCCTGAAGCGTTTCTACACCTGGCTTGCGCACCGCTGGCCATCGTGGTTTGCGAGAGACTTTGTCCTGGTGTGTCGCAAGACGGCTGCCGCCACTATTATCACCCCGCATGGCGGGGCACCCCGCGATTCGTTGCGCGAGAAAAGTGAATCCTCATGACACTGAGACAGCGAGCTACAGCAGGAGTCTTCTGGGTTGGCCTGTCGGCTGTCGCCAACAGCGTTTTCGCCATGCTCATCAAGTACGTCCTGGTCAGAATGCTGCTGCCGGCCGAGTTTGGTCTGGTGGCCATGGCTGGTCTGGCGATAGACCTGCTGCAGATGTTCCGCGAGATGGGATTCTCCTCAGCGCTGATCTATCGCAAGGGGGATGTGCACAAGGCAGCCGATACGATGTTCACGGTGGTCTTGCTCATCGCGGTCGTGCTGTTTGTGATAGCGTTCCTGGTTGCACCTCTTGTGGCAAGGTTCTTTCGGACTCCGGAATTGACGTCGATCCTGCGCGTGCTGGCCCTGACCATGGTTATCTCCGCCTTTGGTGAGGTGCAGTTTTCACTGCTGGCCAAGAGCCTGTCCTTCCGCGAGAGGCTGTTGCCCGACCTTGTGCCCACCGTGGTCTATGGGGTGGTGGCCATCGGCCTGGCTCTGCAGAACATGGGTGTATGGAGCCTGGTGATCGCCAAGATTGTGGACTCTACTCTGACGTCTTTATTGGCCTGGGCCGTGGTGCCATGGTATCGGCCCAAGCTACGGTTCGACCGCCAGGAGGCACGAGAGCTACTGGACTATGGCAAGCACATCGTGGGCAGTAGCGTGCTGGTCTACTTTATCACCAATCTGGACAACACCTTTGTCGGACGTGTGCTTGGGCAAGAGCAACTGGGATTCTACGGGACCGCCTACACACAGGCCAATCTGCCCGCACGGCAGATATCCAGTGTCATCGGACAGGTGCTTTTCCCGGCCTATTCCCAGATCAAGGACGACGTGGAGTTCATGCGGCGCGCCTTTTTCCGTACGCTGCATTATGTGGCTCTGCTGGCCGCACCGCTCACGGTTGCCATGGTCGCGTTCGCCGATCCGTTCATTAACATGGTCTACGGGTCGACGTGGGCGCCCGCCATCCGGCCCCTGCAGATCTTGGCCGTCTATGGCTTGTTGCGTGCTCTGGCAGTGAACATGGGCAGCGTTTTTCGCGCCGCGGGCAAGCCCCATTGGTTGACCTATATCGCCGTCTGGCGACTGGCGGTGATGGGCATCCTCCTGTATCCGGCCACCAAGTACTACGGCATCGTCGGAGCAAGCGTGCTTTCGTCTGTTGTATCTATCGTGGACTTTTTCATTTCGGCGACCTTGACCGCCAACGTGGTTCGTGGTAAACTAAACGATTACGTGCGGGCGTTGTGGCTACCGCTCATCGTCTCGCTGCTTTCTGGCCTGGTGGCGGTCTGGTCTTATCAACAGATGTCAGGGCCCCACAACTTTATTGCTCTGGTGCTGGCGGGAGCGGTCATGGTGGGCATCTACACTCTGATCGTGATTGCCTTCGATGAAGAGGCACGCCGCCTTGTTCGGGGCCTGGTGGGCGACGTTAACCATGCGCGGAGGGGGCTGGACAGTACCTCGTCGTAGGTTCTGGACATCCACCGGTCGCCTCGTGCAGACAGACGGGAGTTCCTGGAAAAAAGTGGCCTCAACCTACCGTGTGGTTCAGATATCACGAGTACGCCTGAACCCCTATGTCAGACTGTTGCAGTCGGCGTTGGTAGAGGCCGGGGTCCCTTGTTCAACTGCAGACAAACTCGACCCGCTGCATCTGCCCTTACTGCCCGGCTTGGCCAACATCCTGCACTTGCACTGGCTGGAGTTGCTGTACTCGGCGCCCACGCGGGGGCGAACCGCCTTCCGGCTGGCATCCGTCCTGGCCGGCCTGGCCCTGATAAAGGCCAGAGGGGGCAAAATTGTCTGCACCGTGCACAACCTGCGCCCGCACGAGCAGGATGCGCCGGCTCTGGACCGCATGGCCAATGCTGTCCTGGGTCGTCTGGCAGATGCTTTGCATGTGCATGATGAGGAGGCCAGGAGGGGCGCGGCGCAGGTCTATGGGAGGCCCGACAGAATCCATGTAGTGCCCCATGGTAGCTACATGGGTGCCTACCCGAACGATTGCACAAGGCAGGACGCTCGAGCCAGGTTGGGATTGGCTGAAAATGCGGTTGTCTATCTCTGCCTTGGGCAGATACGGCGTTACAAAGGAATAGAAGATCTCATCGCTGCATTCAGACGATTGTCTGTCAACGAAGCCAGCGACTGTCATTTGCTGTTGGCCGGCCATATCCATGATCCGGTCTATGCCAGGTCCTTGTCCGAGCTCACCCGGGGACAAAAGGGCATTCATACCTGGTTTGAGTATGTCAATGATGCGGAGCTGCAGTATTTTATGAATGCCTGCGACGTCTGTGTGCTGCCGTACCGTGATATCACGACCTCAGGCGCTGCGATCCTGGCTTTTTCTTTCGGCAAACCCGTCATTGCACCCGCTCTGGGCGGCTTCCCGGAGTTGCTGGGCGACGGGCGGGGGATCGTCTATGATCCGCAAGCGAGCGATGCTCTACTGCACGCCTTGCAGCAAGTGCTTTCGGCGGACATGGCGGCATCAGGTCAACAGGCACTGGCATGGGCGCGAGAGCACGAATGGCGAATGCTGGCTCCGCGCTTCATGCATATCTACGAAACCGTGCTTGGAACCCCTTCCGCCTCCCCGGGGGGCGGAATTCCGGGCCATCGGGCCGGGTAGGTGCACGGCTGGATCTGGGAAGTAGCAGCGGATGATTGAGGGACATGACGTTCTGTGCTTTGCCCCTGGGCCATGGGATGATATCTGGCGCAATCGCCATCAAATCATGACCCGGCTCGCGCGCGCGAATCGGGTTCTGTACGTTGAGCCGTGGCCGGAGCTGCGACCCACCCTGCGCCGGTGGCGCGCGGGGCAACTGTCGTGGGCAGATGTGCGTGGCCCGCGGTTGAGGAAGGTGCGCGAGAATCTGTATGTGTACAGCCCGGTCTTGTGGGCGCCCAGAGCCACCCGCCCCCCGCTGCGTGGGGCCACCGACGCCATCTATATGGGATTTCTGCGCCACGCACTAAAGCGGCTCAATTTCCAGAGGCCGATCCTGTGGCTGTTTATGCCCGAGATGGAGATCTTTGTCGGCCGTTTTGATGAAAAGCTGGTCATCTATCACATTGTGGATGAATATGCGGGCTATAGTGGGGTCAGCACGACCTGGCGCCCGGTCATGCAGCAGATGGAGGAGCAACTCGCCCGCCGGGCGGATATCGTTTTCGTTACTTCACCGGATCTGTTGGAGCGGAAAAGCGCATTGAATGCGAGAACCATTCTGGTTCCCAACGCTGTGGACTATCAAGCTTTTGCCGCCGCCGCGGACGGTGGGCCGGGGATGACCCCTCCCGCGGACATGGCTAACATACGCCCGCCTGTTGCCGGATATGTCGGGGCGATCAATGACAAGCTGGACCTGGCCCTGCTGGCGCGGGTGGCGCGCGCGAGTGAACAGTGGTCTTTTGTACTGGTGGGGCCTGTTACCATCCAGGCTGCAGAGGGGCGGCAAGCCCTGGAGGCACTGCGCACTCTGCCCCATGTGCATTTCCTGGGACCGAAGGATGTTGCTGCGGTGCCGGGCTATGTTGCCGCCTGTGATGTGTGTCTATTGCCCTACCGCATCAATGAGTGGACAAAGCATATCGATTCGCTCAAGCTGTACGAATACCTGGCCTGTGGCAAGCCGGTCGTGGCAACCGACTTGCCGCTGGCCCGAAGATTCTCGCAAGTTGTCAGGATTGTGACAAATGAAGGCGAGTTCGTTTCCGGCATGAACGACGCATTAAAGGAAGACAGCCCTGCATTGCAGGCACGGCGCCGACAGATTGCCGCTCAGAACACCTGGGAGCAGCGGGTGGCTGTGCTTTCCGCTGCGATTGAAGAGTGTCTGTCGCCTTCGACGGGCGTGCACGGCGCGCTGTGCAAGGAAGGAGAAAAGCAATACCATGGCCGCTGAAATTTTGACCTATCTGCGGATTGTACGGAAGAGGTGGTGGGTCATCGTGCTGCTGTTTGTGGTGACTATCGCGGTGATCCTGTTGAATGCTCTTCGTGAAAAGCCCGTCTATCGGGCGTATGTGAAACTTCAGGTCCTGGCGTCAGAATCGCAGGAGGTTGCCCTGTTTTCGGTAACCCGCACAGGCTCTGCCGACGAGGAGATTGTGGCGGTTCAAGTGGACTTTGACGCTGCCCTGCACAGCTACTATGTTGCCTGGCAAACGATCAACGACCTGAACCTGGGCATCAGTGCGGCAGAGCTCCTCGAGGGCGTGACCGTCACTGCTGAGGACGAGTTCCTGAATGTAACGTTCCAGGCTGACAACCCCATGGACGTGGAAGCCATCGCCACCCGGCACGTGGAGAATGCCTTCAAGTATTACGCCCAGATTCGTGCCAAGTCTGCCAGCGTGGCGCTGCAGTTCGTTCAGGAGCAACTGACCGAGGAAGAGAAGACGCTGGCAGCAGCCCAGGGCGAACTATTGGCCTTCAAGGTCACTCACAACCTCGATTCATTGGAACTGGAGGTCACTGCCCTGCAGAATCAGGTGCGTCAATTGCATCTGGAGCGGGCCAAGCTGACTGCGGAGCGTGAGAGGTCGGAGGCCATAGCTGCGAAGTACAGGGAAGAGGCCGCCAAGGCCGATCCGAAGAATCCGACAGTTGACTATGCCTCACTCGCCATCGGCGAGGACATTGCCATCGCGGGCATCCGTGCCGAGGAAGCGCGCTATGACAGGCTGATTGAGGAGCAACAAGCCAGGCTGGAAGAACTGCTAAAGCTGACGGTTGAGAATGAGGCTTTGCTGCGGGACGTCAGTCGCAGCCAGTCAAACTACAACTTCTTGGCTGACAAAGAGACCGAAGCGCGGTTGAAACAGACTCAGGCGAACAACGTGAGTTTCATCCAGATTGTGGAGCCGGCACGCATGCCTGACCAACCCGCAGCCTCGCGCACCCCCAAGCTCCTGGCGGTGGGTGTGGTCTTGAGTTTGATCGCCGGGATCATTCTGGCGTTCGTGCTCGAGTTCTTCTCTCTGCTGTCCGCATCGGCCAAAAAGGGAAATAGCTAGTATCTGTGTGTGTTGCAGAGCGTGAGCCGCGGGACAAGAATACAGAGCCCGCACGGGACGCGGGAAGGAGCATCAAGCGGCACCATGAGGAGGCAGTGCAGGCTACGCTGCTATTCCTTGTGTTGCTGGCCGCGTTCTTCTGGAGGTCGATATTCCTGGGCCAGAAGCTGGTGCCGGCGGATATCATCTACTCCGATCCCGTCTATGCTGCCCAGGCACCATCTGGCTTCACAGAAGCGAACAATACCCTGCTGTATGATCAGACCTATCAGTTCTATCCCTGGCGTGTCTACTCCGCCCGGTCGTTACGGCAGGGTACTCTGCCCCTGTGGAATCCCTACATCTACTGCGGCGCCCCCTTCCTGGCTGCCGATCAACCGGCGGTCCTTTATCCGCTCAACATCCTGACCTATGTCCTTTCGGCCGCTGATGCCGCCCTGGCCACAGCACTGGCCAGGCTGTTGATCGCGGGTTTGACCACCTACTGGTTCTTGCGCACCATCGGTGCAGGCAGGTTCGGCGGCTTGCTGGGCGGCCTGTCATACGCCCTGGGCGGTTTCATGATTGTCTTTCTGGGCCATCCCCACACCAACGTGGCGGCCTGGTTGCCGGCTTTGTTTCTTAGCCTGGAGTGGCTTTACCGCAAGGTCAACGCGCGGCACGTGGCGATTCTGGCGCTGGTTACGGCGGTGCAGTTGACCGGTGGTCATGCAGAGCTCTGCCTCTATACCCTGACTGCGGGGGCGCTGTACTATCTCTTTCGCGTGGTGTCTGCATGGTGGGGCGAGCGACGCCAGCTCTCGCCTGCGGTGGTATCCTGGAAGCCCGCGGCGCTTCACATCCTGTCGTTCGGCGCAGCGATGATACTGGGGTTCGCGCTGGCTTCCGTGCATGTGTTGCCATTTGTGCAGTGGTTGCGGCAGAATGCTGAGCTGGACCTGCGCCTGGCAACCAAAGGTGCACAGGCGACGCACGTCGGCCTCAGGCACTGGCTTGCCGGCTTGCCGCTGGCGATACTGCCCAACCTCTTCGGCAATCCGACCTGGCCCGGTGTTGCCCGGAGTTTCCTGACCTTCTGGAACTTTGCAGAGCAGACGCTGTACGTGGGCATTATCGCGTTAGCCCTGGCGGCCGGTGAGGTGATTTTCTCACGCGGACGAGACTCACCGGCTGATGGCCGGGGTGAGGGCTCGGCCCGGCAACGGCGGACGCTGGTCGTGTTCATGAGCGCGCTGGCGTTGGTTGCGCTTGGCGCTGCACTGCGGTGGCCGGTTTTCGATTGGCTCAATCAGTTGCCGCTATTTTCGATTGCTGCCCCGGGCCGGCTGCGAATGATCTATACCTTCGCCGTATCGGTACTGGCAGGATTGGGAGCCTCCCGTCTATCAGAGGGTGATGCCGCCGGTCCTTTCACGCGCCGGGCGCGTGTCCTTGTGATCGGTCTGGCTGCCCTGGGCGTTGCTGTGCTGGGTTTGATGCGCTGGGCTCTGGACAATGTTCTGGCCGGAAACATCCTCGGCATTTTCAATGAGGCCATTGCCGCTCAGGGGTTGTCGGCTGGCGCGGTGCAGTGGGCCTTTGGACTGACCAACTTGAGGATGTACTGGCCGGTCCTTCTTGCCCTGGCTGCTTTTGTGGTTCTGACCCTCTATTGCCGGCGGGTCGTGAACCGCAGGGTGATGCAGATACTTGTACTGCTGTTGGCAGTTGTGGACCTGTTTGCCTTTGGCATGAACTATCACACGACCGTGCGCCAGGAGGAGATCTTTCCAGAGACCCCTGCGCTCACGCTGCTGCAGAGCGATCAAGGTCTCTTCCGCGTAGTGGGGACGAGCGTCGATTTCATGCCCAACTCGTGCATGATGTACGGCCTGCAGGATGTGCGAGGCCTCGATTTCCCGGACCGCCGCTATCTCCAGTTGTGCCAGGCGATCGGGGGGCAGGACCGGCTGGGCTACGGGATTGTCTTCACCGAGCAGTTGCAGCCGCGGCTGTTGGGACTAATGAATGTAAAATACGTCTTGACTAGCTCTGAGCTGGACGAGCAGGCCGTGTCTCATCTGACTCTGCTGGCCGTGGACAAGGATGTCCGCATCTATCAGAACCGGTCCTTTCTGCCTCGTTCCTTCATTGTGCATCGCGTGCGCATCGCCGGCGATGCCCCGGAGGCACTGGAGGTTCTGCGGGCTGCGGACCTGGATCTAGGTGCGGAGATCGTGCTGGAGGAGGCGCCGCCGCCTGGTTTGCAGGCCGGGGTTCAGGCTGTGGGGCAGGACCGGGCTGCGATTACCCGCTACGAGGCCAGCCATGTGACGATCGACGCCAATAGCTCCGCCAATGGCTTTCTGTTTGTCAGTGATCGGTACGACCCGGGCTGGAAAGCGTATGTCGATGGGGTCGAGGCCAGGCTTTACCGCGCGGACTATGTGTTTCGCGCCGTGTATCTGACCGCTGGCCAGCACACCGTGGACCTGGTGTATGAGCCGCGTTCCTTTGCGCAGGCTGTGCCCATCAGTCTGGTGGCGGCGCTGGCCCTCGTGGCCTTGCTGGGCAACACATGGCTGCAAAAGCTGTGGGCCCGCGACAGCGTACCTCCTCATCGGGCTGAGGAGAGGGTGAGCAATGACACGCCCTGACCCCGTGCTCTATCTCGAGACTGGCCTGGGAGTGGGCGGGTCCGTGATCAGCCTGTACGCGCTGCTCAAGGAATTGGACCGGACTCGCTACAAGCCCATCGTGGTGACCTACGCCAATCACGCCTATGTGGACAAGTTCCGTGCCCTGGGGGCAGAGGTTATCGTCTGGGAGTCCAATCAAGCTGCAGATCATCGCCCCGGGTGGGCCAGCTCGGCGCGCTCTTCGCTCCTGGGCAGGTGGCTGCGCAAAACTACCCTGGGCACGACTCTCTATCATGGGGTCGGCCTGGTCTTTTTCTTTGCCCGTCGCTTGTGGCCGCGTGTGCAGGCCCTGCGCCGCATCATCGTCGAGAAGCAGGTCAAGCTGGTGCACACCAACATCCGCGTCGGCCACGACCGCGAGGGCATTATCGCCGCATGGCTGGCTGGGCGACCCTGTGTGTGTCACGTCCGGCACTTTGAATCGCTGGGCTGGTTTGATCGCCGGTTGGCGGCCCTGGTTAGCCGGTTCATCTACATTTCGGCGGCCGTACAAAAGAGCCATCTTGAGTCGGGAGTGCCTTGCCGAAAGGGACTGGTTGTGTATAATGGTTTGGATGTTCCAGCCTTTATCAGCGCTCTGGACGCTGATAAAGGACGGCGGAGCCTTGGCCTGCGGCCGGACGACCTCGCAGTGGGCATGGTGGGTCGCCTGGATGCCTGGAAGGGATATGAGGTTTTTATCAGGGCCATGGCGCGGGTCAAGGATGTGGTACCCCGGGCCAGGGGTTTCATCGTGGGTGAGGTGGCCGCCGAAAACCCGGGTTATCTGGACGTGCTCAAGAGTTTACGTAATCAACTAGCGTTGGAGAACATTGTCGAGTTCAGCGGCTTCCGCATGGATATTCCCGTCGTGATGTCCGCGCTGGACATTCTGGTACTGGCCTCCACCAGCCCGGAGCCCTTTGGGCGAGTCCTGATCGAGGCCATGGCGGCAGGCAAGCCCGTCGTTGCCACGGACGCCGGTGCAGCGCGGGAGATCATCGAGGGTGGAGTGCAGGGCCTCCTGGTTCCGCCAGGCGACGCCGAGGCCATGGCTCATGCCATCAGTCACCTTCTGACTGATCGTGACCTGGCGAGCTCAATGGGTCAAAAAGGCCAGAGTAGAGTGCGGGAGCGGTTTGGTACGCAGCAGTACAGCGATGGCGTGCAGAGTGTCTATCGCGAATTGCTGGGCTGAGAGGTAGCTTATGGATACGGTGCAAGCGGCAAAACCAGAGGCGGCAATGGTGCCAGTTCCTCCCCTCAAGCGGATAACAAAGCGGCAACTGTTTGGCCTGCTGCTGGCTGGTGTAGTGCTTGTTGGGATCGCGGTTCTGATGGGGAACTTGATCTGGTCGGACAGTTGGTCTACCGCAGTGACGATTGTTGGTCTGGGTGCGGTGATCTGCGTTATCCTCATGAGTCCGATCAACGGCCTGATGCTCTGGATCATTCTGGAGCCCTACGCGCGCTTCTGGTATCTCAATATCCCCATGCCATCCGGCATACCCGACCTGAGCCTGAGCCGGCTGTCGGTCGCCCTGCTATGCGTGGTGTGGCTGGCGCAGCTGGCCATCAGGAAGAGAAGCATACGCCGGTTCGGCCTCAGCGAGCTATGGATAGTGCTCTTCTCTATCCTGGTTCTGCCTTCGGTTGCGGCGAGCACCAAGAGCCTTGGCAGCGCCCTGCAGACCCTGTTTGACAAGTATCTCGCCCCGTACCTGGTCTTCATCCTGGCCAAGAATCTGTACGAAGAAAAGGAAGGGCTGGACAGGCTCATCGCTTTGTTTGGCGTGCTGGAAAGCTATCTCCTGTTCATTCTGTTCTATGAGCATCTCACGGGGCGGCCACTCTTTTACATTATCGGGCGGACACTAACCTACACCAAGAGCCTGCGCAAGATCGTCGGTCTCCTGGGCAATGCTACTTTCCTGGCTACCATCCTCGCCATGATTGCCCCCTTCGCCCTTCTCAAGTTCACGCGGGCCAAGGGCCCTTATGCGCGGGTTTTCTACTTCGCCATGTTCGGACTGGCAGTATTCGGCAACCTGGTTTGTTACAACCGTGGGGCCTGGGTGGCCATGGGCGTGAGCCTGCTGATCTCCATGCTCATGGAGGCGCGCTTCCGGCGGGTCCTGTTGCCTCTGCTGGTTGTCGTCGCCATTTTTGTCGGGGTGTACTGGGCTCAGGTCACCCAGAGCGCTGTGGTAACCGAGCGCTTGTCGAACACCAATTCCATTCGCTTTCGCCTCAACATGTGGACAGTCGGCTGGAATATGATCAAGGCTAACCCGCTCTTTGGAGTGGGCCTCGAGAGCTTTAGCAGTCACTATCTTCTGTATGGGGGCCGCTGGGAGCTGATGGCCTGGGATGAGCCTATGCCGCACAACACGTATGTGTTCACCGCGGCAACCATGGGACTGGCCGCTTTTCTACCCTACATGTTTGTTTTCCTCTCCTTTTTCGCGGAAACGGGGGTTATGATGCGCAGCCGCTGGCGGAAGCGTGGCGTTGACCACGCTCTGCTGGTGTGCGGTTGGGCCGCAGTCGCCGCCTACCTGGCCTGCGCAGCGTTTATTGACATCTACCCGAATGCGTTTACTTCGCTCACGCTCTTCTTTCTCATGGGCACCTTAATGGGCTATGTGAGCCAGTTCCGCGCTTCATGGCGGGCATCGGGGCGGCAGGAAGACCTGCCCGCATCTGCAACGGAGCACGGCGTCGAGTACCGGCCAATGCCACTACAGGCAGGACAGGTGTAGTGCCCATGCGTGTGGCCATGATCGGTCAATATCCGCTGGATGCCGGGCGCATCCTGGGCGGAGTGGAAGCCGTGATAGTGCCTCTGCTGCACGGCCTGGTATCCCTGTCCGACCTGGATATGCACGTCGTCACCTGCCAGGGTCCTGCCCAGGACCGGCTGAGCAGCACTCCGGAGGGTGTTCCCCTGTATGTGCGCAGGCGAAGGCACCTTGGCCGCGTCACTTTCTATGCCCTGGATGTCGCCAGCATCCATCGCGCACTGAGAGTGATTTCCCCGGATATCATACACGCGCATGGTGTGGGTATATACGCTATCTCGGCGCTGGGCTATCCGTGTGAGCATGTTGTCACCGCCCATGGGATCTTTTACCGTGAGGCACAGTTCGCTCAGGGTTTCCCCGGCCGCTTGAGAGGTTCATTCGACAGCTTTTACGAGAGGTATTCCGTAGGACGAATCCATAACCTGATTGCCATCAGCCCCTACGTGCAACAAGAGCTGTCCCAGATCGGTGGATTCCGCGGGAACCTTTACGCAATTGAGAATCCCGTGGACGACATCTTTTTTG
>JAEAME010002131.1_pt1 | contig 12077 bp, 9 predicted proteins | sample 8958731 | NCBI WGS metagenome assembly JAEAME01 (sample SAMN16933194, study PRJNA681113) | bioreactor sludge metagenome | isolation source: anerobic bioreactor sludge (Control) | place: India:Bengaluru | collected 2018-10-24 | reverse complement strand
TAAGCTCAGATTATTGAATTTGCTCGGAGATATTCTTACGCTAAATAGCTGCAGTCAATGCACAAGTGATTCGATTGAAAATTGCGATGATAAAAAGAAGTGTAAAGGGAATTCTTGTAGCATAAAAAAAATTTACATAACATTAAAGAAAAAATCAAATAACAAAAAAAGTCACAAAAGGGATGATATTAATAATTATATCAATAAACCATTTTTGGAGAATATGATCAGGTTTAAAAGTGATTCTGCCATTATAGCGGTAGATATCTCAAATTATTCGCTTTTGGATAATAAAGTAATGTTAGAAATCAGAGATCAGCTACAAAGATTTCTGTATAGCTATTTCCCAATTCCCCATACTAAAAATGCGGAAAAATATACAAGGTACATCCAAACAACTGGTGATGGATATATCATTGTTTTATCTCACAAAGAAACAGATGCTTCTGCTACTATCAAAAAAGTAACCTCTTCTAATTGCAAAGTATATCTTGCGCTAATCGCATATTTTTTCGCAATATATCTAAAGATTAAAATTGAATATATCAAAGATTTATCAAAAAATCTGTTAAAAAAGGGTTCTTTAGAAGAGGATCCTTATAAAAAATTAGATATTAGGATTGCTTTGCATACTGATAATTTAGAAAAAAGCATTAGTTTAGATGAGACCTATTATCCAGGAAACGGGATTATAAATGTATATCGTCTTTTGGATTTTGGTCTAAAAGGCCAGGTCTTAGGCTCCCAAAACTTTGTAGCGCAGATATTAACGGAGTTTGAAGAATTTTACAAAGACAATTATTCCGAAAAGGAATATAATGCGGTAGGAATAGAGCCAGAAGCTAATAAAGATAAAAATATTATTTTTATAAATTATTTAAATGATTGTAAAACGAATGGCAAAAAGGACGAACTTTTAAAAATATTTAGAACATTAGAACTACCACCAGATATAATCAATATTTTATTTGATGATAAAAAAATCAATATACTAAGCTGTTTCGAAAAATACGGGATTCAAATCAAAGACAACGGCTTTTTAACCGATAAACATGGTAATCGACACAAGGTCTTTAATTTTCTATTTGTTAAAGATATCAAAGATAAGGATAGCAACTACCCTGAGACAGAAAAACTTATCATAAAAGTGCCGACCATTTTGAGAAATGAAAAAATTTATGAAGACGAATCAGATAAATTGGTAGAAAGTTTTAAATATGTTGAACATTTAACGATCTATGGTTATTCTAATATTGGCTTATTGCTCAAAATTTATAAAAAATTAAATCCTGATAACAAGGAATTATTTCAAAAATTGACTGACTTGATGATAATATTTTATTCTTTTGATCAAATTCGCCATATAAATGAAAATATGTCTATGAATTTTGCGAGAATTCAATGGCTAATGGGATTTATATATGCTAATAAAATAGTGCAAATACTACGAAAAGATAAAGATGGCTCTACTTTTAATGCAAAAGTTGAGATAAATGAAACCCGTTACGGATTTAATGTCCTGAAAGCTGTGTATGGTAATAATAAGGAAGCTGAAGAATATAAAGATCAAATCCGTTTTACAATACCGATACCTGGAAAACAGTTTAGATCATCCCCGGTTTTTATATTATACAGAGGAGACCCATTATATCATGAATATTTAGATATTTGTTTAAATTATATTGAGAAAGGGAAAAGAGAAAATAGTAATCGGATTACCGTGAATGAATTTGTAATCGAAGATAAAAATGAATTCATAGACGCTTTTTTTAGCAATTCCATATGTGATAAGGCTGGGTACAAAGAAATACTGGAGGTTAAAAATGATGCAAGTTTAATTAAAGAAAAGGTGAAGAATCTAATCAAAGAAAATTTAGGCAATGATAACATTATTAAAGAACCCGAAAGATATGACGAAAAATTTAATGCAGATGTATCGCAAGAAATTGTAGATTGCAGCGATGATGTTTATATTTGTCAGTTATTGACATGTTTAGAAAAGTTATTAGAATTTGAAAAAGATATTAGCTCAACAGATTATGAAAAAGCAAAAAGGAAACTTGAACCAAAAAAATTTGAATACCTTGAATTATGTGATAAATATGATAACTTTATAGGAAATTTCAAACTAGGGGACAAATAAAAATGGAAAAGATTGTAATGTTAAACAAAGAAGGGATTATACAAAATTATATCGAAAAAAATAAGATTGGAAGCGATGAAATATTTGCTGCTGAACTTGTATTAATATTTATTCCAGATGTACGCAAAGTGGTGCTGTTCAACAGAGGAAGCGGGGCTTGCGATATGCACAGTCGTTGGGCGTTGCATTCAGGAAAGGTTAATATAAATGATTTGAATAATGGAGATGAAATAGGCAAAAAACTTTCTATTACAGCATTCAAAAATGCAGCAATTAGAGAGTTTAGAGAAGAACTGAAATATAATATTTCACCCAACCAATTAAAATTAATTGATCAATTTTATATGCCTGAAAAGGATAAAAAAATATTTTTTACTTTATTCTCTTTAGAGTTAACCATTAATGAATTTAAAAAATTATACCCAGATTTTGCGGAAGTAGATGCAATCAAACTTTTTACATTAGGTGAGTTCAAAAAAAATCAACGTTTGGGAGATGCAATAAAATTTAAAAAGGAAAAAATAATGACCTTTTTAACAAGTAATGGATTTGAACAAATAGAAAACAATTCACTACAAAACGTATTTGTCATAGTGTGCAATGGCATCTCAGATATTGGCAAAGGATGGCTAACTGCATCAATTGGTCGCTTGGCTCCCGAATCAACTTTGCCTATTAAAATTGATCCTCTATTAAATTTAGCTTTTCCACCAAAATTGGGGATTGAAATAAATAATTTATGTGATCAGGAAGATATTGATACTTTTGTCGACAAGGGGCGAGCAGAATCAGGAGATTTCAGAATCTCGGGAGATTTTGAAATATACAAAGATGCTGAAATGAAAATTTATCCAGAATGTAATATCGTTGCTGGTGATTTAATAAAACGTTTTTTGGAATCTAATGCCGGTGAAATACGGCCTGGCGAAATAAAAAAGAGGACATTTAATGATTTATCAAGATTTCTTGCTAATGAAATAGCTGAAATTGTGGATAAAAGAAAACCTAAAACATTGCTTATTGAAATTGGCGGTACAATTGAGGACAATGAGTTGATTTATATTCCAGGTGCGCTGAGATTTCTAAGTAGGACGGAGTATTTAAATATAGATCCCGAAATCATCCTTCTCACATACTTCGATTTTGCTGAACCGCATATCGAAGGTGCACATCGAATTAAAACTCAATATATTAGACGTGGAATTATTACCGTAAGCAAGGCTTATTACGGTCTTCCGTTAAAGGCATGTTTTGTAAGAAGACGGCATGTTCCTATCGAAATTTCCGACGATGTTTTAAAAAAGGATTTGAAAAATATAGCATATGAAACACAAATTGATCCAGATAAAATTATTTTTTTACCAAATGTGAAAAAAAATAATATGAAAGATTTAACTACAATTATTAAAGAAACGAATTTATTTAAAAGTATGATGCAATGAAGAAAGAGACAATTATAATAAGCTTTTGCTTGTTTGATATACCTTGTCAATATGATGGGGAGTTAGCTAAAAGGCGATTTTCGCCTTCTATGATTGATAAGATTAACTTTAAATATCATATCGTTCCTATTTGTCCCGAACAGCTGTCTGGATTATGCACGCCCCGAAAACCAGTTGAAATACAATTTGGTGATGGTTTAGATGTTTTAAATTTAAGAACTAAAGTTATTAATGAAAGCGGAGAAGATTTTACAGACTATTTTATCAAAGGAGCAAATTTAACTCTCAAAATCGCTAAGCTTTTAAATGCAACAAAAATGATTACTCAGAAAAGGAGTCCTACGTGTTCATCTAGCGGAATATACGATGGTACTTTTTCACATACATTAGTCAAGGGATATGGAGTTTGTGCTGCTTTATTGAAAATGAACGGCATTGAATTAATAGACATTGATGAAGTTGAAGAATAACCAAATAAAATTTCTATAAAAATCTCTCAAAATAAGAAAACCTATGGAAGAAAGATTAAAAAACATATTTGCCAATATTAACGATTGGCTAAAGTTTGCTGAAGCAAAAAATGCTGCTATCATTGCCTTTAATGGTGCAACACTTTTCGGGATTTTACAAATAATTGCAAATAAAAAACTAACAGATTTGCTCATAGTGCATTATTTTCTTTGGGCTTTTATTATATTAGAGATATTGGGAATATTAATATCATTATTTTCATTTTTACATGAATTAAAAATACCGTTATTAGGTTCAAAAAAAAGAAAACTTGATCCCAAGAAAGATAATTTACTATTTTTTGGGCATATCGTAAAATTTAAACCTGAAGAATATCTAAGAGCATTATACGCGTCCATTGGACTAGAAAAAAAGGAAGGATTTGAAAAGCTCGAACTTCATTTTGCTAATCAAATAATTGTTAATTCAAAAATATCATTACGTAAATACCATTTTTTCCGTATCGCATTATGGCTCACAATAGCGGGGATATTGAGCATTATTATTGGATCAACCATTTATATTTTTAAAATTTTTAGCTCTTTTTAATTCCAGAAGTTCCTTTCGTCATTAATTCACTAATTTCCAATTCAGCCTGTCTTGTTTTAAATACAAAAAATAGGTTCATGTAATTTAATGTCGCCCCGCAGCGAAATCATCTCTGATAGCAGATTTAATTTTGTGTTTCAGTATAATGAATGTTATAATAATAAGTGGAAAAACGCCTAAAGCGAAAGCATCTCCAATCCTCGGCGACGCAAATATAAAGAAGTCATAGATGCCATGAATCAGCACTGCATACCAGAGTCCCTTTAAAATCAGTGAATTTTCGTCAGTTTTAGTTTCAGCAAATTTTGCTTTGCCAATAAAATATCCCATCATTCCGGAGGCGAGCGCATGCATGGGCACCGCAGTTACCGCACGCACGCAAGCGATTGTCAAACCGCATTCCACAGCATAAATTATATTTTCCAGGCAGGCGAATCCCAGGCTTGCCATTATAGTATAGACGATCCCATCCATTACTTCATCAAAATGGACATGATGGTAAGCGAACCGATTCACAACGAATAATTTAATGGACTCTTCAATAAATGCTGCTATAATAAATGCTTTGATGAAATCATATAAAATTGTGTCCCCTATTATCAGTCCGCAAATCTTATCGAATAATACTTCCAAAATAATCGCTGGAATTGTAAAAAAAATTCCCAGAATAAAGATTCTGGTTACCATGCGTTTCGGTTCAGGCTTTTCTATATCCTGTTTATAAAAATACCAGACAAGTGCTATCGAAGGAGCAATCGCCATCAGCAGCGACATGATTAGGTGCATTTGTCTTCTTGTTTAAGTCCATTGTTCAAATTTAGGAAATCCTTAACGACGCTACTTTAATTTGCAGACTCCAGATCATAACTTTGTGACTAATCTGATTATCCAAACACCCAGCCATGAAAATGAGAAAATAAAAAGCATAATTTTAGTGATTGGGGAATTGAAGTCAATTTTTATTGTTATTCTAAAAATGAGTTCCAAAGAAAATTTTAATAATAAGAATATCAAAGCAAAATAAACAAATGGTCCCATGGGGTGATAGTAAAGTGACTCCTTGATGTGGAAATGGGAAATAGCGTACAAAGAATGACTCAATCCGCAAGTCGGACAGGGATATCCGGTTAGCTCTCGAAAATGACAATTTAAAGAATTGGTGTTATCAGGATTAATAAATATTGATAGCATTACTAATATCAATAAACCCGACAAAACAATTACCCTGATACTTATTTTTGAAAGTACCGAATTTTGATTTTCAATTTGAATCATTTTTCAAGTATTCAAGCTGAGTTATCATCCGAAAGCTTTTTCCGATTCCGCCCGCTTCGATCGGGTGGAATCGGAAAATTTCAAAACTAATTTAATTCTTATAATACCTAATTCGGAATTTTCAAACCTGACTATCTGCTGCGATTTCATCAGCCCGAGGAAATATATCATACTCAGTACCAAATTGGGCTAAAAATTCGGGACCCAAACTCATGAAAGTATAAGATATCGGCAGCAAAACAACCGAGCCAATGTAGGGAATAATTAACAATAGAAAACCAACACAGCAGGTAAGCAAACCAGCGGTGACTACAGCGATCACAACGAATATGTACAGCACCAGCAAGAACAAACCATACAAGATGAAATAGCCCCAGTGCTTTGAAAATAGCGGCAGAAATAGCCGCCAGGCCTGGTTGGTGCTAATATGATTTTTGTACATTAGAGGTATGACGAAATTATTCAAAAAAGCTGAAATATAAACGATAACCAGAATAACCAATAACAGCAACAGCCCCATTCCAATAAGTTGGGGAATAAAATCCGGTTCAAATCCTCGATCATAAATATCAGCAGCTATTATGAATATTTGAATAGCAAATAGGATGATCGTGGCCAGAATGATGAATCCGAAAACGATCCGCCACAGAAACAAAGAATTTCCTTCATTTCTAAATTCATGCCACGGCTGATTTACTTTTGCACGATTATGTACCACATTGTCCAGAAACATAAATTTTCCGCGTGAGCTTAGCCAGGTTAATAAGATTATAATCCCGATTATAATAAAAATGCCAAATATAATGAGCGTGAACCAGCCCTGATGATCCTGCAGCCATTCCCAGGCAGTTCTAGGGAAAACCAGCACTTCGCCAAAATCACGATGCAGGTCCATATTCGCTCTGGAATTGCCGCCACCCCCACCGTGGCCATCAAGCAATCCTGCCAGAAAAGCAGTGAAGCCGACAACAAACCATTTGCCAAGATCAAAGGGACGAAACAGCGCATTCACCATTCGATTCCATGCCCGAGATAATGGATTGAAATAATTGATATTCATTTTCCCTCCACGAATATATTTTTCCGGCTCAAAGCTTGTATATTTTAATTTAGAGTACTTTACGCATTAATAGCGAAAATGTTTTATCTGCTCCCCTTGCTCCTCAATTTCCGTCATCGCTTCGATGCCAATATCAAGATGAACATGAGACCATTTTCTGGTGACCAATTCGTCAGATTCCTCAGTTTTGACGCCTTCAGGTGTAATTGGCACATCTGATACTAATAGCAGTGCGCCGCGGGAAATTTCATTATGATGTCCCACAATGAAGATAGTCGCGGTTTCCATATCAATGGCAATGCAGGTCATCTGCTTCAGCTTTTCATGAAAATTTAAATCATGTTCCCAGACACGGCGGTTTGTCGTATAAACGACGCCAGTTCGATACTCATAGCCATGAGCTAGAATTTTTTCCGAAACGAATTTGTGCAGCTTAAACGAAGGCAGCGCTGGCACTTCGGGTGGGAAATAGTCAAGACTGGTTCCTTCACCGCGGATGGCAGCGATCGGCAGAATGAAATGGCCCAACTCAGTGGATTTTTTTAATCCTCCACATTTCCCAAGAAATAACAAGCCTTTTGGTTTGATCGCAACCAGCAGATCCATTATCGTTGCTGCATTCGCCGATCCCATGCCAAAATTGATAATCGTCAGGCCATTACTATTTGTCGCTGCCTGCATCGGTTTGCTTTCACCCGAAATATCGCAATTAAATTTTTCTGCAAACCTTTTAATATAATACCTGAAATTAGTTAAGAGGATATAACTGCCAAATTTTTCCAATGGCATTCCTGTATATCGGGGCAGCCAGCTTTTAGCAATTTGAAGACGATCTAACATGATAGCTCTTTCGTTAGGCTGATGAACCATTCGGTCATTGGAGTATTCATTTTATGGTTGAATAATTGGCGGCTCGTATTTTTTAATTCAGTATCCGAATTATCCCTCATTACGGATCCATTTGTTGCTGTTACAATATATCAAAATCCCTTTAAAAGTCAAGCTAATTTTGTTTACTCCTTTTAGTTTAATGGATTGTATCTTTGTCAGAACCAAAAGTACTAGGATTGTCATTCCCAATTAGGATTGATTACTATTAGCAATTTTCGATCAAGCACTTACGCTGCTTAGGCCCTTATGGCACCAACATCGACAATTTTTTGTCGACATTTAAAACACTTATGCCTATTGTGATATTTTTAAATTAACTATTGTCAATTCACAATTGACAATTGATGTAGAATCTAAGTTTTCCGTAAGCCTCTAATATTGCCTGTATATATTGCTGAATTTTGAGAGAAATGATACCCGCTAATTTTTGATGCGCTTTTAAACGGCATTTAATTCACTGACGATAACACATTCTAACTGGTTTTTAAGGCGTATCTTGAATTCTGTAGAAGCCAGGTTACCGGTTCGCCTTTCAATTACTTTGTTAGCTAATAAGCAATTCGATCTGTAAGCTACATGGCGGAGCTTTGTCTGTGAGCGAACAATGCGATACCCATCATCCGGCGATTTCGATCATTATCCCAGCTCGAAATAACGCCACCCAGCTTCAAGCCTGCTTGCAGGGGATTATCGAGTCGAGCTATTCGGGTTATGAGTGTATTGTTGTAGATGACGGATCAACCGATGAAACGCCAATTATCACGCAGCAATTCCCGGTAAAAATAATCCAAAATACCAAATCTCAGGGACCGGCTCAGGCCAGAAATCAAGGGGCGGCAGTAGCCTCCGGCGAAATATTATTCTTTATAGATTCAGATATAAAAATTCATCCTGATACGCTTGCCATCATTTCAGAAGCTTTTAACCGACACCCCGAATTCGATGCGATCATCGGTTATTACGATGACGATCCTTCCGAGCCGTCCTTCATTTCACAATACAAAAATTTATTTCATCATTACGTCCATCAGAATTCCAATGAAAATGCTTGCACGTTTTGGTCCGGGTGCGGCGCGATCCGTCGTCAGGTTTTTTTGACCATAGGCGGTTTTAATGCCAGTTATAAGCGTCCTGCCATAGAGGACATCGAGCTGGGATTTCGCCTGATCGCTCAGAATTATCGGGTAATCTTATTAAAACAATTACAGGTAAAGCATTTAAAACGATGGACGTTCTGGCGATTGGTCAAGACAGAAATTTTTGATCGTGGCATTCCGTGGACGATTTTGATGTTGCGGCATAAAATTTTTCCTAATGATCTGAATTTACAAATCTCTCAACGTATCAGTGTAGCGTTGGTGTTGGCACTATTAATATCCGTCATATTTTTGGTACTTCAATTACGGATTTCTGGCACGGTTTTTTTATTGCTGTTCTTCCTGGCATTGATCAGTTACCAGTCTTTTTTAATACCCCCGCAACAAAAAGCAATAACTGTCTGGTCGTTGATTATATATATTTTTTTTACTAGCAGTTTTTTGGCTACATTGTCTGACAAGCTTCCGTTATTTCCAATGATCGGAATAATTGGTGTTTTATTCCTGGCCGTCTTACTGCTGTTATTTCAAATGCAATGGTTATGGTACCGCTTCTTTCTGACTCACAAACGATACGTGCTATCGATTTGTATCGGCTATCCATTGGCATTGACCATTCTGATCGGTATTTATTATCAAAGATTGGCATTTGTGCCAATTCTAATTTTGTTTATGCTCATCCTGATCAATCAAAATTTCTATAAATTTTTTATCAAGAAACGGGGTATTGCTTTTACCGTGATGGCGTTTCCCCTTCATATTCTCTATTATTTGTATTGTGAGATCAGCTTCATCCTGGGAGCATTATCTTATTTGTTGGGGAGAAAAATTTAAGATCATTTTAAATGTGATTGGCTATTTTGATAAACTGTGAGCTGGTAATCCTCTTCCTTGTTGAATGCGCCAAATATGAATAAAGAAAAAAGAACAGTAATTATCATGTTCTGTATCGCTTTAAGTTTAAGACTGGTGCTTTTTTTTATTGTCGGTCCCTGGAAGGTTGAAGTCTTGAATGAAAGAATATTCATGACGGACGCCCATGGCTACAATCGGATCGCCTTAAATTTGCTGGAACATCATATATTTTCGAGTAAAAATAGTCCGCCGTATGTTCCCAATACGGTCAGAACTCCGGCCTATCCATACTTGCTCGCAGCGATGTATGCCATTTTTGGATACAAGCCATATATCGTAATCTTATTCCAGCTCGTAATTAGCTCTATAATATGCATTTTAATATACCAGCTTGGCAAAATTCTTTTTAATGAAACGACCGCCCAGGTTGCTGGTTTATTGGCCGCTTTTGAGTATTCCAGCATTCTCTATTGCAATCACCTGCTTACCGATACGATATTCACATTCATTTTTATCCTGCATAGCTATTTTCTTGTCAAATTTCTGATGACGAACCACCAGGTAAGCCTGGTTTATTCTGCTATATTTTTGGGACTAGCTACACTCTGCCGGCCGATCACTGTTTACTTTTTTATCATTCTTATGGGAGTTTTCTTTTTCAAATTTAGAAAAAATTTTAGAACAGGGCTATTGAGATATTCTATTTTATTTTCGATTTTCCTGGTAATGCTGGTTCCCTGGATGGCTCGCAATTACGCTGTATCTGGCAAGTTTTTAGTCTCTTCTACTCAAGAGGCCGTATTGTCCTGGCATTTCCCTAATTTTTTTAATAGTAAAAAAATATCGAAAGCCATCTCTTCTCCAATATCGGAAACCGTGCCCACCACGAATTCTAATTTTGTGAAGACAGAAAGTGAGCTTCCGGCAAATTTGACAGAAAAAAATATCAGTGCCTATCTATCGTCCGATGCCAGACGATATATAACCGGGGTGATCCGGTTTTTTACAATTTTAGGCGCTGGTGAATATCCTCATCTCTTAGGTCTCCCATATTTCCAGCATACCAAAGATGATGTAAATAAGGGAGTAATTCATCTGGCAAAAAATACGCTTCAAAATAGAAAAAGCCTGGTGGAGCGATTGATTATTGGCTCTATTTCTGGCTTTCTCATTTTTCTTTATGCTACAATGCTGTTGGGAATTTACGTGGGTTTGAAAAAGAAAAAGTGGCTGCCGATTATTCTGTTTCTCTCGATAATAATTTATTTTGCATTAGCCACTGGTCCGGCCGGTTTCGATGTAAGATACCGAATACCGATCATGCCATTCATGATATTACTTTCATGTTATGGCATGACACGAAAGTATGACTCGCCGGCTGATTGATGAAAAGCGACCACCAATCGACAGATTTCACAGCTTATAATTTTATCTCTTCTAATTGATTTTTTGCAGCAGTCTAATTGTCAGAAACGAAGGCGCAGTGATGGTTTCAATATATGGATGGAAAATACAGGTAATATGTCACATATAGTAATTATTGGTGCTGGGCCGGCTGGCTTGACCGCAGCGTATGAGCTTTCAAAGCTTGGCATGCAATCAACGATATTAGAAGCCGATAACCAGGTCGGTGGTTTAGCCCGTACTGCCAATTACAAAGGCTATCGATTCGATATTGGTGGACATCGTTTTTTCACAAAAATTCCTTATATCCAAGAGCTCTGGGAAGAGCTACTTGGGAAGGATCTTCTCGTGCGTTCGAGGCTGTCCCGAATCTATTATCGGGGTAAATTTTTTGATTATCCATTGAAAACACTCAATGCACTGGTTGGACTGGGTCTATTCGAGGCGTTGTTGATCGGTTTGAGCTTTGTCAAAGGACGGCTTTCTCCCATCAGGCAAGAAAAAAATTTTGAACAATGGATCTCGAATCGGTTTGGCTATCGTCTCTATCGGACTTTTTTTAAGACCTATACTGAAAAGGTCTGGGGTATCCCCTGCCAGGAAATCGCGGCCGACTGGGCCGTACAGCGTATCGCCGATTTATCTCTGAGTGAAGCCATCCGAAACGCCTTATTTGGCAATGGCTTGCTCAGCAACAAAAAGCCAATTAAAACGCTCATCGATCGGTTCTATTACCCGCGCTTGGGACCAGGGATGATGTGGGAACGTTGCCAGGAAAAACTTATCGCGGCGGGCAATCAGGTCGTTTTGAATACCAGAATCAAAAAAATTTGTCATCATGCCGGACGTAT
>JAEAME010002130.1_pt1 | contig 12083 bp, 8 predicted proteins | sample 8958731 | NCBI WGS metagenome assembly JAEAME01 (sample SAMN16933194, study PRJNA681113) | bioreactor sludge metagenome | isolation source: anerobic bioreactor sludge (Control) | place: India:Bengaluru | collected 2018-10-24 | reverse complement strand
TTAAAGTCTCATATTGTTGCTCATCTTGTGTGTATTGATGAATGGCTAAAAGAACCGACCAATCCAGTGCAGGACTTTAAACCGCATGATGCATTTATTCCAAGAAGCGATTTCCTTTCAGTCCAGAAATTATTAAATGAAGCAAATGAGCTTTTAAATAGTGCGGTTGATCCTCAGCAATATGAAGCAAAAATTAAAGAAATAGAAGCTCTAAAAAAAGAATTAGAAAACGCCCGCCAACTCCAAAAAACCTTTGGAGACAAAGAACAGGAATTTCTCAAACAGATCCAAAGCCTTACCAATAAGAAAAAGTTGGCAGAGTTGAAAGTAAAATTTCGTAACAAACAGATTAAGGAACTAAAAGCCGAATTCCAGCAAGCTCACCAAACGCAGGAAGAAAAATTAGGACAAGATTCTGCTACTCCCAAAGTGACCCCTCTTTTTCGGAGCGAACCAATCGCTTTGTCTGAAGATGACGTGAAAGCCATGCTGAAAAAGCACGATTTCTATTGTGGCGAGTACGATTCGAGTAAAAAGTATTGTAATCCTCAGGGCGAAGGTTTTAAACATCAGTTTGAAGCTAAAACCATTAAAAACAAAAAAGTGATTTTTGATTGGGCTTCGGATTTAATGTGGCAGCAAAGTGGTTCATTAGAACATATTGATTTCGATGCTACTAAGAGATATATCGACGATCTGAACAACAAAGGCTTTGCAGGGTACAGTGACTGGCGTTTGCCAACGCTGGAAGAAGCCATGACCTTGATGAAGTCGAAGCTGATGAACGACCATTTGTTTATTGATCCTGTGTTTCATAAGAATCACAGATATATTTGGACATCAGATCCGGTACGAGGTGCATCGCGGGTGTGGGTGCTCTATTTCCACGATGGCCTTTGCACCACTAATGGCATCGAGACCAATAATTATGTTCGTGCGGTTCGTTCTGTACAATCATTCGCTTTTGGTGAGATTATAAATAAAATATTCAATAGATATGAACAAAATCAAACACGAAAAACAACAATAGGGACAGGGAGTTTTAAAACCAACCACGGATAAATTCCCGGAACGGAAAAAGCAATTCGTCACCGGTTCTTCCGACCTTCAGAGCCTACTTAGCAAAAAGTGAAGGTAAATTTGAAAATAAATTTACAGAAGATGAAGAATAACATGTATGATGCACATGAGATTGAAAAGGTCAAGCAGTAAAAACAAGAATGGCAAGGACACCCTGTCGATCCGCTGCTGGAAAAATTTCCCGAACGGAAGCCGGAGTTTGTGAAACAAGCGTGACCGTCACCTCGCAGGTGACGGTCACATTACTTAGTGATTACTTCTCACTGTCTAATTTGCCTTGGAGTACATTTATGGCATCACAAGATGAGAGCGAAAATTCTACTCCTATCATTCAAGAAGCAATTTCTTCAAGAGAACAACAGTTCGATCACTGGCGACGCACGATCAGCTTATTTCTGGGCCCCATTGTATTTATCATCTTGCTTCTCTTGCCCATGCCAGCGCTCACGCCGCAAGCGCATCGCCTGGCAGCCGTAGTTGGATTGATTTTAATCTATTGGATTGGCGAGGCGCTACCCATTCCCATCACTTCTTTATTGGGGCCGGTGTTGTGTATTATTCTTGGCATTGCATCGCCAGGAGTAGTTTTCGCGCCGTTTGCCTCTCCGATCATCTTTCTGTTTCTCGGCAGCTTTTTATTGGCGCAGGGCATGATCGAGCAGCAGTTGGATCAGCGCATTGCGTTGAGCATCCTCTCACTACGCTGGGTGGGCAACAGTCCCTATCGCCTGCTCATTGCGATCGCTGTCATTCCTCCATTGATCTCGATGTGGATCAGCGATAGCGCCACGACTGCTATGATCTATCCCATCCTGTTGGGAATTATCTCGGCCTTCAGCACTTTATCACAACAAGCCGAAAAAAAATTAACTTCAGTTCGATTCAATATAGGACTGCTACTGACCATAGCTTATGGCGCATTGATCGGCGGAATTGGCACCCCGATCGGCACCCCGCCGAACCTGATCGGCATCGGCATGATCGATAAAATTTTGCATGTCAAAATTTACTTCTTTCAATGGATGCTCATGGCGATTCCGATTATGTTCGTCATGTGGCTGATCATGCTCATCTTCATGATCAAGCGTCATCCGCCAATTGTAAAGGAATTTCCCGGTCTGGAAAAATTCCTGCAGGATCAAAAGGCTCAGCAGGGTGCCTGGACGCAAGGGCAAAAGAATGCCTTACTGGCGTTCTTAGTTGCCGTGGCGCTATGGATTTTTCCCGGCGTGGTTGCGTCACTCTGGGGCACAGAGTGCGCTGTATTTAAATTTTGTGAGAGCCATCTTCCCGAAGGCGTCGCTTCATTGGTGGCAGCGATTTTACTGTTCATTCTGCCAGTGCATTGGCGCGAGCGACGCTTCACCCTCAGTTGGTCACAGGCTGTAAAGATCGATTGGGGCACCATTCTATTATTCGGCGGCGGACTTTCGCTGGGCGGTCTTATGTTCTCCACTGGCCTGGCTGATATATTGGGCAAAGGACTGATCGAGTTAGGCGGCGCTACCTCACTTTGGTCGATTACCGCGATTGCGATTTTTTTAGCCATCCTGACTACCGAGATGACCTCCAACACAGCCACTGCCAATATGCTGGTGCCGATCATGATTGCTGTGGCGCAGAGCGCGGGAGTCAGTGGCATTCCCCCAGCGATAGGCGTCTGCCTGGGCTGCAGCATGGCGTTCATGTTACCCGTCTCCACGCCGTCCAATGCCATCATTTATGGCTCTGGCAGGGTGCCGATTACTGCCATGATTCGCGCTGGTGTGGTGCTGGATATTGTGAGTTTTCTTGTCATTTTCCTGGGATTGCGAATTTTGTGCCCATTGCTGGGACTAATGTAATTGTTATTAAATCAGACACATTGGTTAAGTCAAGATAATTTTATTTGGTCTTCAATTATCTTGACTCAAATCATCTTGACAAATATTATATTGACTTTCTTGATTAAATTCTCTATTTTTGATGCGAAATGGGAATGAGAACACTATGGGCGAGCGGAATAATTTCGATTTCATTAACCAGCAAAAAGAACGTTGGGAACAAACAGCGGTCAAGCCGATTCTTGAGAAATTTCCAGAACGCAAACCGGAATTCATCACTGGCGCCTCCGATCCAGTGGAACGATTATATACTCCTGGCGAATTAGAAGATTTTGATTACCTGAGAGATTTGGGTTTCCCGGGCGAGTATCCGTTCACCCGTGGCGTCCAGCCGATCATGTATCGCGGCAAATTATGGACGATGCGACAATACGCCGGTTTTGGCACGGCGGAAGAATCGAATAAGCGATACAAATATTTATTGGCGCAAGGACAGACCGGGCTATCTGTGGCCTTCGATCTGCCAACGCAGATTGGCTACGATTCTGATGATCCGATTTGCTACGGCGAAGTAGGAAAAGTCGGCGTGGCGATTGATACGCTGGCAGATATGGAGACCTTATTCGATGGAATTCCGCTGGACAAAGTTTCAACTTCGATGACCATCAATGCGTCAGCCGCGATTCTATTGGCGATGTATCTTGCCGTAGCTGAAAAACAGGGAGTGCTTGCCAATCAATTATCAGGCACAATTCAAAACGACATCTTGAAAGAATATGTGGCTCGCGGAACGTACATTTTCCCGCCCCAGCCTTCGCTGCGGCTCATCACAGATATTTTCGCTTATTGCTCGAAACACGTTCCCAGATGGAATACGATCAGTATCTCTGGCTATCACATTCGCGAAGCTGGCGCGACAGCGGCTCAGGAGATCGGTTTCACCTTAGCCAACGGCATCGCTTATGTTCAGGCTGCAATCAATGCCGGATTGGAAGTGGATGATTTTGCCAGCCGACTGTCGTTTTTCTTTAATGCCCATAATGATCTGCTGGAAGAAGTTGCCAAGTTTCGCGCCGCCAGAAGATTATGGGCGAATATCATGAAGCATCGCTTTGGCGCTAAAGATGAAAAGTCAATGATGTTGCGCTTCCAGTCCCAGACTGGCGGCTCGACTTTGACGGCGCAGCAGCCTCTAAATAATATCGTTCGAGTTGCCATTCAAACGCTGGCAGCAGTCCTGGGTGGCACTCAAAGTTTGCACACCAATAGCTACGATGAAGCGCTCGCCCTTCCCTCGGAAGAATCAGTGGAAATTGCTTTGCGAACTCAGCAGATCCTGGCTTATGAATCTGGCGTGGCAGATACGGTTGACCCACTGGCTGGTTCTTATTATATCGAGCACAAAACGAACCAGATCGAGGCGGCGGCGAAAAAATACATTGAAAAAATCGATGCCCTGGGCGGCGTCATTTCAGCCATTGAAAAAGGCTATATTCAAAAAGAAATTCAAAATTCAGCGTATCGATATTTGAAAAAGGTGGAGCAATCCGAGCGAATTATCGTGGGCGTCAACAAATTCAAAGCTGAAAAAGAACATAAGCCTGATCTGTTAAAAATAGATTTGATGGTTCAGGAAGAACAAATAAAAAAGCTGCGTCAGGTCAAGCAAAAACGTGATCCAATTGTGGTTAAAAAAATTCTCGCCCGTCTGAAAGAAACCGCTCAAAGCAATGAAAACATGATGCCAACGATTCTGGAAGCTGTGAAAGTCTATGCCACTTTGGGAGAAATTTGTAACGTGATGCGAGAAGTTTTTGGAGAATACAAAGAGGCGGTGGTGCTTTAGAACATCGGTCATCAAGTGACAGTCGGCAGTATAGAAATGAATCAGAACATGATCGAACAGGGGCAAAGACTATGTTCGATCAACATTCGGCTTTAGAACTGAAGCTGCTTTAGATCGCCAAACAAAAAACTGAACCTGTTACGAGTTAGAATTTCTTACTGATTCCATCGCTTGGATCGATGGAATCAGGATGTTTGTAAATTTTTATACTGAAAAATCAAACCGAAACGAGTAGATTAAGTGATCAATCGATTTCAATTTGCACTCCTCATCTGTTTCATCTTGCTTTCAAATTCTATCGGCATTACTCAATCCGTCAATGTCCCGCTGGAACACTGGTCATATAATTTTCTTGAGCGAATGGAAACAAAAGGATTGTTCAGAGCCTTGAGCGGACGTGTCCTGCCAATGTCCCGCATGGAGCTTGCCAGAATTCTTTCAGAAATTGAAGAAAAGGCAAAGACTGAAGATTTGCAATTGACAAAAACGGAGCGAGATCGCTTGAATCAGTTGAAAGGTGAATTCCATGAGGAACTGGAAAAGCTAAACGTTCCATTCGATCAGCATTATAGCGAGCGACATTTATTTTCCTGGTCTGAACAAGAGAATGTTATTCATGCTGATGTCGATCTTGGCTTTAATCTTGACGTCAAGCGTGGGGATCAGTATCCAGAGACAGAGCGAACCTCGCACACGACGCTGGGGGGAATTGTGCGTGGCAATCTAAAAAATAGTCTGGGCTTCCAGCTTTGTGTCCGAAATACTATCCATCGGGGTTTGGAACTCGTCGAGCGAAATTTTGATCCTTCAAAGGGCACTCCCATTAATTATGCCGGGAAAAACGTTTACACCGACGAAGCCATTGCTTATTTTGTCTGGAAACTACCCTGGTTTCAATTAGAAGTGGGGCGCGATAGAGCCAAATGGGGACCGGGATATCGCGGCAGTCTGATGCTTTCCGCGCAGAATCCGCTCTTTGATATAATCAAATTGACCGCCCAGTATCATCGGTTTAATTTTACCAGCATTCATGGGCATTTGAATAGCAGCCACGGCAAAAAGTACCTGGCAGCTCATCGGCTGGAGATTAAAATCGCGCCCTGGTTTTTCATGGCTGGGAGTGAAGCTGTCGTTTATGGCAATCGGGGGATCGAATTTCAATATTTAAATCCGCTCATGCCCTACCATGTGGCGGAACACCATCTGGGCGACCAGGATAATAACGCCATGGGTTTGGATATGGCGATTTTTCCGATCAGAAATCTAAAAGCTTACTTTGAATTATTTCTTGATGATTATACCTTATCAAAAAATATGTTTAATTATTATGGCAATAAATTCGCCTTTCTCGCCGGCAGCCTCTGGATGGAGCCTTTGGGATTGAAAGACTTTGATCTGCGCCTTGAATATGCCCGCGTGGAACCGTTCGTTTACACCCACGAAGATTCGATCAATGTTTACCAGAATTACAATCAATGTATCGGACATTGGCTCGGTCCCAACGCCGATGATTGGTTCTTTGAAGCCAATTACAATCCCAACCGAGACCTGAGTCTGACATGTTCCCTGGAATTGATTCGCAAAGGAGCAGGAGAACTGACCCGACCATGGGATATACCTGATGGAGAGAAAAAACGATTTTTAGATGATATAGTCGAGAGCAGAAACATCTATGGTGTGAAAATCACTGATCAGATTTTGCGGGATGTATTCTTGTCAATAAAGGCATTCTGGATTCAAACCGATAATTTAAAACGAGTCGCCGGTGGTAACTCGCTTGATCGGCAGGTAAATTTCGAATTATTGTTGAATTATTAAAATGGAATGTGAGATAGGCAAAGCTGACCTCATCTATATGCCTTTTCAAAATTGCATGTTTTAGGCTTTCCATTTTTCAGGAGAACGATTTGATTAAACAGATCGATCATATCGGCATTGCCGTGAAAGATTTGGATCAACAGTTAAAATTTTATAGTGAAGTGCTTGGCTTGAAATGCATAGGATTGGAAGAAAGGTCCGATCAAAAAGTCAAGATAGCGATGTTCACTGTTGGTAATGTCAGAATTGAGTTATTGCAGCCCACATCCGAAACCAGTCCAATTGCAAAATTTCTGGACAAAAAAGGCGAAGGAATTCACCACATTGCTTATTCAGTTTTTAATGTGGAAAGCAGCTTAAAACTCCTCGAAGAAAACGGCGTGCAATTGATTGACTCTCAACCTCGCACTGGCGCTGGCGGACAAAAAATTGCTTTCCTGCATCCCCGATCAACTTTTGGGGTATTGATCGAGTTGTGTGAAAACCCCCTTGAATGAGATGGTGAGCTTCAATAAACTGATTCCATCCGATTGAACTGGATGGAATCAGTATGAAATTTTTATCATTAATAAAACGCTTATTAGCAATCGCTTTTAGTTTACTTTTTTAGAAGATTGCTGAGTTATTGAAGTCGCTTTCGTCGAATCTTGTTCCGCGCATTCTCCTTTTTTCTTGATAAACTCTTCCAGAATCATCTTTTTTTCCCAGCATTTCTGATCGATATAATCGAGAATATAGCTGAACTGTTCGGCTGGAATATAGCCGGGCATCACCGTAATAACCTCATGCTCTGGAGAAATGAAAGCCAGCGATGGAAATCCAGAGACCTGAAAAGCTCGGGTTAGCTCGATATTGTTAAAAGTGCGACCTTTAAATGTTGCTGTTTGATTGGGGTCCTCAGCATTGAGCCGTACCGTAATAAAACGCTCACTTAATTTTTTTGCGATGCTATCACTTCTAAATGTCTTCTCATCCATCACCTTGCACCAATGGCACCAATCCGTGTAAAAATCGACAATCATATTTTTGTTTTCTTGGGCTGATTTTTCCAAGCCTTCATTAAAGGTCAATGTGAAATTGGTCATACCGATTTCTCCTGCTGTGGATGAAGCTTGTTTTTTATTTTGCGCTATCGATTCTTTGCTGACTTCAGAGCAGGCAAATGCCGCCAGCGCAAATATTATCAAAGTCGATGCTAAAATTCTATTCATTACTCCTCCAAAATTATCATTAAATTATTATCAAAATGATTCAAAGCCTCCGGCTTTGTGAATTATGCTCAGGAAAAAGGTCCGGACGAGCTACACGCAGATGAGCTACCTGAACTCGGTGCGATATTTCCAGTGCCAAAAGCAGAAAAAATCCTTTCCGGCTTTGGCTCGCCGCAGGTTGGACAATTCAAATGCTCACTGCTCGCCCCGACAGCTTGAAAAGCATCGAACAAATTTCCACATCTTTTGCATTTATACTCATAAATAGGCATTATACAACTCCTTTAAAAGTAACTAATTCAATTTTCCTGATTTGATTCCGATTTCTCCTGACGATCAGACTGAAAGTCACACGCATTTGACATTCAGGTTGGAATACCCAGTTTGGGTAAAATAAATTTCATCAGGACAAAATAAATCGCTAAAATAATGATTGGCACAATGAAATCCATGCTGCTAATCTCCTTGTTTTGATTTTTCAGTTTTCTTCCTGCTGCCCATGGCTAACACCAGTCCAAAAATTGCTCCGTATCCCGTGCTAATCCAGGGATTGCTGGTTATAGGACAGGCACCGCTTCGACAACCGATGAAATGATAATAAGCGTAGCCGGCTAATGCGCCTAATAAAACAACTCCGGCTTTCCATAAATATTGAATCATTGATTCTGACTCCTTCGTTTCTGAGTAAACTTTTCTATTTTAAATTTCAATAGAGCTTTGTTAGTTTTCAATGTCAAAGATGAATTTGATGATTTGCTCTTGAAAAAGATTCAATTTCTGATCAAAATTTAAAAAAATATCTTGCAAAATATGAATAATCTTTTTAGTTTTAAAGACAGTAGAATTGCAGTGCAATTGTTTGCAGCGAAAACCGAATCTTATTCTGAATTCAAAGACTTTTCAAAAAAGCCTATGAATATTTTAAAAGCTATCACATTAACTCTTTTTGCAGCTCAGAGCTTAATACTCGATCAAGCGAAAGATCCAACAATCGGGGCGGACAATTTCATCATGCAGTCAAACGCGATTGATAATGTCAAGTTGCGCTCAACATCATCAAATCGAGCAGATAGCGATTTACGTGTCAAGCTCATTCAGCCGGATTCTGCCAGTCAGGTAACCAGTTTTACACCAACATTTGTCTGGCATTCTGTTAAAACGAATGGACCAATCGAATACCGTCTGCTCATTGCTAAAATTGATGGAAGGGTTATATTCGATAAGTGGATTGGAGCCGACACCAGTCAAACGATTGCCTCTCCAAATACTTTCGAAGATTTGAATCCCTACTATTGGACGGTTTACGCATCGTCTGGTGATTGGCAGGTGCAAAGTTCAATTTGGTCATTTTGGATCGATCAAAATAAGGTTACCGATTTGGCGGCGCAGAATCTCGTTTTAGAGCAAGAAAAAAGCCAGTGGAAACCAGGGGAGGAAATAAAAATAACCGCCACGGTTCAAAATTCTGGACCAATTGTCGCTGAAGGATGTTACGTAATCCTGTATAGTGGAAATACAAATCGGAATTATTTCAATTATGCGGCGCATCGCAAAACAATTGCACTCGATACCGTTTTTATCCAATCATTGCCATTGAATAAGCCTCAAACAATCACCTTGTCCACCAGGTTGCCAAGCGGATTTAATCATTTTTTCATTCGGATTGATCCTGACCCGGGACTGAAAGATGTTCTTTATTCCAATAACTTTAACGAAGGGATTAAAATTCAGACTGAAAACCGGCTATTAGCTCTGAAATGTCTGTGCCTTATTTACCCTAATTATTTAGATCCAGAGTCAGGTGAAAAAAAACTGATCGACAGCGATCTGAACGTACTCCAACAAAATATAACGGCATTTCAGCGATATTTTTGGGATCATACTCATATCATTCAGATTCAAGTTGACACGCTGGTTATTGATCGAATGCTGTCAGTTAAAAATTTCACGTACCAGAACGACCAAATGGGTTTTTATCTCTCACCTCTTCAGATCAACCAGGATTTGAAGCGACGCAGTATTGCCAAAAAAGATTATGATTTCGTGTATGTTTATTATTCCTGGTGGAACACAAAATCAACGTGGTCGGGTTATTCAGGATATACCTTCAAAGAGGCTTCGTTATTCAAACAAAAAGTTCCTTTTCTGGCCCAACCGGTAGTCACCGGTCAGGTTGATGATGAAAAGACTGCCATTCACGAGTTGCTTCATCTGTTTGATAATATCTATGAAGCAAACGGAGAACGTCGGTTTTATTCACCACATCACCGTATGTTATACTCAACATTTGACAGGAACGAAGAGTTTTATGAATGGATGCTTGAAACATGGCCAACAGACAGATGGTTTGATTTGAAAATTGGTCAAATTATCCCTCGCCAGGAAGCAATCTGGTCACTGGATCCATTCAAAAAGGATATTGAATCAAAAGCATTGATCCTGTCACAGAATTATCCCAATCCCTTTAATAAAATAACGGCAATTACTTATCGAATCCCTACTTCAGCCTCTCGCTCAGGGAGCAACAAAGTCAGGCTGGTAATTTACGATCTATGGGGAAATCGGATTCGGACGATAGTTGATTACAAGCAAAATCCGGGCACCTTTCGAGTCTATTGGGATGGAAAGGATCAGCAGGGAAATGTGGTTTCCAGTGGCATCTATTTTTATGCGCTAACAGCCGATGAACAGCGGCAGGTAAAAAAATTGCTTTTCATCCGATAAACCATTGCCGCATGGCAGATTATACTGGCTGCGCAACATTAATGTAAGGAGCAATGAACTTGTTTTGTCCATTCAAAAGATTTCAAACCCTGTCAATTTTATTTTCATTCTTATTTATCACTACTCCTCTATTCGGTCAGGAAGATAATATTCCAGGTATTCATCAACTGGAGCATAATCATTATAAAAATATTTTTAAACCGATTTCTGAAGAAACTCGCTTCCAGAAACCTATCCCCCTTCAGGAGCGAAGTTCAATCCCCATCAAAGCTGTCTTCGGCTATCATCCCTATTGGATGAATTCCGCCTATCCCAATTACAATTACAATCTGCTTTCCACTATTGCTTATTTTGGAGTCGATGTAGATTCTAATGGTGATATTGAAAATCGGCATGGCTGGCCACAAATCAGCTTGATTAATCTTGCTCACAGCTACGGCGTAAAAGTCGTATTGGTCGCCATCAATTTTGACACGAATTCGCTAACCACCTTGCTCAGTAATTCCGCCAATCGCACTCGATTGGTCAACAACTTGCTTGCAGAAGTGATGAAGGCAAACGCTGATGGCGTAAACATCGATTTTGAAGAATTTCCTGGCTCGCAGAAACAAAATTTAAATTTATTTATGAAAGCCCTGGCGGACACGTTTCATAAATATATTCCTCACTCTTCGGTGAGCATCGCGCTGCCAGCCGTCAATTGGAGCAATAAGTTCGATTATTATACCCTTGCCACTATTTGCGATGCACTGTTTATCATGGGTTACAATTATCATTGGAGCGGCAGCAGCAATGCTGGACCAATAGCGCCTTTAAGCGGCTGGGGAACTTACAATATTACCTGGACGGTCAATGACTATCTTTCTGCAACACATGGACAGCGCAATAAAATTGTGCTGGGCTTGCCTTATTACGGGATCAAATGGCCGACGTCATCAGCTACACGCGGAGCTTCTACCACTGGAACTGGCTCATCCCTCCAGTATACTGGGGCTGAAAACGAAGCGAATTCAAAAGGAAAATTGTGGGATGTGGAATCAGAAACTCCCTGGTATCGTTATCAATCCGGCAGCACCTGGTATCAGGCCTGGTACGATGATAGCCTCAGCTTGAGCTTGAAATATCAAATTGCATTGAGTGAAAATTTACAGGGCGTTGGAATGTGGGCGCTGGGCTATGATGGAACCAGGCGAGAGCTTTGGGGCGCGCTACGGGACTTATTGGGGAGCAGTACTCCACCGCCAGGCGTCAGTGATTTTCGCGTGGAAAATATTGGCGTCGGAATAGTTAGAATTAAATCGTCCATTGCGCCAGACGCTACTGGCTACCGCGTTTATATCGGAACGGAGCGAAATCATTTTCGGCTTAAATCCACATTATCCCTGCCTCAGGTCACCTATTCAAATCTCAGCCTGGATTCTACTTATTTCTTTAAAATGACAGCGATAAATCCGTATGGTGAAAGTCCAGCAACTGAAGTATTAGCAATTGCCAGAGCATCTCAATCCGCTGATATTATCATTGTAAATGGTTTTGATCGTCTCTCTGTGTCAGGAAATACTCAGGATTTTGTTATCGAGC
>JAEAME010002129.1_pt1 | contig 12086 bp, 9 predicted proteins | sample 8958731 | NCBI WGS metagenome assembly JAEAME01 (sample SAMN16933194, study PRJNA681113) | bioreactor sludge metagenome | isolation source: anerobic bioreactor sludge (Control) | place: India:Bengaluru | collected 2018-10-24 | reverse complement strand
CAGAATAGCTTGAGTTGTAGCTCACATTCAGTCCTCTGCCCGATCCTTTCTTGGTGGTGATGATGATCACACCGTTAGAAGCCCTGGACCCGTAAATAGCGGTTGCCGAGGCATCTTTTAGAATGGTATAGCTTTCTATGTCGTTCGGATTCACAGATCCCAGGGGATTTCCCATTCCGGCACCTCCGTCCCCTGTGATGGGAACTCCGTCAATAACGATCAGGGGGTCGTTGGAGGCGTTAAGGGATGCAGCCCCACGGATCCTTATGGTTGCAGATGAACCGGGCTGTCCGGTAGCGGGCGTAATACGCAATCCGGATACTTTTCCCAGTAACATCTGGTCCGGTGAAACCACCGCTCCGCGGTTGACATCTTCGGCCTTAATAGCGACCACAGAACCAGTCATATCGCTCTTTTTAACTGTACCGTAGCCAATGATCACGAGTTCTTCCAATAATTCAGAATCTTCGTGCAAAACAATCCTTGTTGCGTTTCTGGCAGCAACCACTAAAGTCTGATACCCCAGGTAGGATATTTCCAACATCGTTTCGGAAGAAGGTACTGTTAAAGTGAAGTTTCCGTCAAGATCTGTTGTGACGCCGTTAGTGGTTCCCTGTTGCAGAACCGTAGCTCCGATCACCGCCAGGTCGTTGACATCAACGACAGTCCCCCTCACTTCGTACTGAGCGTAAGCGGAAGTCAGGGAGAAAAGCGAGACCGCAAGCAAAAAAGTCATCAGTCTTTTCATAAACATTTAGGTTAGAAATTAATTGTTAGGTTGATAATCTTATTCGTTGTCTATATCTGAAGGATAGCTGAACGGGATCGTCTTTGTCGTCCACAAAGAACACGCTCACGGCTGCTATCAGCAGACATATTCCGGAGAACACCAGTGCAAAAATGGTGTGTCCCCCGTAAATGTGTTTTACCATAACCCCTCCGATTAGCCCGTTGCATATCTGGGGGATGGTTATAAAGAAGTTAAATATTCCCATATAAACGCCCATTTTATGGGCAGGTAAGGCTCCGGCCAATATAGAATAAGGCATGGCCAGGATCCCGGCCCATGCAATACCCACACCGATCATGGGTAATATGAGTAATGCCGGATCCCTGATGATGTAAAATGACAGAAATCCGGCTGCTCCCAGGAAAAGACAAAGGGCATGCGTGCCTTTTCGTCCAATTTCTTTAGCTATCCATGGTAGCAGAAAAGCAAAAACAGCGGCCACTCCGTTATATACACCCTGAAGTATGCCTACCCAATCACCTGCATCTGCGTAAGCCTGTGATGCATTGTCTGTTGAGCCATAAACATGTTCGGCGACCGCCGGGACCATATAGACCCACATGGAAAATAAGGCAAACCAGGAAAAAAATTGTACCACTCCCAATTGTTTCATGGTTTTGGGAATTTTCATAAAATCTTTTCCTATTTGCCAGAATGGCATTTTTTCAGGATGATTCCCGTCTTCCGGCGGGTATTCTTTTGTTTTTATTACAGTCCATAACACGCTGCCCATAAGAATGGCCGCCCCTATGTAGAAGGCATATGTCACGTTGTGAGCCACCAAAGCGCCACTTTCCGGTTCCGGCACATTGGAGACTCCAAACCAGTTTGTTAACAGGTACGGAAGAATGGCACCCAGAACAGCTCCCACTCCAATGAGCGATGTCTGAACGGAAAAGCCCAGCGTACGCTGATCTGAAGGAAGCAAATCCGCAACCAGTGCCCTGAAAGGTTCCATAGCCACATTGATAGAAGCATCCATAATCATCAAGATACCTGCACCGATAAACATCGGGGAAATGTACGGTGCAAGCATGGGTGCGTTAGGCATCAGGACCAGGGCCAGCGACGCCATAATGGCTCCGGCCAGAAAAAAAGGCCTTCTGCGTCCAAGACGTGTCCATGTCTGGTCACTGTAATGTCCAATGATAGGTTGTACGATCATTCCTGTAAGGGGTGCAGCTATCCAGAATAAGGAAAGATGTCCCACATCTGCTCCAAAGGATTGCAGGATACGACTTACGTTGGCATTCTGCAAGGCAAGTCCGAACTGAATACCCAGAAACCCGAAGGTCATATTCCAGATATTCCAGAATGTCATTTTTGATTGCTTAATCATAGCAGGTCTCAGGTAATAAATTGTATAAAAATACAATCTTCACCTTATAATATATAGGTAAAACCGACGAATTTTAACAAAATTTTGATGAATTTAAGGATTATTCAGACAGAATATCAATCCAGATCTCCTTCAATCCACTTCATAAAAGCAGGTATCCTGACCCGGCTTACCAGGACGGAATACTTGAAAGGCGGTTGCAGCTCTATGCGCAAACGGCTGTTAAAATGCTTGGATATGGTACTAATGGCAGAAATGCTGGCAATACAATTGCGTGATAATTTGAAAAATTCTTTGGGATCCAGTTGCTCTTCTATGGAGTCAAGGCTGGAATCCGAAAAATAATGCTTCCCGCTGCGGGTCATTATGTAAGTGCTTTTTTCCTCTGAATAGAAATAAGCGATATCGTTGGTCTTGACAATGATGATCTGATCTCCCACTTTAACAATGAAACGTTGTTTGAATTCCTGGGACATGGTCAAAATCCTGCCCAGGCTTTCCAGGTCCTGGGGTTTGGCCATTGGCATACGGCATTTTTCAACGGCTGTAACAAACTCATTGTCGCCTACGGGTTTAAGCAAATAGTCCACGGCGCTTTTTTTCAGGGCGGCCAAAGCGTAATGCTCGTATGCTGTAATGATGATCACCGGAGGCATGTCAGAGATCCTGTTGAATAGTTCAAAACAGATCCCGTCTGAAAGTTCTACGTCCATGAAGATCAGATCCACCTTGTGCGTTTCCAGCCATTGCGCGGCTTTGTCCACTGAATCCAGAACAGCAGCAATGCCGGCATCCGGGTAATGAACATTTAACAACCGTTTTAGTTGCAGTTGTGCGGGGATTTCATCTTCCAGTATCAAAACTCTCATCTTGTCAATCCAATAATGGCAGTTTCACCTCAAAAGTCTGCCTGTCGTTATTAATTGTTATATCTTTTTGAAATACAGACAAATATTGCCCCCTGATATTTTTCAGACCCACCCCGGTGGAGGCAACACGGTATGTTTTGGGCTGAATGTTGTTGCTGACAACCAGGCATCCGTCCCGCGAGGTAATATTGATCTCCAGCGGTTTGTCTTTACTGACGATATTGTGTTTGGTTGCATTTTCCACCAAAAGCTGGAGGCTGCAGGGAATGATGTGTTTTTCCATGGCGTCTTCCCGGACATCGAAGGTAACTACCAGTGAATTATCAAAACGTTGTGATAAAAGATCCACATACAAGCGGACAAAATCCAGCTCGTCTTTCAACATAATGGTTTCTTCCTCTCCCACTTTTAAAAAATGACGGTACAGGGAGGCCAGTTTACGTACATAATCGCTGGCTTTATCTGCGTCTGTATGGATCAGGTAATCCAGGGAATTCAGACTGTTAAAAAGAAAATGAGGGTTTAACTGCCTCTTTAGCTGCTGGTACTGGAACCGGGCTTTGTTTTTTTTACCAATCTCCAGGTCCAGGGCTTTTTTTTGCACCCTGCCGTAATAGGCATAAATATCCATTCCGGCTATGATGATCATATTAAAAAACAAGGCTGCCAGGGCAGTATACCAGAATGAATAGTTGAAAAAAGAATCATCTTCGGTTCCCTGCAACTGTGGGGACATGACTTTCATAAGTATGGCAGAGCAAAACGCGATTACCAGTAACCCCAAAATTTCAAGCATGGTCCGCAACATGGGCTTTTCTCCGTAATCTATGTGACGCACTAACATCCATACCATCAATAGATCCAGTATGATCATCAGCAATGCCAACGGATAGTTACGCAGCAAGCCGGTCAGGATTTCGTTGAAATTCAGGTTAAAATGATTCTGAAAAAACGGGATAGCCCCTTCAAAAGCCAGACGAAAGGCAAGTACAAAGAAAGCCAGCAAAAGAATTTCAATTATGGTATTCCTTTTTGTACCTGCAGTCATCCCGTTTATTTTTTCTTACGGCGGACGACAAAGAACAGTGCCCACCCCAGGAATTCCGTTACCAAAGTGGTAGTAAGTACATATGTGAGAATGGTCTTCAGTTCAGGAAATAGTGACTGTATCCACCGGGCACCGTTGGTTCCCAGAAAAAACCCGGCAAATGATGACAAAAGCAGCAATCCCACCATGACATCAACAGGACCGTCATAGTAACGGATCAGTATTACCACCATGGCTATGGTAAGGCAGGTAAGTAAAAAGGTATCTCCAAAAGCTGTATCGTGAAGCAAAAAACAAGTTAGGGCGTGAGCCAGTGCAAAGCCATGAATGATCAGATGTGTTACCCCGGTCTTTGTCATAATGGGTAAAGTTACAAAAAAATCTTGAAGATTTTTTTAAGTATATTTGTTAGACATTAATAATTTTCAGATTATGAAACTGACTTTCCGTATACATTATAAAACGCATCAGGATAGTTTTTTATCAATATGCGGCAATATTCCGGAACTGGGCAATGAGAACACAAAAGGCGCCGTTGCGATGCACCCTGCCGAAGAGGGATGGTGGGAACTGAGCCTATCCCCTTCCGGCCTTCCCAAAGTGTTGCATTACCAGTATTATGTTCAGTTACCGGATGGTACTGTAATTACAGAGCCTTTAAAGCATATACATAAAGATTTGCCGTCTTCGGAAAAGATCCTGTTCCTTGACAAATGGACCGAGCCTGCGTATTCTTATGTTTTTCTGACTCACAAAGCCAGGCCTCTGAAAAAAGACGATATTGCCCTGGTAACGCAGTCCGGGGCCGTTCCCGCAGGTTGTCACATAGCCGTTTGCGGAAATAACAGGGCACTGGGCATGTGGGACCCGTCTAAAGCTCATGTTATGCAATATGTCGGAGCGGGTTTATGGGAAGCTGCATTAGCCCTGTCTCAGATAAAAGACGAAAAAGTTGAATACAAGTATATTATTAGGAATAACAAGGACCTTTCTCTTGTGGAATGGGAAGAAGGAGAAAACCGAATCTTTTCCTTGCCTGGATCACTTAAGTCAGGCCGGGATCACCTGGTGATCCGGGACACTCCCCTGAGAAGCCGTAGTCAAGGATTGCGTCATGCCGGCACAGCCATTCCTGTATTTTCCCTTAGAAGTAATGACAGTTGGGGGATCGGGGATTTCGGGGATTTAAAAAAAATGGCCGATTGGGCAGCCGTTACCGGACAGCGTATACTCCAGATCCTGCCTGTGAACGACACGACCATGTTCCATAATTGGATAGATTCCTACCCCTACGGAGGGATCTCCATTATGGCCTTGCATCCTTTGTATGCAGACATAAAGGCCATCCTCGCTACGACAGAGAATTCCATTGATCTTTCTGCTTTTGAAAAAGAGCGAAAAAACCTGAATGAATTGCCTGAACTGGATTACGACAAAGTCTCCAGACTCAAATGGACAGTCCTCAAACTTATTTTCAAGCATACGGGAAAAGAAGTTCTGAATTCGGCTTCTTACAAGTCTTTCATCAAGAAAAATAAAAAATGGCTTCGTCCCTACGCATTGTTTTGCGTGCTGCGCGATAAATTTGGTACAGCAGACTATACCCTTTGGGGTAAATATGAAAAATACGACCCTGTTTTTGCTGTGGATTTTGATGACCTGGATCTGTATATTTTTGTTCAATATCACCTGGACAAACAACTGAGGGAAGCCCATAAATATTTAAACAGCAAAGGAGTTATACTAAAAGGAGATATTCCCATAGGTATCACTCCAATGAGCGTAGAAGCCTGGACAGAACCCCATTTGTTTAAAATGGATTCACAGGCGGGTGCACCACCGGATGAATTTTCCGTGCAGGGACAGAACTGGGGTTTTCCTACTTACAACTGGGATGTTATGGAAAAAGACGGGTATGCCTGGTGGAAAAACCGTTTTGCCAATATGGCCCGGTATTTTGATGCCTACCGCATAGATCACATCCTGGGATTCTTCCGGATATGGACCATCCCGCGGGAACAAACGCAAGGATTGATGGGTTACTTTGACCCGGCCTTGCCCTTCACAGCCGAAGAAATGCAACGGTGGGGACTGGCTTTTGACTACGAACGGATGGTCAAACCCTACATTACCCCGGAGATCATAGAAGGGGTTTTCAACGAAAACGCCTCGGCAATCATTGAAAAATACCTCCAAAAGAGAAACGACACACAACTGTTGGAGTTAAAGGAACCATTCAACACCCAAAGAAAGATCTCGGACCATTTTGAGACCCTTCCGGATACGGAAGAAAACAATTTCATCCGCAACAGTTTGATGGACCTGGTGGCCAATGTACTGTTCATCCCGCACCCCGGCACAGAAGATGCCTACCACCCAAGGATCTCGGCACAATTCAATTATTCGTACAAGGCATTGGACGAAGAGACCAAGTTCGCATTCAACCGGCTTTACGACCACTTCTTTTACAAAAGGCACAATGAGTTCTGGTACCAACAGGCCATGAAAAAACTGCCACCACTTATCTCGGCAACCGGGATGCTCTGCTGTGCGGAAGACCTGGGGATGATCCCGGATTGCGTGCCTCCGGTGATGAAGGAGCTGGCCATGCTGAGCCTGGAAGTACAGCGTATGCCCAAGGACAAATACCGGGATTTCGGAGATCCTGCATCTTACCCGTATTTGTGCGTATGTACCACAGGATCTCACGATACCAGCACGTTACGGGGCTGGTGGGAAGAAGACCGAAACATCACCAACCGGTACTTCAACTCCGTGATGGGCATTCGTGGAGAAGCCCCCGTTTACTGCGAGCCGTGGATTTGCCGTCAAATTGTTATGGATCATCTGAAAAGCCCTGCCATGCTCTGTATACTCCCCTGGCAGGACTGGATGTCGGTTTCAGCCGGTCTACGGCGTGAAAACCCTCATGACGAGCGCATTAACATACCGGCCATAGTTCCCCACTACTGGAAATACAGGATGCACATGACCATTGAAGATCTGCTGAAAGAGAAAGAATTCAACGACTTCGTTAAAGAAATGATCACGGAAAGCGGGCGGTAACCGGTTTTCTTATTCTATGGCAGTTCCTTTTTGCCCCGAGGCAGTTGCCCATGCGCGAAACATCATGCCGGTGTTGAATTCCATGGCAATATTCCCGTTTTTGTCCACGCAGATCACACCGCCTCCGGAACCTTCCATTTTATCAATCTTGCCGAGTATGACCTCGCGCGCCGCCTCTTTGACCGTCATCTCCTTGTAGTCCATCAGCGCGCTGATATCAAATGCCACGCACCGGCGGATCCATAACTCGCCGTGGCCTGTTCCCGAGACGGCCACCGTGGCGTTGTTGGCGTAGGTTCCTGCCCCGATCACCGGAACGTCACCCACCCGGCCCCAACGTTTTCCGCTCATGCCTCCGGTGGATGTGGCGGCGGCCAGATTCCCTTTGCTGTCCAGTACCACGCAACCAACCGTTCCTTTAGGATCCGATTCTTCCTGATGCATTCTTATTCGGCGGATCTGCTCCAAGCGTTCCGGTGTGGAGAAATAGGAATTTTCCACCAGCGGCAAACCCATTGAATGGGCAAAAGACGAAGCCCCCTCCCCAATAAGCAGAACATGCGGGGAATCTTCCATAACGTGGCGGGCAGCCAGGATCGGGTTTTTGATATCCCTTACCCCCGCGACCGCTCCTGCCATCAGGTTACTTCCGTCCATTACGGCAGCATCCAGTTCGTGTATGCCTTCCGAGGTGACGACGGCTCCTTTTCCTGCATTAAAGGCGGGGCAGTCTTCCATCCAAACAACCACCTGAGTGGCCACGTCCAGCGCCTCGGCCCCGTTTTTAAGCATTTCAGTACCCACTTCCAGGGCCTGATCCAGCAGGTTCAGGTAGTTTTCACTGACTTCAGGAGCCATGGAACGGGCAGATCCTGCCCCACCGTGAATCACGATGGCCCAATCTTCCCGGGGCTCTGTTTGCCGGCAGCCGGAAAACGACAAACTCATCATAGTGAAAATAATAAGCAGGGCAATGTTTTTCATGGATTATTGGATTAATTTTTATGAAAACAAGGTACAGTTTTTTTGATTTCTAAAAAAAAATAACTTATATTAGTGGTGAATTTTTAGTACCTGATCATATGAAAAAAACCATTATTTCTGCTTTATTTATCCTGTCTTCATTTGCAGCTTTATCGGCACAGGATAATGTAGTTCACAATGTCATGACTACTGGAACAAATATGGGAAGTTTGGGTGTTGGTATCCCTGTGATCGCTCCAGGTTACAGAATGACCATTCCCCCCATCAATGCTTTCTACGAAGTAGGCATACTTGACTTAGGCAGACCGGGATCTGTTGCAGTCGGTGCGCATGTAGGGTTATGGGGATACAAGATCAAAACGGGGCTTGATCAGTTAAATTACAAATATTTCAATACCCTGTTTGGTGCTCGGGGAGCTTACCATTTCACCATTATAGACAAATGGGAAGTGTATGGGGGAGCCGTTCTTGGGATCAAATTGGAGTCAGAAAGATTTACTGCCGGAACAGAATCCACGGCAGCTCATACACACGTGAAATTCGGATGGCAATTATTTGCCGGAACAAGGTATATGTTTACTCCTTCCCTGGGTGCTTTTGTAGAACTCGGGTATGGGGCTACATATGGTTCAATAGGTGCCACTTATCGTTTTTAGTTCAAAATCCTATTCCCGGAAAGCCGCCTGAGAAGGCGGCTTTCTTTTTATCCGGTGCAACAAAGCTTAGGTTTTTTACGTCTGATTAGCATATTGGACAATATTATTCTTATTTTTGATATTCAAAACTAACCCCATCAATTACCGTTTATGAAAAAATTCTTATTATTACCCGGAGCAGTCATTCTTTCTTTAATCCTGTTTACCTCTTGCGATCCGGAAGATCAGGATCAGGTCACTAAATTCTACAAAGAAGTAAAATACAATTTTGCCGACGGAATTGATTATTTTACTGCTGATTTAAAAAGTTGCTACGGAGTTAAAGATGTATCCGATCCGTCAGTGGGTACGATACATGCATCCATTGAAATCAAAGCCAACGTGGGTTGTTATCTGGAATTCAAACGTCTAATTCAGGGAATATATATTACAGAATACGGCGTATATCCGCTTGTCTACTATCAAGCTTCCTTCAATCAGGTTATTAACATGAATGAAGGTCAGGTAACTACACTCAACCTGGAGTTTCCTGAAGTACCGTCAACATTGGCTAAAATTGGAGTAATACATCTGGAAGTTAAAATCAACACAACCAAGACTTATTCATTTGATATCTATCAAATCCCTTATTACCCCAAAACCGATAGAATTGTCTGGAATTAAAATCTTCTATGAAAGAATACCGACTGATAAGCCGTGAAGAAATTTCACGGCTTAAACTACAAAGATGTCATTCGGAAGACTGGAAAAAAATATGGGTGGACCCGGATTTCAGGCCTGAGAGAGTCTGGGATACTTTTTTTTCCGGAGACATCAGGATGGGGGTTTTCGAATCAAAAATGAAATTGCCTTCAGGAATAAAGATCCAGTCCGGAATCTGTAATGCAAAGCTTCACAACGTATCTGTAGGAAACAACACATGTATTGAAAACATACACAGTTACATCGCCAATTACGATATCGGTGAAGGATGTATAATTGAAAATGTAGACAAGATCTATGTTGAGGGTGTCACTTCTTTCGGGAATGGTACGGATGTTTCTGTTTTAAATGAGACCGGGGGTCGTGAAGTGCCGATCAATAATAAGCTGACAGCTCATTTTGCGTATATTATGGCTCTTTACAGACATCGGCCGGGGCTGATAAAACGTATGAAAGAGCTGGTTGAGGTTTATTCGCAAACAGTATCTTCAAACAAAGGAGTTATTGGCAACAATGTGACTATCAGCCATTCAGGCACATTAAAAAATGTTGCCGTTGGTGATAACACAATCATTGAAGGAACTTCTACACTGGTTAACGGTAGTATTAACGGAAACGAACACGATCCGGTATACATAGGATACGGTGTCAATTGTATTGACTTTATCATATCTTCCGGATCTGTTGTGGAAAGCAACGTAAATCTGAAAAAATGTTTTATCGGTCAGGGAACTATCCTGGGGAAAGGTTATTCGGCTTCTGATTCATTGTTTTTCAGCAACTGCCACGGAGAAAACGGAGAAGCCTGTGCCATCTTTGCAGGTCCTTACACCGTAAGCCATCATAAATCCACCTTGTTGATAGCCGGACTGTTTTCGTTTATGAATGCCGGTTCAGGCTCTAACCAGTCCAACCACATGTACAAACTGGGACCTATTCACCAAGGCATATTGGAAAGAGGGGCAAAAACGACTTCCGATTCATACATTCTCTGGCCTTCACGCATAGGAGCTTTTTCACTGGTCATGGGCAGGCACGTTAACAATACAGATACGGGGGCTCTGCCGTTTTCCTACCTTATTGAACAGGACAACACCACGTACCTGATACCAGGAGTGAATCTAAAAAGTGTGGGAACGATCCGTGACGCCCAAAAATGGCCCAAGCGCGATCGCAGAAAAGACCCAGATAAACTGGACCAGATCAATTACAACCTGCTGAGTCCCTATACGATCCAGAAAATGCTGGACGGCAGGGCCATTCTAAAGGAATTAATGAGGGTTTCCGGGGAAACTACGGACATTTTCTCATACAAAAGCACCAAGATCAAAAACACTTCTCTCTACAACGGCATCAAATATTACGAAATAGCCATTCGTAAATTCCTGGGCAACTCAATAATCAAACGGCTTGAAGGTAGAAATTTCCGCTCCGTTGAAGAAATACGTGAACGACTGAAACCGGACACTTCTATTGGTCTGGGTGAATGGCTGGATATTTCCGGTTTAATTGCACCACGAAGCGAAATAGAAAAACTCATGGAAGGAATTGAATCACGCGAAATCTCCATGATACGTGATATCAATGCTTTTATTAAAGAGCTCCATAAGAATTATTATTATTACGAATGGACCTGGGCGTATTCCAAAATCAAAGAATTCTATAACGTTGATCCGGAGACAATAACCGTCGAACAAATTCAAAGTATTGTCAGGGGATGGGAAGAAGCCGTTGTAGGTTTGGATAAGATGCTTTATGAAGATGCCCGGAAAGAATTTTCCCTAAGTTCCATGACCGGATTTGGTGCAGACGGCAACATGGATGAATGCCGTATGGATTTTGAACAGGTCAGAGGCGTATTTGAAAACAATCCCTTCGTTTCAGCCGTCTTAAAACACATAGAAGTCAAAACAGCCCTGGGAAGGGAGCTAATCGAACGATTGGGTGCAACGCACACATGATTCTTTTCGCTGATTATCAACGTTTTAAAAAAAAGCACCCCCGGGGGGTGCTTTTTTTTAACTGCCTGTCCTTCAGGCAAAAGAACAATGTGTGCGTTGCACCCTTTTGCGCCTACGCGCACCCGAGTTATCTGCTAGGTGGCTTGATTCCCACCCCTATTATCCAGTTAGTAGCAAAGCCCTCCCCACTGCCAGATAAGGTTTAAGATCTTCCCGGGTAGGTTGAGGGGGAGGTGGTAAGTAGTAAAAAAAGAGAGTTTCTCGTTAACTTGTTTATTAATAATTCTTTACACGTTTTTGTTGCAATATTGTTACTTACTACCTCCCCTTCAAAATGCTCAAAATTCGCAAAACCAGCCGGAGGTAGTAAGTAATGAAAAAAGAGCCATCCCCTTTAACTTATTTATTAATAGCTTGTTACGCATTTTTGTAGCATTATTGTTACTTACCACCTCCTTGCAAAACATGCATCAGACCTTAAGAAGCCGGCTTGGCCAACGACTCCCTACCGCCAGGGAGGCTTTGGGCAGGTGTTCATCTGGGTAAGTGTTCGCTGGAATCGGTGTTTCTTTGGGTAGGCGTTCGTTGGGACAGGTGTTCGTTTGATCAACGGCTTGGCCGGCACCCTTAAACGACAAAACCCCTGACCTTTTCGGGTCAGGGGTTCGTTT
>JAEAME010002112.1_pt1 | contig 12087 bp, 11 predicted proteins | sample 8958731 | NCBI WGS metagenome assembly JAEAME01 (sample SAMN16933194, study PRJNA681113) | bioreactor sludge metagenome | isolation source: anerobic bioreactor sludge (Control) | place: India:Bengaluru | collected 2018-10-24 | reverse complement strand
CCATGCGTTAATTGTTTATTTGTGCCAGAATTTTTGCAAAAAAAATCCGATATGCAGCACGTGCCCTTTAGAGAGGGATCTCAAATAAGACGAACTCTTTCGTTGTCGTTTGAATTTTCTACATAACCCAGAACGGTTGCCTTTTCGCCTAGTTTTTCGAAAAGATCAATAACCGCCTTTTCGTCGTTTTTTTCTACAATAATGACATATCCTGTTCCCATATTGAATGTTGAGCACATCTCTTGAAAATTTATGTTGCCAAGTTCCATAATGTACCGGAAAATCCTCGGGACTGAGTCAAGCGCTACTTGTATAGATGCTGTAAGACCTTCAGGGATGACTCTCTTGATATTTCCGGGCAATCCTCCACCGGTAATGTGGACCATACCTTTTATATTGTATTGTCCTGACACTTCAAGCACCGGCTTCACATAGATCCTTGTTGGTTTGAGAAGTTCTTCGTATAGTTTTACACTGGTATTCTCCCATAGATCATTCACATTGAACTTATTTATTTCAAAAAGGACATGCCTTACGAGTGAGTATCCGTTACTATGAAGTCCATTTGATGCTAACCCAATGATGACATCGCCGGCTGTAATTCGAGACCCGTCGATTATACGGTCCTTTTCAACAATGCCTACGGCAAAACCTGCAAGATCGTATTCGCCTACTGTATAAAAAGATGGCATCTCCGCGGTTTCGCCGCCGATAAGCGCACATCCGGCCATTTCACAACCGTCACAGATACCTGAAATGACTTCTTTGTATGTGCTGTCTTCAATTTTGCCGCAGGCATAGTAGTCAAGAAAGAAAAGGGGTTTTGCGCCAAGGGTGAGAATATCGTTGACGCTCATACCGACAAGATCAATGCCGACTGTATCATGTTTGCCGGAGGCAAAAGCTATTTTCAGTTTTGTTCCCACACCGTCAGTGGAACTCACCAGAACCGGGTTCTTATATTCTTTCGGAACCTCTGTCAGTGCTCCGAATCCGCCAATCGCGTTGAGAACATAAGGATGAAATGTTTTATGAATCCTTGATTTTATATCATCAATAAGCTTATCGGCCTTCTTGATGTTTACACCAGCGTCTTCGTACGTCACAGGTTTCATTTTCATACCCCGCAATTGTCTGATTTATTTCTGACTAATGTTTTTTCAATGCAAACGAAAGAAAAAAGATTTTTTTCTCTCAATGATCACATCATTTTGCTAATAAAATCATCAACGGGGATTGCCGGAAGAGTGATAATCTGAACCGTGCCCCTTGATCCGAGTTCAATTGAAAGCTTCGCGATAGCCTCATTATTTGGGGCCTCGACAATATTTATAAAATCGTATTGTCCCAGAACCGCGTATTGTGCAAGCACCTTAGCGCCCATATTTTCAATTTCCATATTCACTGCTTCTATACGATCAGGGTGTTTCTTGACCGTTTTTCTTCCTTCATCAGTAAGGGTGCTGATTAATATATATATCGGCATTTAAAAACCCCCATTTCTATTATGCATATTTACATATACTCTCAGTCGTTAATTGTCAACACCAATATCACCCAGATCAATAAGATTAAAATGCCAACTTGTCCAAGAGTTTATACTAAACTAAATATTCATTTGGCACAATCATTGTTTAATGAAAATATTCGTTGTTAACAATAATTGCAATTACATTAACAATTCTTTTTTGTTATTGTTTATTTGGGGTTCTTTGCCTGATATTTCAGAATTTTCGGTCACTTTTATCTTGTCTAAATGATTATTTTATGTATAATTATATACCTTTTTTTGACTATAAGGAGGCTTATGAATGGCAAAACCAATGGATCAGTATAAATGGCACGAACTCAACACAGGGTGTGTCATCGAAGAGGCAGGAAATGCGATAGAATACAAGACCGGAGACTGGCGTTCCTCAAAACCAATATGGAACGATGAAAAATGCGTGAAGTGCGGTCTTTGCTGGTTATTCTGTCCTGATGCGGCAGTTTATCAAAAAGATGACGGTTTTTTTACAGCAAATCTTGATTATTGTAAGGGTTGTGGTATATGCGCGAAAGAATGCAAGCCATCAGCAATTACAATGGTGGAGGAATGACAATGAGCGTGAAAAAAGGTATTGAAGTATCCATCGCAATTGCTGACGCGGCAAAACTTGCGCGGGTTGAAGCTATTGCGGCTTATCCTATTACACCACAGACACACATTGTAGAACATCTTTCCGAAATCGTTGCAAACGGGGAGCTGGACGCGGTTTATATCAACGTGGAATCCGAACATTCAGCCATGTCGGCATGCTGCGGTTCCTCAGCCGCCGGAGCAAGGACATTTACATCTACCAGTTCCCAGGGTATGGAACTGATGCACGAGATCCTTTTTATTGCGTCAGCTATGAGACTGCCTATCGTTATGGCTGCCGTCAACCGGGCGCTTTCTGCCCCTCTTTCCATATGGGGAGACCACTCGGACATTATGGCCGCCCGTGATACCGGATGGATTATGCTATTCTGCGAGAATGGCCAGGAATCTGTTGATACAACGATTATGGCGTTTAAGATAGCCGAGGATCGCAAGGTGCTTCTGCCGGTTATGATCAACCTCGACGGATTTTCTTTAAGTCATGTTATTGAGCCTATTGAACTTCCCGCGCAGGAAGCTGTGGACAAATTTCTCCCGCCTTACAACCCTCTTTACACGCTCCACCCTGATAAACCTGTTACCATGGGAGCATATGGTATGCCTGAAATTTATACGGAAGCAAAATATGCTCAGGAGATGGCACTCATTCAATCAAAAGAGACAGTTATTAAGGTTATGGATGAATTCGGCAAGCAGTTCGGAAGATATTATAAACCAGTTGAGACATATAATACGGAAAAAAACGATACGGTCTTTATTGCTCTCGGATCAATTGGAGAAAATATCAAGACTACAATTGACGGCCTCAAAGAAAAAGGCAAAAAACTTGGGCTTATCAGTCTCCGTCTTTTCAGGCCTTTTCCAGAAGAAGAACTTTTATCAGCATTAGATGGAAAAAAGAAAATCGCCGTCATTGAAAGGGTAATGCCTTCCGGAACAATCAATGGTCCGCTTTTTAATGAAATATCGGCTGTCGTGCTTAAAAACGGATTGGATGTTCGTCTCGAAAATTATATCCTTGGGCTCGGAGGAAGAGATGTTGTTCCTTCCCAGTTCGAGCAGATTTTTGAAAATTTAAACAGTCCTCAGAAAAAAGAACAGAAAAAAGGAATGAATTACCAAGTAATAGGGGTGAGAGCATGAAAATGAAAGGTCTTGAGCCATATACGAAACATCCTGAAGTAGAATTTGTTACCTCCGGTCACAGGGCATGCCAAGGGTGCGCTGAAATACTGGCCCTCAGACTTGCCCTTAAGGTATTCGGAGGAGATACTGTCCTGGCTATGGCAACGGGGTGCATGGAAATTATCTCCAGTCCGCTTCCCACGACGAACTGGAAAGTTCCCTGGATTCACGTGGCTTTTGAAAACGCTGCTGCCGTTGCCTCTGGCGTTGAATCAGGATTGAAGATTCTTATGGAGAAAGGGAAAATCCCACAGAAAGACATACACGTTGTTGCTGTCGCAGGCGATGGAGGAACAAGTGATATCGGCCTTCAGGCCTTGTCAGGTGCCCTTGAAAGAGGACATAAATTTACTTATATCTGTCTCGACAACGAAGCGTATATGAACACAGGTATTCAGCGTTCTTCATCGACGCCATATGGCGCTATGACAACAACAAGTCCTCCCGGAAAAAAGAGTATAGGTCAATCTACACAGAAGAAAAATATGCCGAAGATCGCTGCCGCGCATAATATTCCCTATGTGGCGACTGCGTGTCCTTCGTATCCATTTGACCTTCTCGCAAAGATAAAGAAAGCTAAAGCAATAAACGGACCGTCGTACATCCATATTCTTTCAGTTTGTCCTACGGGCTGGAGAATACCGGCCAACGAAGCAATACTCTACGGTAAACTGGCGGTACAGACCGGAGTATTTCCTCTCTATGAAGTGGAAAATGGTAAGTACAAGATTACTCATAAAACGGAAACACTCAAGCCTGTAAAGGATTACATCAAAGGGCAGGGCAGATTCAGGCACCTTACCGATGATATTATTGCCAGAATACAGGAACAGGTCAACTCAGACTGGGATAACTTGAAATTTCAATGTAGCGCTAAATAGTTCTGCAACATTTCACTGTTTATAGATCACTTTGCCCCGCTCACCGAGTGGGGCTTTTCCTTCTGAAAAATAAATTATTATCTGTAAATAGTGTGACGGAACGTACAGAAAAAAAGCTTTAATCGTGATAAAGTAAAAATAAGGTAAAATAAATGTTGCAATTTTTTTTTAAAAAGTATTAAATATAAATACTTAAGATGAAATGTTTGATGCATTTTATTAACGGCATAAAGATAAATCTTTGACAGCAGGTAAAAATGCCGATAGATCTTGAAAAAATAGGTAAATTTCTTAAAGAGAAAAGAGAATCTAAAGGTCTCACCCTTGGCGATATCTCTAATTCGCTATGCCTCAGAAAATCTTTGATAACCGCGATAGAATCAGGAAATAGGAGCTTATTACCTCACGATGTATACATGAGAGGCTACGTAAAAGAGTATGCTTGTCTTCTTAATGTTTATGATGAAATTAAAGACGATTTAATACATAAAGAAGAAACAAAAGTACCGGTAGAAATGCCTGTTCAGCAAAAATCTGAATCAAAAAACAAACAAATACCAAAGAGAGTTGTTGTGTATCCTCTTGCGCTTGTCCTCATAATCGGTTTTTTTGTATTAAGCCAGATCAATAAAGAACAGAAAAATACAGCGCAAATTCAGTATACGGAACGTACCTCTAATAAAATAATTGAAAACATTGATTCTGAAATTACAAAACCTATTGAAACGATGGATGCAAAAAAGCTTATGATAACCTGCCAGGAAAGGACCTGGGTAAGCGTGGTTATTGACGAGACAGAAAAGAAAGAGTTCATGCTAAATCCAGAGGACATTATTATCCTGAACGCAAAGGACACTTTCGATCTGCTTATCGGAAACGCCGGCGGTGTTAAGTTGATTCTCGATGGTAAGGATATTCAATTTACCGGAATAAGCGGCGAAGTGAAACGCATAAAACTTTCCTGATCTTCTGAAAAAAGCATAAACTAACTGCTTAGTTTTTCCATTTCATCTGCGGATATGTCAAAATTCGCGTAGACGTTTTGAACATCATCGGATTCTTCCAGGGTTTCCATCAGCTTAAGCATTGTTTCCGCGTTTTTGCCTTCAAGCTTAACGGATGTCTGGGGAACCATGCTGATTTCCGCTACAATATATTTGATGTTGTTATTGTCAAAAACCTTTTTAACGTTCTCAAATGTCGAAACATCGGTGACAACTTCGATCTCATTTTCATCTTCTGAAATATCTTCCGCGCCGGCGTCAAGAGCCAGTTCCATGATTTTATCACTATCGACTTGTTTCTTGTCAAAGGAAATATAACCCTTCTTGCTGAACATCCATGAAACACATCCGGCTTCGCCGAGATTACCGTTTAGCCTCGAAAGGGTGTGGCGTATTTCCGCGGCTGTTCTTTTTTTATTATCTGTCATTACTTCAATGAGCACCGCGACACCACCAGGTCCGTATCCTTCATAGGTAATTTCTTCAAAGCTCTGACCACCATCGAGGGTTCCGGTACCTTTTTTGACGGCCCTGTCGATATTGTCTTTAGGCATATTTTCAGCTTTTGCCCTTGCAATTGCGTCACGAAGCCGTGAATTTGATTCAGGATCGCCACCGCTTATTCTCGCGGCAGTGGTAATCTCCTTGATAAGCTTTGTAAATATTTGGCCTCTCTTTGCGTCTGCCGCGCCTTTTTTGTGCTTAATAGAACTCCATTTGCTATGTCCTGACATTGGACCCCCTGAAAATCGAATGGTGGGCGATATTGGATTCGAACCAACGACCTCTGGTATGTGAGACCAGCGCTCTAACCATCTGAGCTAATCGCCCCTTGAGCCTTTCTTTTATTATATTATCGAGCAAAAGTCAACACAAAGACGGCTTTAAGCCATGGTATTTCTATACTTTTTTGTTTCCTTTTTATAGCTAAATCATTTAATATTTCCTCCATGACAAAACATGTTTTTGGTCCTGTCCCTTCCAGACGACTTGGATTCTCATTAGGTGTTGACATTATTCCTCACAAATACTGTCCTTTTGACTGCATATATTGTCAGATCGGAAAAACTACTAATATTGAAACAACAAGAAAAAGCTTCGTTGATCCTTATAAAGTCATTGACGAAATTTCGAGCAAAATACAAATAACAGAGCGGATTGATTATATAACTTTCTCCGGATCGGGCGAACCGACTCTTAACTCTGATTTAGGTATTATGATCAGAGAAATTAAAAAAAAGACCGATATTCCTGTATCGGTAATTACCAACAGCGCGCTTCTCTATCTCGATGACGTAAGAAAAGATCTTATGTCCGCTGATGTCGTACTTCCATCTCTTGATGCCGTAAGTGATGATATATTCAGATATATCAACAGGCCTCATTCTCTCATAGATATTAAAACAATCATTCAGGGTTTGAAATTATTGAGGAAAGAATATAAAGGTAAGATATGGCTCGAGGTCATGCTTGTTAAAAGTGTAAACGATACTGAAGAGGAACTGGAAAAATTGAAAAAGACTGTTTCAGAACTCGGCGCTGACAAACTCCAGCTCAATACAGTTACAAGGCCACCCACTGAAGAAAAAACGGAAAGACTCGCTGAGAGTGATCTGAAAAAAATATGCCGGTATCTTGGAGAATCATGTGAAATTATTTGTAGCTTTGAGAAATCTGTGAAAAAACCGGATGAAGGAGACTGGTCACGGAAAATAGTAGAAATACTCCAAAGAAGGTCTCTTACACTGGATGATATCGTTAAAATTACCGGTATACCGTTAAACGATACGAAAGACCGTCTTAAAATGCTTGAAAATGAAGGACAAATAAAAAGCTACTTATTTGACGATAACATATTCTATATGAAATCATGATTCAAAGTGGAAATATGTTTTTTCATTGGGGCTCTTCATTTCATTGGAAAATAGGATTGACAAACACACTGCTCAACATTTACTATAAAGCTTGTATCAAATTAAAACACAAAGAGTAATTTTTTATTAAGCTTATGTCCGGGTGTTTTTCTGGAATTAAATGGATGCGCGGTCAATTTTCTTTGAGAGGAGAGTTCTACGAAAATCAAACGAGCTAAGATTCTCTCTACCGGCGGGACAAAGAAATATCTTGAAAGTTTCGGCGCGAATCCGATTGCTATCTGTTATCGAACATAAAAACCAAGAGGGAAGGGCACATGAAAATCCTTATATTAGGAAGCGGAGGCAGGGAACACGCCCTGGTATGGAAGCTGTCTCAATCAAGAGATGTGAGTAAAATATATGCCCTGCCGGGAAACGGGGGTATATCAGATATAGCTGAATGCGTTGAAATGGATACAGGCAATATTGGAAACCTCGTTGAATTCTCAGAAAGAAAAAGCATTGATCTTGTTGTTGTAGGTTCCGAGAGTTTTCTTGCCCAGGGGATTGTTGATGCTTTTGAAGAAAAAGGCATACCTGCTTTTGGTCCGGGAAGAAAAGGCGCCTTAATTGAAGCGAGCAAGATATTTTCAAAAGAGCTGATGAATCAATACAGTGTCCCTACGGCTCCATTTAAGACATTTTCAGAATACGAGAGTGCCCGCGTTTATTTAGACACGATACAGGCGCCCTTTGTTATCAAGGCAGACGGTCTGTGCGCCGGGAAAGGCGCTTACGTAATTAAGGAAATGTCGGAAGCGGGACGAATACTCAAGGAACTCATGGTAAACGGCATCTATGGCGAGGCCGGGAAAAGGGTCGTTATAGAAGAATTCCTGCCCGGTATTGAAGCTTCTTATCTTGCATTCACCGACGGCAAATCAATACTGCCGTTATCAGCAGCACAGGACCATAAACCCCTTCTCGATGACGACAAAGGGCCAAATACCGGAGGAATGGGCGCTTACACACCAATCCCTTTTGTAACACAACCACTGGAAGAAGAGATTAAGAATACCATTATGATGAAAACAATCAATGCCATGAAGGAGAAAGGTATTAAATACAAGGGTGTCCTTTACGGAGGGTTGATGCTCTCAAATGACAGGCCTTATGTGATAGAATTTAATGCCCGCCTCGGAGACCCCGAAACACAACCCATACTTTTCAATATGAAAAGCGATTTGTTGCCCATCCTGACGGCTTGTGTTGACGAGAAACTGGATACTATCGAAAAGATCGAATGGAAGGATGGTGTTTCCGTGTGTGTTGTTATCGCGTCTAAAGGCTATCCGAAGAAACCGGAAAAAGGAAAACTTATAAAAGGACTTGAGAGATTGAAAGACAGGGAAGATGTGATGGTCTTTCACGCCGGAACAAAAAAGGTTGATGGACAATACTATACCAACGGCGGAAGGGTCCTCTGCGTCACTGTTTCAGGCAAGAGCTATCATGACTCTATTGACAAAGCATATGACGCTGTTTCGAAAATAGAATTTGATGGAATGTATTTTAGGAAAGATATCGGAAAGAAAGCAATAAATACAGATAAATTACATTAATTAATATATTTAAATAGGAGGAATTAATGGCAAAAGAATACAATATAGGTGTAATACCCGGTGACGGTACAGGCCCTGAAGTTGTCGCGGAAGGCATTAAAGTCCTCAACGCGACCGCAAGCAAACTTGCATTTGCACTGAAATATACGACCTATGATATTGGCGGGGAACGCTATCTTAAAACAAAGGAAACTCTACCTGACAGTGTTCTCAGTGAACTGAAAGGCTTTGACTCGCTTTATCTCGGCGCCATAGGGCACCCTGGAGTAGCACCGGGCATACTTGAAAAAGATATCTTGCTGCGAATCCGCTTTGAACTTGATCAGTATATCAATTTCAGACCGGTGAAACTCTACGAAGGTGTTGATACACCTCTTAAAGATAAAGGACCAAAAGAAATAGACTTTGTGGTAATCCGTGAAAATACGGAAGGGCTTTATGCAGGGGCTGGCGGAGTTTTGAAAAAAGGAACAAAAGATGAAGTCGCTGTCCAGGAATCAATTAATACACGAAAAGGCGTAGAAAGATGTCTGAGATTTGCCTTTGAATATACTAAAAAGAGAAACAAAAACAATAAGTTAACTCTTTGTGGAAAAACAAATGTTCTCACGTATGCCTTTAATCTATGGGAAAGGACCTTTTACGAAATTGCCAAAGAATATCAAGGAATTTCAACTGATTATGCTCATGTAGATGCAACCTGTATGTGGATGGTAAAAAACCCTGAGTGGTTTGATGTTATTGTCACAGACAATATGTTCGGCGACATTATAACAGACCTTGGCGCAATGATTCAGGGAGGCATGGGAATTGCCTGTGGTGGAAATATCAATCCTGAAGGTGTTTCAATGTATGAACCTATTGGTGGATCAGCTCCAAAATATACCGGCAAAAATATCATTAATCCTCTTGCGGCGATTCTTGCGGGAGGCATGATGCTTGAATTCCTCGGTGAGGAAAAAGCCGCACAGCTTATTGAGAAAAGTGTACAGCAGGCAATTAAGAAGGAAATTAAATCTCTCTCAGCAGGACAGATGGGTTTAGGCACTAAAGAAGTAGGCGATCTGATTGTGGAATACGTGAGAAAAGGATAATAATAAATAATAGTCTATAATAATATATAGTTAATTAATAATATAAGATATTATACATTAATATAATGTTATAAAAGTACGATATTATAAACTATAGTATTATTTCAAAAATTGACTTAAATCTAGTAGTACTGATAATAGATATTATGTTAACTAATTGATGACTTATTTCATCTAAACTCATAAAGAACTATGAGTCTGCCCTCTTTTCAGATATAAATTGTTATAGAATCATTGCGGATTAAGACGATAGCACTCATTTCGTACCTGATGGTGTCTCTGTTCAAAGATAGCGGCAATATTTGCCGGCAAGGAACAATTGTCCTGTTGGTTGAATTTTTTACATTGTTCGTTCCATTTTTCAACTTTTTCTTTTTGTTCCTGAAGGTCTCTATTTGCAGCTTCAACTTTTTCATTGAACTCTTTTCTTCTCCGTTCTCTTTCCCATTGCTCCTCTATTATTTTATCTTTCATTTTATTTATTTCATCGTTCGGCATTTGGTTATATTCATCAAGTTTTTTCTCCGCACGCGCGATAGCACTGGTAAGTTCAGCGTCTGACATTAATTGTTTGTTATTGATATAGTTTTTTACATCGTTAATTGAAATTGCGAATCCAATACCTTCAACAGCCATGTTGGCAAGTTTTAAAAAGTTTATACCAATGACCTCTCCATTACCATTTATAAGAGGACCACCGCTATTACCGGGATTTATGGCGGCGTCAGTCTGTATAAGCTTTGCGCTTAAAAATGGTAATGAACGATTCGTGGAACTAATAATGCCTTTTGTGAATGAAAATTCAAAGCTTAGTGGCGCGCCGGCTGCAATAACTGTATCACCTTCAGAACATTTATTGCTATCGCCAAGTTGAAGAAAATAATAATTACGAGCAATTTCTGCTTTGACAAGAGCAAAATCTCTTTCCTCGTCAAGGTAAACGAGGTTTATTTCTGTTTGAAAACCATCAGAAAAAATAGCGACAGCGCTTTTTTCTCTCATAACATGAGCATTTGTAACTATATAACCGTCCTTGCTGACTGCAAAACCAGAACCGGTTCCTAAATCCCCTATTTTAATAGTAACAATGGCAGGTTTTATTTTTTTAACAATAGGCGCTGTGTCGATTTCAGTTTTATTCACACGGCCCAAATCAATTAATCCGTTTTTTAAAAAAATGAAAATACCGGCAATAATTAAAATAATAATAAAAAGATAAAAGAACTTACCGGTAGATTTTTTTGTTTCATTTTTTGAAGTATAAGAATTATCAGACGAATAGCGTTGAAATTCAGGTTTACGGGTGTGATGATATGAATTCTCTTCATTTAAAAATTGTGTATTCTGTGTTAAGTATTTAATTAAATAATCATACGACCACATGATCTCTTTAGCATTTTCAAGAGAAATATTGCCTGACTGAATATCTTTTGATATACGTTGATATGCCTGTTTTATATCATCAATACCGGCATTCTCAGGAAGACCTAAGGTATGTAAACATTTTTTAATGGTTTCATCCATAAGATATTGTCATTACATTTTATTCCATATACTGAGATTGTCAACCTGAAAGGGTAAAAAAATGTATGTAACTAAAAAAAGTCAGATTTCCCGGCAAACTACCTTTTCATTATTTTTCAAATATACATATTCAAAAGATCTGCTATAATTATATTAGCATCTACCGGAAGGCGGTCCACCCACCATTAGACTGGTGATGCTAAAGAGAGCGGAGCAGGTGGAAAGACTCTCTTTGAGGCTTGAGTTGTCGGTCCTATATTTGGGAAGGCCCTCAGCTTCCATACGTGTTTAACACCAGGTGGAAACATGAGGAAGTAGCCCCCAGCAGACCGAATGATTCAGGCCTTTTCATTATTCCTTCAGTCCAATACCCCCCTATTGATATTTTCTTACTTATGATCACCGGCGACAAACAACATCAATCCTCCCGATGATTAAGATTCCTTGATAGCTGTCAAATAAAATTGACAATATCTTTCCTCGTATGAAACACTATGGTGTCATGTCTGATGAAAAGAACGTTTTCCACAACGGGATACGAAAAGTACTGACTCGTGATTTTGCTCTCGTATACGTTGCGTATATTGTTTTCGCCATTGCCAACCAGTCACTTTTGCCGGCCATGCCCATCTTTCTTTCAAAATTTGGGTCCAGCGCCGAAGAGATCGGCATCCTCATCGGTGTTTTTGCCATATCATCACTTGTTTTCCGGCTTGCAGCTGGTAGAATTCTTTCCAAATATTCAGAAAAAACTGTCATGATGGGCGGCGCGCTGCTGTCC
>JAEAME010002127.1_pt1 | contig 12108 bp, 6 predicted proteins | sample 8958731 | NCBI WGS metagenome assembly JAEAME01 (sample SAMN16933194, study PRJNA681113) | bioreactor sludge metagenome | isolation source: anerobic bioreactor sludge (Control) | place: India:Bengaluru | collected 2018-10-24 | reverse complement strand
ACCACTTGGGGATCTTGCGCCACACGACGTCGGGGATCTTGTCGTCAATCTCTGTGCCCGTATACTGCCACATCGTCGAGATCAGGCGGATCTGCTGGTCATCGGAGAGCAAGTAGTTGATGACCTTCATCGCCACGGCCTTGTACTCCTCGGGGATGTTCGCCGGGATGGCCAGGTAGCCATCGGAGCCGGCCGGCAGACCATCGCTGAGCGCTGCCGCGGCTACGGTTGGCGGCATCGTGCCCTGGCTAATGGACCACAGAGAGTAGTCCATGGCATACACGGAGATCCAGGTGTCGCCCGCGTTAAAGTCCTCGAACAGGTTGGGGGAGGGCTCGGCGGCGACCTTGCAGTACTTTAACAGGTCGGCCAGCTTTTTCACTGCATCCTGGTACTCGGCCTTCGCCTGCAGGTCCGCCAGCGGGATGGCCTTGCCTGCCGCATCGGTCAGCGGGGCGAACGCGTTCAAGAAAGCATAGGGCATGCCGCGCCCTGCACCGGACTTGCTGTCCGGGCGCACCCAGCCAATGTGACCCTTCCATTCGGCGCGCCGCTCGTACAGCTCTTTCCAGCTCTTGGGCGGGTTAGTGATGTACTCGGTGTTATAGACCAGCATGTACTGGCTGCGCCAGTACAGCGCGCCGGTCCCCTGGATGTCCACGCCCTGGGCGATCTTGAGATAGTCCTCGGGGCACTTGGCCAGGTTCGGGATCGCTGCCTGCTGGTCGGGCCAGATCTTGACCAGCGGGATGCTGGCCTTGACCATACTGGCGATGTCGTCCGGCTTGACGAACATGAGGTGAACATCGCCCTTGCCTGCCTCCCAGGCCTTCATGCGCTCGGTCTGTTCGGCGATCTTGCCCGGGACATAGTTGACTTTGATCCCCAACTGGTCTTGAATCGACGGTACCACGAGGTTCTGCCAGTACCACTGAAAGTTCGACCCGGAGTTGGTGTCGATCAGCGTGATCTCGGTCGGGGCGGCCGGCACTGGAGTGGGTGCCACGACAACCGTCTCTTTGACGACCTGGGTCTCCTTAACGACCTGGGTTTCCTTCTGGATGATGATCTGCGGCGTCGGGGTGGCCTGCGGGGCGCATGCCGCCCACATCACGCAGGCAACTACAAACAGAACCAACGCAGTCCACAGTCGTCTGTTACGCATTCTCTCTCCTCCTAGAAAGGTTCGGAAGCTACAGCCTGGTGGCAACCGTAACCGGCTGCCTGGACTACCTCAGTCTGTCCTTTGCCTGACCACCCCCTTTCTCCTCGTCAGTCGTCGAGTTCCGGTTGGCTCAGGTACCATACCTTGTGATGGGCACGCACCGCTTCATTATACCAGCTATCCTCCGTGCGTGCAAGTACTAACGTCGCCAGAAACCGCCCGGGTTTCTGGGGGTGTGCCCAATGCGGCTCCTGCGCGCTGTGCACAGCTCTGGCACGACAAGAAACCCGGTTTCTCATTTTGCCAACTACTCCACCTGGAAGTAGGGCTGCAGCACGCCCAGAGTCGCCGCCCGCGCCGCGGCGGCCAGCTCGGCCGGGGGTCGCTCCCAGTAGGCCGGGCGGAACAGCTCGATGGAACACAGGCCGTCGAACCCGGTCTGTTTCAGACGCTTCAGAATGTCATCCAGGGGGATGACCCCCTCGCCGGGCAGCAGCCGGTGCGCATCCTCGATGGTCTCTCTGGGTCGCTCCTCCACGTCGTTGATGTGGAAGATGAGGATCTTTTCGGCGGCCACGTTGGTGATCGAGCGCAGCGACGAGCCGCCGGCATAAAAGTGGCACGTGTCGATGACGAGCCCCACGTTGTCGCGTGCGGTCTCTTCCACAATCTCCCAGCACTGGGCCAGGGTGCGCACCGAGCACCAGTCAAAGCCCAGGAACTCGAACGCCAGCTTGACTCCGTAGGGTTGGGCCAGCGCCCCCAGCTCGCGCAGCACACGCACCGATTCGGAGCGGATCCGGCTCCGGCTCGCGCCATCCGCCGGCGTCCGGCTCGGCACAACCACGATCTTGTCACAGCCCAGGGCCTGCGCCCAGGCGCAGAGCTGCTTGCAGCGCATCTGTATCCCGGCGTACTCTTGCGGCGACCGGAACGTGATAAACTCGATCGAGTTGATGCTGGCCGGGGCAAGGTTGTGCTTGCGGAAGAGCGCATTGAGCTCGTCCAGGCGGTGCCGGGCCAGGTACTTGTCCAGCTTGGCTGCCCAGATCTCCAGCGCCTTGAACCCGGCCGTGCTGGCCGCCGCAATGTCCGTCGGTAGATCCGCTTTCATCGTGCTGGCGCCGTTGATACCCAGCAACATCTTTCTACCCATCCTTTCCTGCGGTGAGTGCTTCGCACAGCCGCAGTGCCTGCAGCGATTCGCTTGCGTACTTCCAGATCTCGGCGCGCCATCCGATCCCTTTTACCGGTGTAAACGGATCGGGGCCGGATGCCGTGCACTCGACCACGATGCAGCCGTCATACCGGATGTCATGCAGCGTGTGCAGAACGCCCCGGAAGTCGGTGTGTCCTCGCCCCACGGCCTGGCGGTTGGAGTCGGCGGCGTGGAACAGAAACAGCCGCTCGCGCGCCGTCAGGATGGCGGAGCGGAGGTCCGCTTCCTCGATGTTCATGTGGTAGGCATCCAGCAGGATGCCTACATTGTCCATGTCCACGTCATGGACAAAACGCTGCGCCTCCAGTGCCGTGTTCAGCAGGTGGGCCTCGTAGCGGTTGAGCACCTCCATGGCGATGCGCAGCCCGCCCTGTTTGGCTCGCTCGGCCACACGGCGCACGCCTTCCACAAACAAGCGTCGTTCTTCCTCATAGGTCGTCAGAGCGCGGATGCGTCCCACCGCTCCATGACAGCAGACGATGGGCTTGCCCAGCGCCCCGGCCAGCTCCAGCAGGCGGTAGTAGTAGTCCAGTGCCTCCTGCCGTACCGCCTCGTCCGGATGGGCGAGGTCGACGTTCTCCGGTGTCAGAGAAAGGACGCTGAGCCCGTGCTCCGACAACGCCGTGTTGACGTCGCCGGCGTGATAGCGCGTCAAATCGCCCATGAGCTCCACGCCGTCGTAGCCCATAGCCGCCAGACGCGCCGCCGTCTCCGCCAGCGGCTGGTCACCAAAAATCCAGGTACATACCCCGTAGCGCATGAGAGTCTCTTTTCTCCTCCCTTCCTAGCAGCGACTCTAGTCGCCTCGTGTTCATAGCGCGCACGCCAGTGCGCTCTCTCAGACCTCGCTCAACTTGACCGGCCGGGTCTCCTGATACGACTTGCGTGCCGCATGCCCCATCACCACCGGCGCGCGGCCATCCGCACCGGTCACCAGCGGCGTGCTGTCCTTCTGGATGCACTCGACAAAAGCCCGCATCTCGGCAATGTACGAGTCGTTGTACCTCTGCAGGAAAAAGAACAGCGGCAGCGAGGAGTGCACGCCATCGGCGGTGCTCCATTCGGCCGAGTCGGGCTTGTTGTTGGACACGGCCACCATGCCCCTGGAGCCAAAGACCTCCACGCGCTGGTCATAGCCATACACCGCCTGCCGGCTATTGTCGATGGTGCCGATCGCGCCACGGGCATAGCGCAGGGTGATGACTGCGGTGTCGATATCCCCCGCCGCGCCGATGGCCGGGTCGACCATCACCCCGCCGGCCGCGAACACCTCACTCACCTCGTCGCCGATCAGGTAGCGGGCCATGTCAAAATCGTGGATGGTCATGTCCAGGAAGATGCCACCCGAGACTTTGACATAGGCAATGGGTGGCGGCTCCGGGTCACGGCTGGTGATGCGCACGATATGCGGCTCACCAATCTGCCCGGCGGCCACCAGGTCGCGCACGCGCTTGAAATTCGCGTCAAAGCGCCGGTTGAACCCCACCTGCAGCTTGACTCCCGCCTTCTTCACTGCATCCAGGACGCGGTCGATGCGCGCCAGGTCGAAATGCAGCGGCTTTTCGCAAAAGATCTGCTTGCCCGCCGCGGCCGCTTCCTCCACAATCTGCGCATGTGTGTCCGTGCTGCTGCAGATCACCACCGCCTCGATACTACGGTCATCCAGGATCGCGTGATAGTCCTGGTAGGCCGTGGCGCACCCGCACGCACCGGCGCTCGCCTGTGCGGCCGTGAGCACCACATCGGCAATGGCTACCAGCTTGACGTCCGGCACGCGGAACGCCAGGTTCTGCGCGTGCAGCTTGCCAATTCGCCCGGCTCCAATGATCCCTATGGTAATTCGTCTTGCCATGCCTCTCCTCCTCAGCGGAATAGGAAATGAGAAATTAGAAATTAGAAGCCGTGCGTTGCTGTTTGGCGCTTTTGCGGCGGTTGATGGCTGTGACGAGCAGCGCGATCACCTCGTCGCACAGGCCCATCCGATGCTGAATCACCTCTGCCAGCAGCAGGGGGTGGGCCTTGTAGTACCATCCCCGTGTCTCTCGAGCCGAGCCCAGCGCGTAGCGAAGGAACTGCACATAGTCCCCGGTCTCCACCCCGCGACCGAAGCCTTCATCAATGTTCGCATTGACCGAGCCGGTGCTACGGATCAGTTGCGCGGCGACGACTTTGCCTCTGACGTCGCGCATGAGCCGCCCACAGTCGTCCCACGCCAATTCGAACAGGAACAGCGCTTTGGGATACGCCGCAAACTTCCACACGGGATCCTTTCTCAAGCTCTCCGGTACCTGCTTCAGCCACTCCTCATACTTGGGATCCACGCCCCCGACTCCTGCTTCTAATTTCTCATTTCTAATTTCTAATCTGGCTTTACTATGATCTTCCCATGCTGCCGGGCTCCCGACTGGGCAATGGCGTCTACCGTGTGATCCAGGTCAAAGCGCGCCGTGATGATCTCCGACAGGTCCAGCTTGCCGCCGGCAACCATGCGGATCACGTTGGGGAAGTTGGCATCCCCCGAGTGGCCCTGCGAGCCGTACAACTGGCTGCGCCGAACCTGGAAGGTCTCCAGGTAGACCGGCACCCGCTGCGCCGCGCGCCCGATCTGCACCACTTTGGCGTTGATGGCCAGGCTCTTCTCCATCTCCGGGATGGTGAGCTGCGGCTGGCCGGCGGATTCCACGAAAAAGTCACCTCCCTGGCCACCCGTCAGGTCCATAATCACCTCGGAAGGCTTGACGGCTTTGGGATCGTACACGTGGTCCGCGCCCACCTTGGCCGCCAGCTCGCGGCGCTGCGGCGAGACCTCAAAGGCGATCACCATGCCCGCTCCGGCCGCTTTGCCCAGGCCTACCGCGGCCAGCCCGATCGCCCCGGTGCCAAAGACCACCACGTAGGCGCCGGGCTTGAACCCGCCCGCGCGCGAGAACATGGCATTGTAGGTCACGCAGGTGGGTTCCGTCAGCGCACCTACTTCAAACGCCTTTTCCTCACTGCCGAACCTTGTCTTGAGCTCGTTGATCTTCCAACAGTACTTGGCGCCGACGGCGATATACTGGGCAAAGGCCCCCGGGATGGTAAAGCCGATCTCTTCCAGGTTCTCGCAATGGTTGGGGAAGCCGTTGCGGCAGGGCGTGCAGTGCCCGCACCAGATCATCTCCTCGGCGGTGACCATGTCGCCCGGTACCAGTCCCTTTACCTCCTTGCCCACCTCCTCGATCACGCCCGAGAACTCGTGCCCGAGTATCGTGGGGAACTTGGTCAGACCCGGGTAGAGGATGTAGCCCTGTTCATCGGTCTCGTAAAAGTGAATGTCCGAACCGCATACGCCGCAGGCCTTGATCCGGATCAGCACCTCGTCCGGTTTCGGCCTGGGCTTTTCCACCTCCTGCACCAGAAGCTTCGGATGGCGCCACACATTGCTGCCGGTCACCACGCGGTGGGTCTCGCGTTCGGCATCCGACAGGGCATACCCTACCTTTGGTTCCCAGTCCGCACTCAACACCAGCGCTTTCATGCTTCTACTCCCTCCTCTTTTCTTCTCTTCAGTCTCTCATCTCTAATCCCGCACTCGATCCCCGGACTACCAGCTTGCCCTGCAATACCACGTTTTGCATCTGTGCCTTCCTGGACAGCGAGTCAAGCAGCATACGCATAGCCAGTTGGCCCATCTCGTACTTGGGCTGGGCGATGGTCGTCAGCGGCGGGGTGGCATAGGCGGCCAGAGCGATGTCGTCGAAACCGACAACGGACATTTCCCCCGGCACGCGCACGCCCACCTCGTGCAGTGCCTTCAATGCTCCGATGGCCGTCATGTCATTGTAGCAGAACACGGCCGTTGGCCGCGGTCGCGAGTGCAGCAGCGCCTGTATCGCCCGGTCGCCGCCGTCCACACGGCCGTTGCCCGCGCTCAGCAGATTGGAGTCGACCGCCAGGCCCCGGCTCTGCAACGCCTCGCGATAACCCTGCAGGCGGTCCCGGCTGGATCTGGCCTCCGGCCACCCGCTGATGTAGGCGATGTGCTGATGCCCGAGGCTGAGCAAGTATTCCGTCGCCAGGCGCCCGCCGCCCACGTCATCGATGGCCACGAATCCGACGTACTGGCCGGCGCGCTCGTTGTTGATTAAAACGATGGGCACCTTCATCTGCTCCAGGAGGGGCAGGTACAGTTCACCGACGCGGGATGAGGTGACGATCACCCCGGCCACGCGGTTCTCGTGCAGGGTGGTCACCGCCGCGACCTCGCGCTGCGGCTGGGCCCCGGACTGGCACAGGAAGAGGCTGTAGCCCTGGTCCATGGCCTGTTCTTCCACGCCGCGCACGACCTCGGCAACAAAGGGGTCCGCAATGGTTGTTACCACGAGGCCGACCGTATGCGTGCTTTGCGTCGCCAGACCGCGACCGAGTGCGCTGGGGACATAGCCCATCTCCTGCGCGAGGCGGCGGATGCGCTCGCCGGTTGCGGGACTGACCAGGGGACTGTGGCGCAACGCGCGGGATACGGTCGAGTGCGACACCCCGGCTGCTCTGGCGATCTCGACAATGGATACGCCCAAGACTGCCGCTCCTCTGCCCGGATGTGGAGTTGCACACGTGTGCAAGCCCATCATAGCACAGAAGCGGCACTGTGTCAAGGGTCAAACACAGACTTCCGAAGTCCAGCTAGACTTCGGAAGTCTGTGCTAGTGGCCTTATTCGCCGTTCGCCCCGCATCGCTTTGACGGGGTGGCCGGCTCCCCTACTCGCCGACGGTAAACACCCCGCCGTCGCTGCGCCCGAACACCTCGGGGAAGTACATCTCATAGGCGTTCGTTGGCATGGTCAGGAAGCGGCCGGGAACGCTGGCGCGGATCAGGTACGTGTACTCGTACGTGCCCTTGCTCAGGTAGGTGGCAAAGATCGCCACCTTCTCGTCGCGCAGCTCGGTCTGGTGAAAGTACCACCAGTAGGGGCGCCAGTACTGTCCCCGGTAGCCGGTCCAGACCTCCTCCTCTTCCCGGGCGTAGGACGCGGTGGTCTTCAGGCTCGTATCCAGGGCTTCGCACCCGGCCGGCAGCGGATCTTCCACCACCAGGTAGTGCAGGTCGTTCGGGGCGACGACGGTCAGCTTGACGCGGATGACGTCGCCGACCCGGGCGGAAGAGACGGGTTTATCGGGCTCGCCTTCCAGCTCGTACTGTCTCAGGACCACGATGCCGCGATCCAGCGCCACAACGTCTTCCACCGGCAGGTAGGTGCGCAGGTAGAGCGAGTAATAGAGCTGGCCCTGGCCCGTCTGCGTGCCGGTGGGCGCCAGCCGCTCCAGCACAATGCGGTTGGCCTGGTCGCGCAGCAGATCCTTGACGGCTATCACCAGCTTGCGCGTCTCATCCACGTCCTGTGCGGTGACCTTGCCTTCATCCAGGGACCGGGCATTCAGCGCCACACGGTAGTCATAGTCGGCCTGCAGCTCCCCGCTGGCCACCATAAAGTCGGTGAGGGACAGCACCGACCACACCGTCTCCTGGGTCGTCTCCCAGTGGCCTTCCTTGCGCGCCACCATCAGCCAGCGCACGATATTCGGCAGCAGACCGTTCTGCGGGTCAACGCGCTGCAGCGCTTGCAGGACGATGGCTGTCGTGCGGGTGTTCGAGCTCATCGCCCGGTAGTCGATCTCTTGCTCTTCCCAGTGCGCGCCGGTCGCGCTCAGAATGGCCGCATTGGTCAGCTCGCTGATCAGTGTGTTGACCGGCCCTGTCTCCCCGGGCTGGAGCAGGTGCAGTGTCATGACCAGGTAGCCCTTGCCGTAGGTGCCCAGTGACGCGCGGTCGTCAAACAGCGCCATGGTCCGCCCCAGGTCCCCCTGGCCGCATTCGGCGAGCACGTACAGCACAAAGGCCCTGCTGTCGGGGCTGTAGCGCTCCGTGTACTGCGCCGAGTCGACTACCTCGTTGAGATAGGCCGCGGCGCGTTTCATGACGTCCCGGTCCACTGCCAGGTCGGCCCTGGCGACCTCGTTCATCCCCAGCAGTACGTAGGCGGAGATGAAAGGATTGCTCTCGTCGCTGACCCACCAGCCCCACCCACCGTCATAGTGCTGCAGGGCGTACAGACGCTGTAGCCCCACGCTGACGTACTCGGGCAGGTTTGCTTCCAGTTCCGCATCCACGATCCCCAGTTGTTTGAGCGCTCGGTATGTGACCACATTCGGCAGGAAGCGGCTGACCGTCTGCTCGATGCAGTCGTACGGGAACGCCTTGAGATAGTCCAGACTGTCGCGCATGGCTCCCGCCAGGGAGGGATCGAGTTGCACGGTCAGCTCGCCCTGGCTCACGTCGAGCCTCTCCGGCAGAACCACCGTCTCGATGCGCGTCGCGGCGGCGGGTATCTGCCCCGCTGTGGCCACGACCTCGGGTGTGCTGTAATGGTAGATGGGCAGGGTTAGCTCCAACCCATCGCTCAGGTTGCCGCTGGCGGCGCGCCAGGTCAGGACGGCCGGCCTGGCAGCGGCCACCTGGACCGGCCAGCTCACGGTAGCCTGCCCGTGGGCGGGCACTTGAACGCGCTGTGTGCCCTGCTGGATGGTCACGTTCGTGCCCTGCAGGGATACGTCCACCGCCAGTGCTTGAGCCGTGTTGTTGTGCACCACAGCGCCCAGTTGGGCCTGATCGCCGAGCACGAAAAAGCGCGGCGCCACCGCGCGGATGAGCAGGTCTTTGCTCGTCATAATATCCGCGCTGCCTTCGCCTACCAGCGTACTGGCGGTCGCACCCTTGCCGGTCACGCGCCACGTGGTCAGGTTGTCGGGCAGATCCACCGTCACCCTGGCCCGTCCATCCGCGTCGGTGCGTACTTCCGCATTCCAGTAGGCCGTGTCGCGGAACTCTTTGCGGATCGTGTCCTCGCCGAAGGCACCGCGCCCGTCACCGCCTTTGCCGGTGGGGGGCTGCGTCTGCTCTTTGGCGCGGTCCACCGATACGGCCAGCGAAGCGCCCGTGCGCACTGCCAGCCCGCGGCTGCCGTAGAACGTGTTCAGCAGCGTGCCCTGCGTACCGTCGGTCAGGGCCAGCACGGCCAGGTCCACCACTTGCAGCGACAGGTCCGCCTGGACGCCGCGGCCGGTAGTATCCGTCGCGCGCAGGTCAAACGATGCCTGCGATGCGGGCGGGTAGGGCGTTTGCTTGTCCGGGGTGATGGCGATGGTCAATTGCTTCTCCGCCGTGTCAACGGGCAAGTTGACGTAACCCACGCGATACGATGGCACGGTGTTGGTCCCGTCCACCCCTTTTACCACGACAACCGAAACATACACGTTGGGCGCATAGTCGGGCAGGACGGGCACGTCCACCTGCTCGCTGTTGCTCGCCAGCGTCAGCAGTTGATAGCTAATGATGTGCCCGCGCTCGATGGTCAGCAGGGCCTTGACCTGGCCCTGGAAGGGCGAGGGGATCAAGATGCGCGCGGTCTCGCCCGGGCGGTAGGATTTCTTGTCCGCCACCAGCTCGATGCGGTCGTTGTTTTCCTGGCGCCAGGCGATAAAGTCCTGGCCGCTGATCCACAGATACGTGGAGCTGCGGATTTCATTCTCACGGGCATCGCGCGCCGTGGCGCGCACCCGATAGGACCCGCCTTCTGCGGGGACGAACCCGGCGACGGTCTTGCCCTGCGCATCCGTGGTCGCGGTTGTGGTGTAGACCGGGGTTTCCTCCAGCTTCCATTCCCAGTAAAAGCGGCCGTCATCGGCCTGTTGCTGCACGTTGTACCAGTGCTGCTTCAGCAGAACCAGCGTCAGCGGAATGTTCGGCACGGCAACGCTGTGCGGGTCCACCGTGATCACGTCAACCTTGATCTCGCGCCCGGCGATTCCGATATAGTCCTGTGGTGCCAGCCCGATGTAGAAGAGGCCCCTGTGCACGATGGCGCTGGCACGCGCGCTGACCTCCTGGTTGCTGGGATCGGTGAGCGAAGCCTCCAGGGTGAACATCTGGCTGTTCTTGCGGTTGGCGATGTCGGCCGGCACCCGGAAGGTGAAGCGACCCGCGGCATCCGTGACTCCCTGCCCGGAGGTCACCACGCCGCCAAATGCCGTCGGCTTCCCGGTGGAATCCGGATCGGGTTCGCTGAACTGGTAGTAGCCGGGGCCGGTCCAGTTGAAGGCATAGTCCTGGCTCAGCAATTGCCAGGTCAGCCTGGCATTGGCCACCGCACCGCCAAAGTAATAGTTGGCGGCGACGGTGACGGCCACTTCATCACCTTGCGTGTACTCCTCGCGATCGGTGCTGACCGTCACCTCAAACTCGGGCTTGCGGTACTCGGCCACCTGGAAGCTGGTCCCGTAGGCCCTGTCGAGGAAGGTGGCGTTGAGCGAGTAGTAACCCAGACTCGCTTCCGCATCCAGTTTGAGCTCGCCGTGTAGCGTGCCCATGTCGCTGAGCGGCAGGTCGGTGCGGTAGACCTCCTTGCCCATGGCATCGCTGACCATAATCTGGACGGCCTTGACGCCGGCGGGCAGGCTATAGCGCCCGTCGTCATCGGCACGCATGACCCCCTTGAAGTACACCGTCTGGTCGGGGCGATAGATGGAGCGGTCGGTGTACAGGTGCAGACGATAGGGCTCCGTCTCGTAGGCAAAAGACAGGCCGAACTGCCAGGGGGTGATCCCGTTGGCCCAGTCGGTTGACGCTACCGCGGGGGAGTCTTCGGGGCCGGCCATAGCCATGATTGCGGACCAGCCCTCCATGTCCCCGGTGTTGGCCAATGGGACTGAGAGCACGCCATCCGCGTCCGTCTGTCCGGAGGCCAGTTCCTGCCCGGCAGGGCCAAGGAGGGTCACCTTCGTGCCCGGCGACGGCTGCCCGCTCTGCAGGTCCGTGACCCATACCAGGGACTCGGTGAGCGTGGTCTTGAGCGTGACATTGGCGCGGGAGACAACCAGCATGTGCTGGAGTACCGGCTTGAGTCCCGGCACCGACATCTTCAGGTAGTACAGGCCCGGTGGCAGGGCGCTCTTGCCGTCTTCCGCCAGCGGTATGGATGTGTTCCGGTACTCGTTGAGCGGGGATTCCGGTTTGACCGTCCATTTGCGCACCAGGTTCTGGACCGGGGGCTGGTAGCTTCCCCAGTGCTCCCACCAGTTGTCACCGTTGAGCAGCAGGAAAGCGTCCCGGTCCAGCCGCGACAGCTCCACGTCTACCTGTGACACATTGACGTGCTGCACGAACACCTCGGTCGTGGTGTAGGCGCTGTAGGTGCCCACGCGGTCGAGCGGCATGTAGATGGAGGGTGCCAGGGCGGCGGTCGTAAAGGTCAGCTGATAGGGCTGGCCCAGCTTGTGTCCGTAGCGCCCCTCGATGTCCGGACCGAACGTGAGCGTGTAGGTTGTGGATGGCCTGGCGCCGAAAGAGAGGTACACCTCCGTATCGCTCTGCACCCAACTGGTGTAGACGGCGGTGGCCGTAGGCGCGATGGTCAGGTTCGCCAGCAGTGAGTGCGGATTCATCGGGCTGCTAAAGGTCACCTGCACCGGGGAGTAGGGCTGGACCAATTTCTTGCCGTCCGGCGGATCGGTCATCACGATGCGCGGCAGCTCGATGGTCTTGAACTCCCACTCCCAGTCTTTTGCTGTGCCCTCGCCACCCACGCCGGCCCGGGCGCCTGCGGCAACCTTGAGCACATACGCGGTGTCAAAAAGCAGCGCGATGCTCGGGCGGAAACCAAGGGTCTTGCCATCCCATGATAACTTGGC
>JAEAME010002125.1_pt1 | contig 12118 bp, 10 predicted proteins | sample 8958731 | NCBI WGS metagenome assembly JAEAME01 (sample SAMN16933194, study PRJNA681113) | bioreactor sludge metagenome | isolation source: anerobic bioreactor sludge (Control) | place: India:Bengaluru | collected 2018-10-24 | reverse complement strand
GTGCCGGTGGGCAAGGACCAGTTGCCGCACATCGAGCTCACCCGCGAGGTGGCGCGCAGCTTCAACAACGCCTTTGCGCCGGTCTTCCCCGAGCCGCAGGCGCACCTCACCGCCGGGGCCGTGGTGCCCAGCCTGCTCGGTGAAGGCGCTATGTCCAAGAGCGTTCCCGGCAGCTTCATCGCGCTCACCGACGAGCCGGAGGTTATTTCCCGCAAGCTGGCCAGTGCGGTGACCGATCCGGCGCGCCAGCGTTTGCGCGACACCGGCGAGCCGACGCGCTGCAATATCTACGCTCTGCACCGGCTCTACACCTCCCACGGAGAGCTGGGTGAGCTGGCCTCCGGATGCCGCACGGCGGCGATCGGCTGCCTGGAGTGCAAAGCGAAGCTCGCGCAGGAGATCATCGTGGTGCTGGCGCCCATCCGCGAGCGGCGCCGCGACCTGGCCGCGCATCCCGATGAGGTGCGCGACGTGCTGCAGGATGGCGCGCGGCGCGCGCGACCCATCGCCGAGGCGACGATGGCCGAGGTCAAGCGCTGCACAGGGTTGGGGAACTAGAGAATAGAGATGAGAGATTAGAGAAAACGAAGGAGGAGACGATGGACACCAACAAATTCATACTTGATGAGAGCAAGCTGCCCAGGGCGTGGTACAACATCATTGCCGACTTGCCCATGCCCTTGCCGCCGGTGCTGCACCCGGTGACCCTGCAGCCGGTCGGGCCGGATGACCTGGCGCCGCTCTTTCCGATGGCGCTGATTGCGCAGGAGGTCAGCACAGAACGCTACATCGAAATCCCGGAGCCCGTGCGTGAGATCTACCGACTGTGGCGGCCCTCGCCGCTCGTGCGTGCGCGGCGGCTGGAGCAAGCATTGGATACGCCGGCGCACATCTACTACAAGCACGAAGGCGTGAGCCCGGCCGGCAGCCACAAGCCCAACACCGCCGTGGCCCAGGCGTTCTACAACAAACAGGCCGGCGTGCGCCGCCTCAGCACCGAGACCGGCGCCGGCCAGTGGGGCAGTGCCCTGTCCATGGCCTGCAGCTTTTTCGGGCTTGAGTGCAAGGTGTACATGGTCAAAGTCAGCTACCAGCAAAAGCCGTACCGCCGCTCCCTGATGCAATTGTGGGGTGCCAGCGTGACCGCCAGCCCCAGTGAAGAAACCGAGGCAGGCCGCGCCATCCTGGCGCAGCATCCCGATTCGTCCGGATCGCTGGGCATTGCCATCAGCGAGGCGGTGGAAGTCGCCGCCAAGAACGAGGACACCAAGTACGCCCTGGGCAGCGTGCTGAATCACGTGCTGCTGCACCAGACCGTTCTGGGGGAAGAAGCTCTGCTGCAGATGGAGATGGCGGGCGAGGAACCGGATGTGGTCATCGGCTGCGTGGGCGGCGGCTCCAACTTTGCCGGGATCAGCTTCCCCTTCCTGCGCCGTGTGCTGAAAGAAGGGGCCAAAACACGCTTTGTGGCCGTCGAGCCACGGGCCTGCCCTTCCATCAGCCGGGGAGTTTACGCTTACGACTATGGCGACACGGCCAAGATGGCGCCGGTGGCCAAGATGTACACCCTGGGCCACACGTTTGTTCCGTCAGGGATTCACGCGGGGGGCCTGCGCTATCATGGCATGGCGCCGTTGCTGTCCGCGCTGGCCCGTGCGGGATATATCGAGGCCGTGGCCTATCATCAGAATGAGACCTTTGCCGCCGCCGTGCAGTTTGCTCGCACCGAGGGCATCGTGCCCGCGCCCGAGACCGCGCACGCTATCAAGGCCGCCATTGACGAAGCCCTGCGCTGCAAAGAGTCCGGCGAGCACAGGGTCATCCTGTTCAACTTTAGTGGCCATGGCCACTTTGATCTGGCGGCCTACGATGCGTACCTGGCCGGCAAGCTCACCGATACCGAATACACGGAAGCCGAGCTCGCACGTTCCCTGGCCGACCTGCCCAAAGTCTAGCCCAACCAAGGGAGAACACTCACGCAAAGACGCAAAGGACGCCAAGAACAGAGGTTGAATCTGTGCAATCTGTGTAATCTGTGGATAGATTCCGTGGAGGGAGAATGAATCTGAGAATTCCTGGTCCTACGCCGTTGCCGCCGGAAGTGCTGGCGGCACTCGGCGATGAGATGATCGATCACCGCGGCAGCCAGTTTGAGGAGCTGCTGCACGAGGTAACTGCGCAGCTGCATGGCTTTTACCGGACGGCGGGCGACGTGCTGCTGCTGACCGCCTCCGGCACCGGGGGCCTGGAGGCGGCGCTCGTCAACGTCCTCTCGCCGGGCGATCATGTCCTGTCTGTCTGCACGGGCCACTTTGGCCAGCGCTGGGCGGATATCGCGCGCGCTTTTGGCGCCAGGGTCACCCAGCTCGATGTCCCCTGGGGCCAGGGGCTGCAGCCTGCGGCCGTCGAGCGCGCCCTGCACGCGCAACCGGATATCCGCCTGCTGCTCACGACCCACAACGAGACCTCGACCGGGGTGCTCAACGACCTGGCACCGCTGGCCGGCATCCTGCGGGCGATGGGCAGCCGGCGCCCGCTGTGGCTGGTGGATGCGGTGAGCTCGCTCGGCGCCGTGGATCTGCCCATGGACGAGTGGGGCTGTGACCTGGTTGTCTCTGCCTCCCAGAAAGCATGGATGGCGCCGCCGGGCCTGGCCTTTGTTGGCGTCAGTTCCCGTGCCTGGGAGGCCATGGAGCAGGCGCGCTGCCCGCGCTTTTACTGGGATCTGCGCACGGCGCGCGCCTCTGCGTCCAGGGGCCAGACGCCCTACACGCCGGCGGTGACTACGCTGTTCGGCCTGCGCGCCGCTCTGCGCCGCATGGCGTCTGAAGGCCTGCCGGCGATCGTCCGGCGCCACCAGCATCTCGCCGGGCAGACGCGCCAGGGGCTGCGCGCTCTCGGCCTGCGCCTGTTCGTGGCCGATGAGTGCGCCTCGCCGACCATGACTGCCGTATGCGTCCCGGAGGGCGCCTCCGGGGTGGAGATCAAGCGCCGGCTCCTGAGCGAGCATGGCATCGCCATCGCCGCCGGCATGGGCAACATCAAGGACCAGATCCTGCGCATCGCCCACATGGGCTACTGCACCCCGGCGGACATCGACAGTGTCCTGCTCGCCCTCGGCAGGGTAATGAACGCCTGCAACCTTTCCGAACCTTGATTCTCTTGGCGTTCTTTGCGTCCTGGCGGTGAAATCAGTGGGTAATGGAGGAAACATGTGGCGGATTCTGGTCACCGAGTCTCTGGCTGATGAAGGGCTCCAGGTCCTGCACGGCCAGGCAACGGTCGACATAAATACAGAGTTGACGGCACAGCAGTTACTGCGCACCATCGGCTCCTGTGATGGCCTGCTGGTGCGCAGCAAGACCCGCGTGACCGCTGACCTGATCGCGGCCGGCGCGCGGCTGCGCGTCATCGGCCGCGTCGGCACCGGCGTGGACAACATCGACCTGGAGGCTGCTACCCGGCGGGGCATCGTCGTGGTCAATGCGCCCTACGGTAACACGGTCTCTGTCGCCGAGCACACGCTGGCCATGATGCTGGCGCTGGCCCGGCACATCCCGCGCGCCGATGCTTCTATCCGGGGTGGTCGTTGGGAGAAGCAGGCCTTTGAAGGTGTGCAGTTGCGCGGCAAAGTGCTTGGCATCGTCGGGCTGGGCCGGGTGGGTGCGGCCGTTGCGCACCGCGCGCAGGGCCTGGAGATGCGCGTAATCTGTTACGATCCGCTGGTCACGCCCGAGCGTGCGGCGCAGATGGGCGTGCAGTGGGTGCCCTTCGAGGAGCTGCTGCGCAGCGCCGACGTGATCACTCTACACCTGCCCGACAGCCACCAGGCGCAGGCGTTGATCGGTGCGCCCGAGCTGGCGCTGCTGAAGCCAACGGCCTATCTGATCAACTGCGCGCGTGGCGGCCTGGTGGATGCGGATGCCCTGAGCCGGGCCCTGGAGTCAGGCCAACTGGCGGGCGCGGCACTCGATGTCTTTGCTCAGGAGCCGCCGTCCGACAGCCCGTTGTTGCACAGTGACCACGTGATCCTGACGCCGCACCTGGCAGGATCGACGGCCGAAGCGCAGCGTGACACCGCCGTGGAGGTTGCCGGGCAGGTGCTGGACGTGCTCGCCGGGCAGATGCCCAGGTACCCGGTGAACGCACCGGCCCTGCCGCCCGAGGAGTTGCAGCAGCTCGGGCCGCACCTCGACCTGGCGCGGCGACTGGGAGCTTACTATGCCCAGGTAGCCGGCAATCACCTGCAGGCGCTGGAGGTGGCGTGCACGGGCGAACAGGCCGGGCGGCATCTGGACCTTCTGCTGTCCGAGGTGCTGGTGGGCCTGCTGGCCGGCGCGGCGGAGGAGCCGGTCAACTGGATCAACGCGCAGTGCGTGGCGCGGGAGCGGGGGATCACCTTTGCCGGACGTCTGGAGCCCGAATCCGGCGCGGGCGGCTGGGCCAACTGGATTGAGCTGCGGGTGGGCAGTTCCACTCCTGCTGCGGGCGGAGGTGAGGCATGCGCCGGGTACTCTCACCGTGTGGCCGGCGCGGTCCTGCGCGGTGAGCCGCACATCGTCCGCGTGGATGACTACTGGCTGGATTTTGTCGCCCGGGGCCTGCTGCTAGTGAGCGAGCACGTGGAGCAGCCGGGCATCCTGGGGCGGATGGGTACCGTGCTGGGCGAAGCCGGAGTCAACATCCATTTTGTACAGGTCGGGCGGCGGGAGCGCGGTGGTCCGGGACTGCTGGTGATGGGCCTTGATGACCAGCTTACGCCGGAGGCTCTCCGCCAGGTCCTGGCCCTGCCCAGTATCCGCTCGGCCCGCATGGTCAAGCTGTAGCCAAGTCGCTATGACAGCAGAGGCGTAGGCCGGGTTTTCTACCCGGCTCCGAGAGATGTCACGACTGCTGGGTCCAGCCCGGGCGGCGGCCGGAAGAGCCGCCCTACGGGCTGATGACCCTGGGTCACACTGGATCCAGCGCTGGCAGCGGCAGGTTGTTCAGCCTCAGCCAGGCCTCGCGGGCCGCGCCGGCGGTCGTGAAGGAACCCGTCGCCAGCACCAGGCCGTCCGCGCCAACCTTCTGCAGCGCGGCGCGGGTGGCCTGGCCCACGTCCTCTACTACCTCACTGGCAATGCCATAGCCCGTCGCTTCGTGTTGTAGCTGGTGTGGATCGGCGGCGCGCGGGTGGTGTGGGCGCGCAAAAGTCACGCCCTGGGCCTGTGGCAACAACTGGTGCAGGATGGCCGGGATGTCCTTATCGCTGAGAATGCCCACCACCAGCCAGGGGCGTGTCTCCGGGAAGTACTCCCGGATCGTGCGCACCAGCACGCGTGCCGAATCCACATTGTGTGCCCCGTCGACCACAAAGTACGGCTTGCGCCCCATGATCTCAAAGCGGGCCGGCCAGACCACACGGCGCAGCCCGTGCCGCACCGCCTGTTCGCTGACCGGGATCCCCGCCTCGCGCAGGACCTCCACTGTCTCCAGCACCACGGCGGCATTGCGCAACTGGTGCTTGCCGAGCAGAGGCAGGCACAGCTCATCGTAGGTGAGCGGCCCGTAGGCCGCAGGGTTGCCCGCCCGGCGCGACGCGCTGAACTGCTGGCACTCCAGGGTGCTGTGCTCACCTCGCCAGTGCCATTCCTGGCTCACCACGTGGAGCGGCGCGTGCCTCTCGGCGCTGGTGCGCGCGATGACTTCCAGAGCGGCGTGAAGCTGCGGCGCACTGACCACCGGCACGCCTTGTTTGATGATCCCCGCCTTCTCTCCGGCGATCTGGGCCAGCGTTTTGCCCAGGATGTGCATGTGGTCGTGGCCGATGGTGGAGATGACCGCCACAACGGGCAGGATCACGTTGGTGGCGTCCAGTCTGCCCCCCAGCCCCACTTCTACCACGCCGATGTCGATCCCCGCCTCCGCAAAGTAGGCAAAGGCCAGAGCAGTGGCTACTTCAAACGTGGTCAGCTCCCGGTCGGTTTCGGCAATCACGCGCAACTGTGCCGCAAGTCGCGCGAAATCGGCTTCCGGGACGGGTGCTTCGTTAACCTGGATGCGCTCGCGAAAGCTGTGCACGTGCGGGGAAGTGTACAATCCGGTGCGGTAGCCGGCAGCACCGAGGATGGATGCCAGCATGGCCGATACGGATCCTTTGCCCTTGGTGCCGGCAATATGGATGCTCTTGAACTTTTTCTCCGGGTTGCCCAGCGCGTCGAGAAGTCGCTGCACCCGGCGCAGGTCAAAGAACTGCGGCGCGTAGGGATAGGCGGTCTTGAGCTCATAGTTGGTGAGGCTGTACATGTACTGTAGAGCTTGCTTGTAGGTGAAGGGCACGGCCAGAGCTCCTCGTTGAGATGGCAGATTGTACGGCCAGGGTGATGGATTGGCAAATCAGGGCAGAGTGATGGTGCGGATGCGATGGTTTCCCACGTCTGCCACGAACAGCAGGTGTTGCCCGTCGCTAACCAGGACGTCCATCGGGTAGCTGAAAAGAGCAGTTGTGGCTGGCCCATCCCGGTAGCCCTGTGTGCCGCAGGTACCGGCCAGCGTGTTCACCTGACCGTCGGGGCGGATGACGCGGATGCAGTGCCCCAGATAATCCGCCACGTAGAAGTTGCCCCGGGCATCCACGTCCACGCCCGCCGGCGCGTCGAACTGCGCAGTCGCCGCCGGGCCGTCGGCATAGCCAGCTGCCCCGCTGCCCGCCACAGCCGAGACCCGGCCCTGAGGGGTGATACTGCGGACGTAATTGCCGCTTTCCGTCTCCCACATATCCCGCGAATGCCCCTCGGTAAAGTAGAGCTTGCCGGATTGCCATACCAGGCGATTGGGATAGGCCAGTTGTGCAGCGCTGCCGGAGCCGTCGTGATGCCCGGGTAGCCCGTTTCCGGCCAAAGTGGAGACCTGCCCGCTCGCGCTGACCCGGCGAATCATGTTGTTGAGGAAATCCGCCACGTAGAGGTTTCCCTGGTCGTCCACGGCAACGTCGTAAGGGCGGCTGAACAGAGCTGTCTCCCGGGGTCCGTCCGCATAGTCGCCGATTGCCCGGACTGCGGCGCCGCTGCCGGCCCAGGTGCTGACTGTGCCATCCGGCGCCACACGGCGGATGCGCTGGTTGTCGCTGTCCGCGACATAGAGCGAGCCATCGCCGGCCACGCACAGCCCGCTGGGGTCGGCGAAGCGGGCCTCGTTGGCCGGGCCGTCCGCATATCCGCCGAGGGCGCCCGCGGGGCCGCTGCCGGCTATCGTGGAGACGGTTCCCTCTGGCGTCAGGATGCGGATGCGCTGGTTCTTCTGGTCGGCGATGTAGAGGTTGCCCGCGGCGTCCATCGCCAGCGCCGCCGGGCGGCGGAACCGGGCCTGCAGCGCCGGCCCGTCGGCGTAGCCGCCCCCCAGCTCGCCCACGTCGCCGCTGCCGGCGATAGTGCTGACCGTGAGTCCTTCGCGCACCGTGAGCCATGCGACCGTCGATGTAGCCGCTGGCGGCCGCGTCTGGCACCCCGTGGCCACCACGATCAGAAGACAAGCCAGTATGGACCCAATCGTCCGCATCTGGCGCTACTCCCAATGCTTCGCAGCAAGCCGCCTGGCCCACTCTGGTAGAGCCTGATGGCCCACCGCCATGCACAGATCCCTGGTCGGCAGCCATTCAATTGCGGCACCAGAGAGCGCAGAGGCCATACAGAAAACCTCTGCGCTCTCTGCGGTGAATCCCTACTCGATAGTAGCCAGAAACTCGCTGGCCACCCGGGCCACGTCGGCGTTGGCCGGGATGCCCTCCCAGGGCTTGCCGGGTGACACGACATTGACCACTACGATACTGGCCCCGTTAAAGATGGCGCTGCGCGCCTCGCGCAGGTCGACTCCTCCGGCGGCCGAGATCAGCGTATCGAACTTGCTGCGCAGCCGGTTCACGTGCCGGTACTGGATCACCTTGCCCCGCGTGCCCTCTTCATCGCGGCCCCGGTGTAACACGATCACGTCCGGTGGCTGCTTCAGGTGCATTACGACGCGCAAGGGATCGCTCACACCCAGCATATCGATCATCGAGGCTACGCCCAGCCGGGAGCAGGCACCGATGAACCGGTCCAGGGTCTCGATAGGCGAGCTGCCCAGAACGGTGGCTGCCGTGGCGCCGGCTTCGCGCACCATCATCGCCTCTTCCTCGCCGCCGTCGGAGGCCTTGAGGTCGGCCACGATGTGGCCGGGCCAGCGGGCACGCATCGCGCGGATGCCCGCCAGCCCCTCTCGCTTGATGTATGGCGTGCCGGCCTCGATCAGAATCCGCTCGTTACGCGGGATCGATGGCAGGATCCGCCTGGCCTGCGCCCAGTCCTCGTTAAACGCCAGCTGTAGATAGCGCAGGTCGCTGGTCAACGGGCTGGTGCTGGGCGCCGGGATGGTCTCCAGCCTGCCCTTGTCGAGCGCCTCCTTCACCACCTGCTCGATCCGCTGCGGGTCGAGCTCGTTGGCGCCTCGTTGCGCCCGCGCCGCCTCTATTTGTTTGCGAATAATCCAGCTCAGCATGGCGCTTTACCCCTTGGCGAGCTTTTTGACGGCTTCCTCCATACCCCCGGGCATAAAGACAATGATCTTTTCCGATGGATCAGCGGCGATGTCGCGGATCGTCTGCAGCGTGCGCAGGTGCAGTGCGCCTTCGCTCTGGGACAGCATCTCAGCGGCCTTTTGCAGGTTCTCCGCAGCCGACAGCTCGCCCTGCGACGCGATGATCATAGCGCGGCGCTCGCGCTCGGCCTCGGCCTGCTTGGCCATCGCACGCTTCATCTCGGCGGGGAGCTCAATCTCCTGAATCTTGATCGACTCGATGTCGATGCCCCAGCCAGAGGTCTCGGCGTCGACAATGGTACGGATGTTGTCGGCGATCTTTTCGCGCTCGCTCAGCACAAAGTCCATCTCCGCGTTGCCGACCACGTCGCGCAACGCCGTCTGGGTGTACTGGCGCACGGCATAGCCATAGTCTTGAATCTTGATGATCGCGTCTTCTGGCTTTTCCACGCGATAGTACACCACGGTGTTGGCCAGGATGGTGATGTTATCGCGCGTGATCACTTCCTGCTTGGGAATGTCCTGCGTGGTGATGCGCATATCCACCTTGCGCATGTTCTGGAAGATAGGCGCGATCCAGGTCAGACCCGGACTCCGCAGGCCGCCGAACTTGCCCAGGGTAAAGACCACCCCGCGCTGGTACTCGTACAACATGCGGATCCCCGATATCAGGTACAGGGCCACAACCGCCAACACGATGATCAGTAGAACCCACTCCATAAAGCACCTCCTTCTCTGCATTTACCCCTGGTGTAGTTCAGGGGCTCGAACCAGCTCCTGCACTTACCGTACTCCACGGTGTTTAAGCCAACGTTAGGGCTCTGTCAATAGTCTGTTAACGCCAGCGTGAAGCGCAGGTCGCCATATCCTGCTACCATTATAACCGATATGAGGCGGGCTGCATGAAGGAACGCTGACAGAAGGCTGACATCGCTGGCGCCTGCGAGCAGCGCCAGGCAGCCACGCGAGCCAAAACGGGCACGATGCTACTTGCGCCGGCCGCTGAGTGAACTCGCCAGGTCCCGCAGGTGCGAACCGGCCGGCATGCGTGGGTGAGCCGCATCCAGCGCGGCCATAGCCCTGGCTTCGTACTGGATGGCCAGATCCTGCACGCAGGCCCGGGCACCTGTCTCATCCAGAATTGCCACCGCCTGGGCGATCTCGTTGTCGCCCAGGGCCGGCTGCCGGTAGAGCGCTGCCAGTTGTGCGCTGTACTGTCCCCGGCGGAGGGCAAAGATCACCGGCAGGGTCATCTTGCGGTTGCGAATATCGTCGGCAGCGGACTTGCCGGTGACGGCCGGATCGCCCCAGATGCCGAGGATGTCGTCAACCATCTGGAAGGCCAGCCCCAGATTCCAGCCAAATTGCCGGTATGCATCCAGCGTGTCCTCTGCTGGCGCACCGCCGATCAATGCCCCCATCTGCGCGCTGGCGGCGAGCAGAGCGGCGGTTTTGCCGCCGGTCATCTCCAGGTAGGCCTCTTCGCTCAGATCCAGGTGACCCTCGCCGGCCATGTCCAGGTACTGGCCCTCACACAGGCGCAGGCAGGTCCGGTCGAGGATGTCCATGGCCTGCAGCGTTATGGCCGGGTCGACGCCGCGGCCGCTCAGACGCCCCAGTGCCAGACGAGCCAGCATCAGCATCGCGTCGCCGGCATTGACGCCATGGGCCGGACCCCACAGCGCCCATACCGTGGGCCGTCCGCGCCGGGTTGGACTGTTATCCTCGATGTCGTCGTGGATGAGTGAAAAATTGTGGACCAGTTCCAGTCCCGCCGCGGCAGGCACGGCCTGTTGCCAGTTACCCCCGGCTGCCTGGCAGCCCAGCAAACAGAGCAGTGGGCGCAGACGCTTTCCGCTGTCCGACATGGTCGGCTTTCCTTGCGCATCGACCCAGCCCAGGTGGTAGGCCATCATCGCGTACAGCGGCTGGAGGCGCTCACCGGATGCCGCCAGCACCTGCCGCATCTCGTCTTCAACGGCTCGCAGGTACGGTCCGAAATCAGCGGTCACGTCCCACTCTCCTACTCGCCGCAGCCGGACCGGCGCGGCTCTTCGTCAAGAAGGACTTCTTTGAAGGAAGGGATATCCGGAATGCCTGCCGCGAACATGGCGATGCGCAGCCCTGCGATCAGCACCCCCAGCTCAGTCACGACCGCTTCGGCGGACTGCATGGCCGGCTCCAGCAGCGGTCGCGCCAGGCCGACCAGGTCGGCGCCGAGCGCCAGGGCCACGGCGGCTTCCGGGCCGCTGTAGATGCCGCCGCTGGCGATCAGTGGCACGTTGGGCGCGCCGCGCTGGGCCTGCAGGATGCACTCGGCGGTAGGCATGCCCCAGTGCGCAAAGCTGGCAGCGACACGCCGCTGGGTATCGCTCTCGGCGCGGTGCATCTCTACCTCACTCCAGGATGTGCCGCCTGCGCCGGATACATCGATCGCCACTGCCCCCGCGGCCGCCAGTTGCCACGCCGTGAACTCGGAAATACCCCAACCGACTTCTTTGATGATAACAGGCACACCCAGGTCGCGACAGATCAACGCGATCTTGTCGAGCAAGCCCGCGAAATTGGTGTTGCCGTGTGGCTGCAGGGCCTCTTGCAGGGGGTTGAGATGCAGAACGAGCGCGTCGGCCCCGATCATCTCCACCGCCTGCCGGCATTCGGCCAGACCGTAGCCATAGTTGAGCTGCACCGCCCCCAGGTTGGCCAGAAGCAGAATGTCCGGAGCCACCTTGCGCACCGGGTACGTTCGCGCGTGCCTCGGGTGTTCGATCGCCGCCCGCTGCGAGCCCACGCACATCGCCACGCCCAGCTCTTGCGCTGCGGCCGCCAGGTTGAGATTGATCTGGCGTGCCCGCGCCGTACCACCGGTGATGGCCGAGATCAGGAATGGCGCCCGCAGCTTCTTGCCCAGAAACTGCGTGCCCAGATCAATCCCATCCAGACGCTGCTCAGGCAGGGCACAGTGCCGCAGACGATAACGCTGCAGGCCGGTTGTGATGCCACGTCCGCGGACGTCCTCTTCGCGACAGATGCGCAAGTGATCTCGTTTGCGTTTGGTGTGTGTCTCGGCCATTCCCGACTCCGTAACCCTTACCTGTAACCGGTGTTGACATTGTGTGAGCGATCAGCAGATGGGGCTCACCTGTTGCCTGGTGAATCTTACGGTCTCTGCAGTCGATTGTCAAACGAGCCAACATGGCTATTGCGGGGAACCCAGTTGACTATCCAGAGCAACGTGGCTATACTCCTGCTATCGCCTTATCCTTCCCAAAGGGGGTATCTAACGTGACTGTTTTCGAACGTGTGAAAAAGATTATCGTCGATCAACTGGGTGTGGACGCGGCCAAGGTGGTGTCCGAGGCCAAGTTCCGCGAGGACCTGGGTGCCGATTCACTGGACCTGGTCGAGCTGATCATGGCCTTCGAAGAAGAGTTCGGTGGGACCATCTCCGACGAGGAAGCCCAGAGCATCAAGACCGTCGGCGAGGCTGTCGAGTATCTCGAGAAGCGTGGTGCGTAGCAGCGCCTTCTGACCCGTATCGCATAGAGCGCTGCCCTGCCGCAGCTCC
>JAEAME010002122.1_pt1 | contig 12133 bp, 10 predicted proteins | sample 8958731 | NCBI WGS metagenome assembly JAEAME01 (sample SAMN16933194, study PRJNA681113) | bioreactor sludge metagenome | isolation source: anerobic bioreactor sludge (Control) | place: India:Bengaluru | collected 2018-10-24 | reverse complement strand
GATTTCGCGCAATATGGAAAGATGGGTCGAAATTGTCGATTGCGGAAGATCCAAACAGCATTTCATAGTCGACACATTGCACTCGGTTTTTCGGCTTAAATTCATGATGATGCAGATTCGCACCGGGTGCGCGATGCTCTTTAGTAATGCTGCCGTATCTTCATATCGGTTGTAGTCGTTTTCCACGAGGATCGCCCCTTTTCTATATATCGTAAAAACTCGATATTACGTATTATGATTTTACCGTACTTTAGGTAAGAAAGAAATAACCATGATGTGTTTTTCGAAAATCTACAGGACAAAACATCCCTTCAATCATTTTCACGGAAACCTTAATTTCATGTGGTAAGATTCATATCAGATTGCTTCATTATCAGTCAAATATACGATATCCCGGCTAATTATCGTAATCTGTGAAAAATTACCCCTTTCCGACTTGTTTTCTTAGTGAAGGAGTATCGCATGATCGATTCATCCGCGCGCACAGATGAAATACGGGAAACCGTAGAAAAGTATCGCGACAGCATACTTCGTTTTGCGTACACTTACACGAAAAACCGTTCCGATGCCGAAGATATCGCACAAGAGGTATTCATTACGTATATCGAGAAGACACCGCAGTGCGATACGGAAAATCAAAAGAAAGCCTGGCTCATGATTGTTACGGCCAATAAATGTAAGAACATGCTCTCTTCGGTTTGGAAGAAAAAAGTGACGGAGCTCCCGGACGATTTATCGTACATGCCCCGCGAAAATGCCGACCTCATCCGATTTGTCCTGTCGCTCGAAAAGAAGTATCGGATCCCGATCCACCTTTACTATTATGAGGGATATTCGATCCGTGAAATTTCGCGCCTTATGGATGTGAGTGCAGCGACGGTCGGCACATGGTTGGCAAGAGGCAGGAAGAAATTAAAGGGCTTGATTGGAGATGAATACTATGAATAAAAACAAGTACGCAGATTCAATGCAAAGGATTCAATTCAGAGCTGATTTTGATACCGAAACGATCGAAAAAATGGAGATCGCCGCTCGAAAAGCCGGGAATCGCCCGAACGACGTATCCGCGAAAAGTCGATTCAGGTGGCAATTTATCGCTTTCCCCGCGCTTGCTTGTGCGCTCGCGGCCGCCGTCATTTTCGTGTTACCGACGCTTATAAGTCCCGAAGGATCATCGGTAAAAACGGTCCAAACTTCCGGTGAACTCATAGGAAGTGAAACGTCGATCGTTGCGGAAACCGGGGTATCTGAAGTGATCTCGGTTATCGACGCACGACAATATATGAATATGAAAATGGACAGTTTGAAAGCCCCGGAACCGGGCGAAGTTCGCTTTGACGAGGAGGTATATAGTGCGATCAACGATCCGGAGACGGGGAACAAGTACTTTTTTGTCGAACTTAATCTTTTGGCGGATATGAGTGTAACAGAGCTCGGAAATCTCGAAGACTATTTGTTCTTGGGAAAAACCATTGCCGAGTGGCGTGTTCTTGTGGATATGGCAAATGAAACGTATCCGTATAACGAATATAACGGCGACTTCGGCGGAAATGTTACCATGGCGGAGTTTGAGGCGGCGATCGCAGAAGCCAAAACGCTCAACGCCGAAGCCAATTTAGCGTCAGCCGTCGAAGAATACAATGCCGCATTTAATGCGCTGTATTCCGGCCCGGATAACTTTCGAACAGAGGCTTTGAAAAAGGAATGTTCGCGCCTTCAAAACCTGGGATACGATGTTCGGCTGTTTGAGACATGGACCTATTTCGGCGCAGGACAACGTTCTAATCGCACAATACTCGCAGGTCTATTTACCAAGGATGAACTCATAAAACTTCGGGAAACAGACGCCGAACCGCAAATTGCCGTTATCGTATCCTGGGTAAGAAACGGTGATGGAATAATGACTTGGGATGCTTCGCTGTGGGATCGGTAACATGCGAGCATTCGATCAGAAAAAGGTAATATTATCGTCTGATAAAAAGCTCATCCCGTTGACAAATATATCACTCTGATATAGAATTCGAATATATCAGAGTGATATAAAGGCGGTGTATACATGAACATTCTGTTTGTCAACGCGAATCTGCACGGGCACATTAACCCCACACTCGGACTTGTAAAAAAATTGATACAAAGAGGGCATCGGGTTGACTATTTTTGCTCCGAGCCCTTTTCGGAAACCGTTACCGGGGCGGGCGCGAAATGGATCGGCTATAGCGACGCTTTGAACCGGTTTCTGTCGGAATACCGTCCGACGGACCGGCATCCGTTTTTTATTCTGATGGAATATATGCTTCTTTATGATGAGGTGGTTCTTCCGGAGATCAAAAATATTCTAAGCAAATATCACTACGACCTGATCCTATGCGATTCCTATTTCGGAGGCGCTTGTTTTCTTAAGCAGATGACCCGGACTCCGGTCGTTAGTTCACACTCGTCTTTTGCGATGAGCCACACGCCGGTACCGCCGAGGATGCTCGAGCCGGGATTCCATCCTCAGCTGGATCACTGTTATGAGGTGTTGAAGCGTATCTGCGAGACCCATCAAATCGAGACGCCCTCGCTGGAACAAGTATTCACGAGTAAAACCGATCTGAATATCGTTTATACCACGCGCTCGTTCAACGGGGATGAAGGAGTAAACGAGCCGGAGTATTTGTTCACCGGGCCGTCGATCGACCGCGTGAAGGAAGGCTCGGATTTTGATTTGCCTTCGAGCGACGGAAAAAAGACGATATACATCTCGCTCGGGAGCATCAATACCGCTTTTGCGGATTTCTATAAGACATGCATCGCGGCATTTCGGGATACGGAGTATTTTGTCTTCATGTCCGTCGGAACAAAGTGCGATATGTCGGCACTCGGCGATTTTCCGTCGAACTTTTATGTAAAAAGCTTTCTTCCTCAACTGGAGATCCTGAAGCGGGCGGATGGTTTTATCACGCACGCGGGATTCAACAGCGTGAGCGAAGCGCTGTGCTTCGGGGTTCCGATGCTCGCACTGCCGCAAGTCAACGACCAGCACATGGTCGCCAAGCGGATCAATGCCATGAATCTGGGCGTTTCGGAAAGCATGGAAGGAATGACGCCGGAGGCTCTCCTCTCGAAAACGGAAGCGCTCCTTTTCGACGCGGAAATAAAAAGCAATTGCACGAGGGTCTCCCGTGAAATGAGGGAATCTGCGGATCTGGACCGGGCGGCGGAGTCGCTCGAGAATTTCGCGTGCGCCGGAAACGGAGGAGAGTAGCAATGGCCTTAAAAAATCGATCGATGTACGCGATCTTGGGGATACTGAATCTGGCGCCGAGCACCGGTTATGACATCAAAAAGTACAGCGACAAGGTGCTTTCCGGATTTTGGAACGAAAACTTCGGACATATCTATCCGACGCTCCAAAAGATGCTGGAGGAGGGAATGATCGAGGTCTGCTCCAAAGAAGGCAACGACAAGAAAATCCGGTACGCGATCACCGGAAAAGGGCGACACGAATACGAGGCCTGGCTTCTCGCGGACACTGTTCAACAACCGGCCCGCTCTGAGTTTTTGCTGAAACTACTTTTTTCGAGCAGTCTTCCGAGAGAAAAGGTCGTCGGGATGCTTGAAGACTACAAGGTTCTCCACGAAAAAAATGTCGGGAAGTACCTCGAGATGCAAAAAGACCTCACGACAAGTGTGCCCATTTCAAAGGAGCGCATCCCGTTCATAAACGCGGTGCTCCGGCGGGGGATCCTGTCCGGTGAAGCCGTGATCCGCTGGTGTGACGAGACCATCGGGGAGATGCGGCGCGAGTAAGCGCGAAACAAAGGGCAGTCTCAAAACGAAGGATAACCAAGCGGCGGTCATAAGGCGAACATTCCGATGTGCGTATGAGCTTTTTGAGGCCAACGCTTAGCGGCAGCCGAATGCATGCGAAAGTGTGAATCCGGACTGAATTTTCGGGCCGCCGGCGGAAGGGGCTTCCGGCGAAAACATCCTACTAAAAGCTCTTCGCCGGCCGGTTTAGTAGCACTTTACGCGCCGGCGGAAGGGGCGCTCCCCAATATGAAACAATCCGGATGGATCTCCCAAATGCAGCCGGGCAGAATTGTATTCGATCCGCATTTCCTACAGCCGTTTGTTTGGACATATAAAGCTGCCTCTTTTGACTTTGTTACAAGTCTTTTGAGACAGTTCCTTTCGATTTACTATGAACGTCCCTACTTCAGCCCGATCATCCCAACTTGGAATACCCGAAATTGTTGACGAGCGCGTCGATCTTTCGACCGGCTGCGCATTCCGGGCAATCCGACATATCATGCGTCTCATATCCCGGCAAATCATTCTTGGTGAAAAGCGCGTTGATTGTATAGCCTTCGACTTTGTCGACCGCGCTGAAGATTGCGCAGATCCCGGTGACTTTCCCTCCGTAGTAGCGGATATAATCGATCGCCTGATCGATCGTCTTTCCCGTGCTTGCCTGTGCGGCAAGGATAATGACATTCTTGCCCCAGACAAGACTCTGCGTATTGTCGCGAAGGAGCAGTTGGCCGGCAGTATTGGTCTCGGGCGTGACGATCGCGATATCGGAGCCTGCGTTGACGGCATATTTATCAACATTGCTCAGAGCATTCGCCATAAAAGCGGCGACCACCTCTCCGCCGTCGAGGCAGACGATCGTGTCGACCGCGGTGTTCGAAGAGTACTGTGAAGCGAACGCTTTGCCAGCGGCGAGCGCTTTCTTCTGATGACTGACAACATCGGTCAGGTCGATGAAATAATTAATATGTGAGTGACGCGTCGCGAAGTGTCCCGGAATAATTTTTACGCTGATGTCGGGGAATTTTTTAGCCTTGATTTCACGGATGCGGGTTTCCATAAACGCTCCTCCTTTTATACGTCTTTACGTGTCCGGAAGACTGATTCTCCGGATTTATCGATCCTTCGAAGAACCTTACGATCCCGGTCGAAGGGATGCTCCAATGTCCGATTGACCCATGCGGTCGGCTTGTGTTGATCTGTCTTAAGTTTAAAGCGATTTAGGACATTCGTCAAATGATCTTTAGATTTTCGGAAAGCCTTTGCGCATTCTTTGCATTTTTTGAAATTACCTGTTGACCTTCGGGTAACCCGAAGGTGTAATGTCTAAATAGACGGCAGGTGTGCACACCGGATATGGGTGCACACATTCTAAGGGTGCATACTTGCTTCGTATCTTTGGAGGTGGCTTCATGTTAAGAATCGGAGAATTTTCCAAATTGAGCGGTCTTTCGGCGGACACTCTGTATCATTACGAGAGAATTGGAATCCTGGTTCCGGCATCCGTTGATGAATCGACGGGATACCGCGGTTATGATTTCGTGCAGTTACTTACGGTCAACAAGATCGTGGCTTTGAAGGACGCCGGTTTTTCGTTGGAAGAAATCGCGGGCGTTTTGCACGAGGCTCCAAGTCCTGCCAATCTGATCGAAAAGCTCGAGGAGAAGGCCCGGATCCTTGAAGACCATTTATCCGGAGAAAACCAAAGACTGGAACGACTCCATACGAACATTTTTTTAATAAAAAACGGAGGTATTCCCCAAATGAACGATATTACAATCAAGAGAGTTGAACCCGTCCTCGTCGCTTCGATGCGAAAGACATTAGATAAATCCCGCTTTGACGAAACTTTGGGCATAATGTGGCCCAAAGTCAATCAGTACATCGACTCGAAAGGCATCAAGCGGACGATTCCCTGCCTGATGCTCTACCACTCCGGGTGGTGGGATCAGAAGGCGCTCAATATGGCCTACGATGAGCACATGCTGGATCTCGAGGTTGCGGAACCTGTAACGAGAGTATTCCCGGGAAGCGAAGAAGTATCGGTTTATACGTTGCCACCGGTCGAAAAGATGGCGAGCGTCGTCCATAAGGGCCCGTTCTCGACGATTCCGGCAACATGCGAAATGCTTTTCGATTGGATGAAGCACAATCACTACGTCGCGGACGGCCCGGTCCGCGAGATCTATCACAAGGGAGATTGGGTGACCGACAATCCGGATGAATACATTACGGAATTGCAGGTGCCCATAAAGTAAAGGGTGATGAGACCGGGGGAAGCGGGAGGATTTCTTTTTACTTCCCCCGGATATATTCTGTGAGAGAACTGCTGCATCAGAAAAGGTAACGAGTGATCAATACAGATTCCCTTTTCATCGTCTCCATCATTGGATCGGCAAATCCCCCGTTTCTTCCGAAACGCGCTTGAGCCAGTCTCCGACCAGCACCTCGAAAAGTTCCTTCTGCTCGATCTGCAGATTGTGACCGGCCATGTCGAGCGCGGCGAAGGTCGCCCTCGTGTAATCCTCTGTCAGACGGAACGGGTTCTTATAGCCGACCATGTGATCCTGCCGGCCGGAGAGGATAAGCGCCGGTTTATCGAACGGAACCGGGGTGTTCTCAAGCGGAAACGAGAAGGCGCCGTCGAGGCGCTTTTCGAGAAAATCGCGATCGAATCGCGAGAAGGCGGGTTCGATCTCCCGCTTGTATCGCTCGTAGACGTCCCGTGTCTGCACCGAATGAAAGCCGAGAAAGCCGCGTTTCTCCTCTTCCGGAATGCTCTCGAAAAAGCCCGCATCCGTCCGCAGCACGCGAAGCGGCGGTACGTCCTGCGGTACCGCTCCGGGGATAACGCACGGGCAGATCAAGAGGAGGCCGTCGACGATCTCTTTTCGCGCGTGCAAAAATCCGCGGGCGAGGAAGCAGCCGAAGGACTCGCCGGCGAGAAGGAGACGCTCGCCCGGAAGTACTTTGTCGACAAACCCGAAGATCGCCTCGAGCATTTGATCGGCGTTTCGGATTGAGGCTCCGGCCCTCGACCGACCCATTCCGGGAAGATCGATATAGACGCGACGAAACGATCCCGGATAGCGCTCCATAACCGGCTCCATGCAGCCTTTCATCAATTCCCGGTCCACACTCCAGCCGTGAAGCATCAGAATCGGAGTGCCTTCCCCGATGATTTCATAGTCGATGACCGAGTCGCCGACAGGGACGGAACCGTGCGTTTGAGTGCTCATTGCTTCTCCTTTTATGTGTGTCTTTGAATACCGTCGAGCCCTCGTTCCCCGATGAATCCGGCTCGATTTCGAGGAACTCAGGATTCGACGACCGCCTTGGCCAGCGCGTCGATTTTTTCTTCCGACAGGCGGGAGTAACTCTCTTTGACCTTGATCATATTTTTCAAAACGAATCGCATCAACGGACCGACATTGTCCATGTTCATTTCACCGCCCATCGAGCCTTTATAAACGGCGCGATCGCGTAATTCAGCGGGGAAGACGGAGGATAAAAGGATCTCGATTTGATCGGGTGCCTCTTCTCCCGAGCAAATGAAGAGCGCTAGTTTTTTCTTCTTAAGTTCCTCCAGATTTTTATTGATGAATGCCGTCAAAGGTTTAAGGGTTTTACCGACATAAATCGGGCCGCCGATCACGACCTTGTCAAATGCGGAGAGGTCCGGAACCGATCCCTTGGAAATATTGACCGCAACGGTTTCTCCGGGAATTTTCTCTTGAATGCGTTTGGCAACTTTTTCGCTTGCTCCGTACTTTGTGGCGTAGAGAATGATGGTTTTCATACTTGACCTTCCTTTCTTATTTTCGCCTCGAAAAGCGGGCGAGCAGTTTGGCGAGCAACAATTTCACGGGATTGATCCTTGCGTCGATATAATAGGTGGTTTTTGGATCGAGCCAACCCTTTTCATTCCAGTACCGGTAATCCGTGCTTTGCGGATCGGCGTGCCGGAAAGAGTCTTTTTGAAGCTTAAAAGAGCAGAGACTTACGAGTTTCGCCGCAGGCTTTCCGGTCTTTTGAAGGGCTCTCGCGAAAGAAAGCGCCGCTTCGGATGCTTTTTTTTCGATGGTCAGCCACTGCTTAGCCTGTTCTTCCGGCGTGCCGTTCGGATCCAGGTTTACACCGAGCCTTCGGACCACGTCGAAACCCCATGTTTCAACGGACATCGTCAGAATGATATTGGCGATCGCAGAACCGACGGAACCGGCGGAAGATACGACCATCGCTTTTTTTCCGTGGAATCCCGGCCGGTGACTGAAGTACGCGAAACGGTCGATAAAGTTTTTCACAAGTCCGGACACATTGGCTACGTATACCGGGCTCGAAAAGATTACCGCATCGGATTCCAGAAGTTTTCGCGCGAGAAGAGCCCGTTCATCCTGAAGCGGACACCGGTTCTCGCCCTGAGTAAAGCACTGATAACATCCCTTGCACATCTCCAGATTCATCTCGCACAGATGAACCTCCTCGAATTCGATGCGGGGATCGATTTCGCGCATCTTTTCGACCGCCATACGGACGACCCTGAAAGTCGTGCTGTTTTTTCGGGGACTCCCGTTGATCAGCAATAAGTTCATCTCTTATCCTCACTTCAAGCACCGGTGTTATCGGACAGGTGACTATCCAATAACCAATCGATATACTGCTCACGATCCTGTCGATCCGGAAATAGCTTGATGATTATTTTCCGGTTATCTCTTCCTCGAATCTGATTTTCTCAAACCCAACGAGATCAGTTCCCATAGTATTCAGCTCGTCGATCATCGTTTTCACACTGCTGTCCTCTTCGGGTGTTTCGATCCGCATCGCCCATTTGGCGTATTCGTGAAGGAACAAAATTAATTTCTTCGTGGGCATGCCGTTGCCTTTGCTCTTATCGCTATCCTTCGGATCCCGGGTGTTTACAGGCCAAGCCACTAAGTCAAGCGGAACACTGGATTTAGTGATATCCAACGCCGGTTGAATATAATTGAACTTTAATTTCTTGAAGCCCATTTTGATCCATAACTTAAACTGTATTAATTGCGCTTGATTGATCGGCGGATTAAAACGTTCGATTTCACACAGGACATAATCGATATCGCTTTTATTGTTCTTTTTCGCGTCCATGCGTAACAATTCAAGCGCGTGTTGGTAGATGCGTGTACCGACACCGAATGATCGGTTATCTTCTTTTACGGCGATATACTCGATTACACCGGCATTGGGTTCGACCAAATAGTCGCAGATGATGCCGCCGATTATCTGATCGTTTTCTGCGATCAGAACGACGTGATAATTATTCTTCCCATATTCTCCGGTGCTCTTTTTTTTCAAATATTTATAGATATCATCGATGCTATCTCTTGTGTTTATATCTTTAAACGCGTCCATATAAACGCTTGTGTAGAACTCCCCGAATTTAGCAAGACGATCCTTTTTGTTAATATCTACCTCGATAAAGCTGAATTCATCATGGATATCCGTGAAAAACGCGTCAAAAGAGGCGAAAATGTCGGCTTCGGAAGGCCTCAGATTCCCGGCGCAGAGCTCCTTGTAATTTTTCGAGTACGTACTCCCGGGCTGGGTATGCTGCTCCAATTGTTCCCCAAAGGCATTTTCGATCGTCTGGTTCATGGAAAGACAGTATCTGTACTTTATCGCGGTCTTTTTATCCGAGTAAACATGATCAAAATACTCAAAGCTCTTCTTGATCAGCGCTTGAACAGAAGCCTTATAATTCTTCTGATCTGCCATATTAGTCAGTTCAAAAAAGGTAATGGCTTGAAGCGGTTGAAAACAAACATTTTTATCGCTGATGGATTCAAACATGATCCAAATATTTGCCGTACAATAATAATTCTGAGCTCTGTAATTGTTTTTTATTTCGCAATCGATCGGTTCCAGAAGGAAAGAGACGGTACATTCGGATAGTTTATTGAGAAAATATGTATTTACCGGGTTGAATTTTTCCCGGTTGTAGTCGATATATTCCTTGGCATGAACCAAATTGCAGGTCAGCGAGCAAAGGACTCCGCTTTCGGGGACAAGATTATTATTCCATAGCGCATTGAACTTCTCCGTATCATTCAAGATGACATTTACGGAATTTGTCTCGTCGCCGAACGCATATTGGCAAAGCTTATAGTGCCCGTCCTGATTCCGCACCTGATAGCTCGGTCCACGCTTCAGCCACGTAAAAGTATTGTAGATATCCGAAGAATTCTGATTATCCGGGTGTTCTTTGGAGGTGCAGGAGACATATTTGCTGACCAGATATTCGCTTTTTTTCTTATCGCTGTCCAGCAGTCCGGACATCAGTAGATGCCGAGACCGGGATCCCTCCCGGCCCGATTCCTTTATTCTCTTATTGCTTTCAAGCAATCCGGTCATCAATAAATTCGCTGACAGGTATCCCTCCTTGATATGAATCTTCATACAAAACTCAATGGGTTTATTCATATCCAGGTCATATACTTTTCTGATTTCCGGCTTACTAAAATAATCAAAATACAGGTCGACGTATTTGGACATGCTCCGGTTGTTAAGATCCGTGCAATTATCCCTTATGTAAATGAAGTCGTTGCTTTTCGACTCGTTGAAAAAAGCCCGGAACTCATGGATCGAATTCTTCCACCAATCGGTTTTCTGTTCTTTTCCCTGCGTCGTCAGGATAAAATACTCGCAAAAGACCCGGATGTTCTTCCTTGGATTCTTTCGGCACAAGATCAGAATTCGCAGTAGCCAGCGCCTTTTCATCCCCAGCGGATATAGAATTGTCCGGATCGGTTGAAAGTATTTCCCCGAAAAAATATAAAAAACGGCAATCACTGCCATGCCGGAAAGGATAAATTGAGAAATATTGTTCGTGATTGAAATGATATTCATAATATTGTCCCAGATGATTCCTAACTGTACGTTGTACATTATCATAAACACCTCTTTCAACATCGGGTCGTCCCGGTGTATGCGTTGAATCAAAATCGCCGCTTGATAACGCGTTACTTCTCATAGAGTACCATAGAATTTCAGCTCTTTACAGGCATGAATTTGCCAAGAGGAAATATTCCGATAAAATGGAAGAGCATATATTTCGTCGATCCGGTTATTTAAATAACAACACTTTGGAGTGCTGACATGATTAAAAAGATACTGAACTTATTTCTGGCGCTGATGATGACCGTATCTCTTCTGACGGCCTGCCTTGGGACAAAGGTTCGGGACACCGGGGGAAGTTCCCGGGATCTTTCCGTCGAATCGACGACGGAGACCACCGAATCGACAGAAGGCACGACGATCGCGGCCGCTACGGAAACAGCGGAGACATCGCGGAATGTCGAAACAACGGAGTCGATGGGCTTGACACAGACGGTGCCGGCCGAGGTATTGAAAGAGCCGGTCATTTTCGATGAGTACGAACTGCAGATCGGATACTGGAATGCGTACTTCCTGAAAAATGATGAGTTGGCCTGGGTATTTGACGACAATGTTCTTGACGGACTTCTGGCCGGTGAGGTCTTTACGCGTACCGATCTTCCGGTCGGTACGGTTGCTCTTGATCTCAATACTGTTCGGCCGGATACGGAAATCTTCCCCGGACAGAAATTGTTTTATCTGGCGGACGGGCGCTGTGTTTTTTTCGAGCAAAGTACTACGGAGGACCGGGAGCCGGTTTATAACGGAAGGAAAGAGGAGAATTTTTTCGGCGCTTCAAATTGGGATACTGATAATACCCCGGTAGAGGGGGTGCCGGTTAAGGATTATCAGTTATTGCCCGATACGCCGCTTCCTTTAACGACTTTGCCTCAAAATATCACCGTGAAGGTCGACTGGAACATGGACGGAAAGGTCGACACAATCAAGCGTGAGATCGCGGATGCTTCCGCACCGTCGGCTCAAACCATTCGCTACACAGACGGACAGTCCGGTATAACGACAGATATCTCGGATCGCTTCGACGGACGGTATCTATCCGATAACGTAATGCTTATAACCGGCGGGGCGGACGCGCGGCCGGCGCTGATCGACTGTTATGATATCGCCAGCAGCGATTATGAGATATTCATTTACACCTATGATCCCGTAGACATCGTTTCTCTTACTGTGATCCATAATGCCGACTTTGTATATGAGGGCGGAGAAATGTTTATCGATACGAGCAGTTTTCTTTTCGGAAATCTATCCGGACACCGGACTCCGGTGCAGTTTGACGGAAAGACCCTGGCGACCGATCCCGATGCGTCCGAAATCTGGTGGAAGGAAGCGCTTCTGGCAAAGAATAACGGCGCGGAGCACTCGAATTATTTTACGTACACCCTGACGGAGGTCGCGTTCGAAAAGAAGG
>JAEAME010002121.1_pt1 | contig 12137 bp, 9 predicted proteins | sample 8958731 | NCBI WGS metagenome assembly JAEAME01 (sample SAMN16933194, study PRJNA681113) | bioreactor sludge metagenome | isolation source: anerobic bioreactor sludge (Control) | place: India:Bengaluru | collected 2018-10-24 | reverse complement strand
TTTTAATATTTTTTATGATATCTATGAATTTAAAACTTGCTTTCCGCAACCTGCTTAAAAATAAAGTTTATTCCTTCCTGACTATCGGAGGATTCTCGATAGGTTTTGCAGCTTGTATCCTGATAGGTTTGTTTTACAATACCGAAACAACAGTAAATAATGATTTTGCTAATCATAAGCAGATATACAGGATTTATGATGTAAAGAAGAATCGCTGCAATATTAACTGGGATCTTCACCCTGTACTGGTTTCTGATTATACAGCTATCGAAAGTGCCTGCCCCCTCGATTATAATATAAGTGACGATCTGACAATAAAGGATGAACAGACAAATATTTCTGCAAAGTTCACGCACTTACTTACTACTACCGAAAACTTTTTTTCGATTTTCTCCGTTGAACTGGATGAAAGCCTTTCCGGTAAACCTTTTGCTGGAAGAGAATCAATAGCTGTTTCCACAACGCTGGCAAAATCATTATTCGGAACGCAGAATCCTGTTGGCAGACGGGTAAATATCGGCAATTATTTCTTCGGGACTGTTACATCTATATTCAAGGAATTACCGGTCAATTCAAGCTTCAGTGCAGATATCATTTTAAACAGTGAGAACGAAAAATTCCGGATTTCATCAACAAACATCAATGGGTTCAGATACAATCCTACAAATCATTTTGTACAATTACGGAAGGGAACTAGTCCGGGGGATCTTATTATTGAACTAAATACAACCGATAAAATCAAGGCGCTGGACATCGACAGCCTGGCTCTTCAGAGTCTTGATGAAATTTATTTATCTGATCTGACTATTAAAAGCAGGCATGCCAGGGGAAATCCTGTCCTGCTGAAGATTTTTTTGGCGGTTGCCTTTTTGATCCTGCTTCTTTCAAGCATTAATTACCTGAACTTCTCAGTTTCAATGCAATATGCCAAACTTAGCGAGACAGGCGTAAAAAAGACATTTGGAGCAGGTTGGAAAGAATTGATGAGCAATTCCCTTGCAGAAGTAACACTGGGGATAATGATCTCCCTGATACTTGCAGTCGGGATTGCAGAGATTGTTATGCCCTATTCAAAAAGTTTATTCGGAAAAGGCATGTTTATTGACTGGTCCGATGTGCTTGCTGTTGCACCATTTTTTTTGTTCATATTAATTGTTGTGATACTTGTAAACTGTATTGCGCCGATCTATTTTCTTTCTAAATTCAATATTACTGAGTCCCTTTCCGGATATAAAGCGAATAGAAATAAAAAGCAAATCTGGAAACAGGGCTTGCTTACTTTCCAGCTTCTGGCTTCAATAACTCTGATTACAATAGTAATGATCATTTTCAGGCAGCTACATTTTGTGAAACATTCTGACCCGGGATTTAACCAGGAACTGCTTCTGAGGATAAACATTCCTTACAGGTTCCAGCAAACTGATGTACTAAGGCTGGAACTTGATAATCTGTCCTTTGTAGAGAGTACATCACTCAGTAGTGGTTGCCCCGGAATGATCAATCATAAAATGGATAATGATTACGAAGGGAAGGCCGTTACTGTAAATTGTATCTATGTTGGTGATAATTACTTGAAAACCATGGGTATGCAGCTGATCCATGGGCGGGACTTCCTTGAAGGCGATATAAAAAGGGCCTGTTTGATTAATGAAGAGGCATTAAAACAGTACGGATGGGAAAGTGCTGAGGGGAAGATGTTTAGGTTTTCAAGTGAAGAGGAATATGAAGTAATTGGAGTTATTAGCGACTTTAAGTTTGAGTCATTTCATTACCCTGTTGAACCCTTAGCACTACTATATACCGGGGCTGACTTTGGGAATGTTCTGTCTGTCAGGCTTAATCCGGGTAATGCCGGACAGCAGATTGAACAAATAAATAGTGTATGGAAAAGACTTTCACCTTTTGAACCTTTCAGCTTTATTTTTTATGATGATTTCTATCAGTCTTTCTATGAAAAGGAAGAGAAGCTGGTCAGTTCTATCACCTTCTTTACAATAATTGCGATTGTCCTAACCTGCATGGGCATCCTTGGGCAGATTTTTATGATCTGCCTGGGCAGGGTTAAGGAAATAGCTATTCGTAAGATAAGCGGGGCTAAAATTTATGAAGTGATCTTAATGCTGAACCGCGACTTTGTAAAATGGGTGGCCATAGCATTTGTAATTGCGACGCCAATTGCCTGGTACGTCATGAATAAATGGCTTCAAAACTTTGCCTACAAAACAGAATTGAGCTGGTGGATCTTTGCCCTTGCAGGTGTGGTGGCACTGGGAATTGCATTGCTGACGGTAAGCTGGCAGAGTTGGAGGGCCGCGACAAGAAATCCGGTGGAGGCGCTGAGATATGAGTGACCCCCCAACCCCCCAAGGGGGGCTTAGAATTGTGTACAATTGAAAGGTTGAAATAAAATGAAGAAATTGAAAAATGTTGTTGAAAATTATGATGATAGCAGGATCCAAAGTCCCCCTTGGGGGATTTAGGGGTAGGTTTTGCCAGGATTGGAAAGCGGCGACGAGAAACCCGGTGGCGGCGCTTAGGTATGAGTGACCCCCTCTTGATCTCCCCCAGGGGGGAGAAAAGACTGCCATGTCAACAGAATTTTTCCCCCCTTGGGGGAAATACAAAGGGGGGTCAAAGATTAAAAGGGGGAAATGTGAAGGAGGGTTAAAGATTAAAGGGCGGAAATAAAAAAGGGGTAAAATGAAACAAGAAGATATGATAAAGAAACGCAAAACAATAAACAACATATTATGATCACACTAAAAAACATTTACAAGTACTACGACAGTAAGTTCCAGAGAACCTTCGTTCTGAAAGATATTGATCTTGAAATATCTGAAGGTGAATTTGTTACAATAATGGGGCCAAGCGGCGCGGGCAAATCAACGCTCCTTAACATAATAGGTATGCTTGATGAACCTTCCGAAGGGGAATACTATTTCCTTGATCAGCCGGCTCACAAGCTCAATGAAAAGAAGAAAGTTGAATTTCACCGGAATTTTGTGGGATTTATTTTTCAGGCTTTCCATCTGATTGACGAAATGACTGTTTACGAAAACATTGAAACCCCTCTCATTTACAAAGGTGTAAAAAGCAAGGAACGTCAGGGGCTGGTCGCCGATATGCTAGACCGCTTTAACATGGTAGCCAAAAAAGATCTCTTCCCGGCCCAACTATCCGGAGGACAACAACAACTTGTGGGTATTGCAAGAGCGATAGTCGGAAAACCAAAACTACTTCTGGCCGATGAACCGACAGGAAATCTTCATTCCGACCAGGGAAAGCAGATTATGGAACTTTTATCACAGCTTAATAGTGAGGGGATCACGATTATTCAGGTCACTCATAATGAGGAGTTTGCGAAATACAGCAGAAGGATAATACGGCTGGCAGACGGACTGATTTCGAGAGATGAGAAGTGAGAAGTGAGCAGGGAGTGGTTGAGGTTCTGCGATATGAGTGAACCCACACCCCAACCCCTCAGCTACCCTTTATACACAACTATTAATTCATATCTGTAACAGGCTGGAGATTCCTCATCCTCCTGTCGTCGGATTCGGAGTGACACAATGTTCTGTGGTGAATAGGGGGAATGAGGCGGGGCGTTTTGCCGGAAAGTCTTCACATGTAAGAGAATCTGTATCAAAACGCCCCGCCTCATTCCCACTTATCCCCATGGAGACTGTGTCATCCCGAACAAGTTAATCCTGAGTTTGCGAAGGATTAACGAGTGAGGGATCTCCACCTTTCGGCAGAGAATAAAAGAAAGATGTATAAAAAGGGTAGCCAACCCCCCAGAGGGCTTTGAGAACAGTTGTAATTAAAGAAAATTTGATGAAAAGAGTAGAATTATAAACGATATCGATGGTCAAGTCCCGCTTCAGCGTAATTTAGGGGTGGAAGCTAAGGAATTGCTAATCCTGGTAAGCCTTGAGAAATTCTTCAACCTTTCTTACCATTTTGGAAGAACCGGCATAAAACGGAGCTCTCTGATGCAGCGACCTCAATTCAATTTCCATGATCCTGCTAAAACCATCTGAAGCTTTTCCTCCAGCCTGTTCGGCAAGAAAGGACATCGGATTGCATTCATAAACGACTCTTAATTTACCCTGTGGAGCCCGCTCGTTCTGAGGATAAAGGAATACTCCGCCCTTCAGCAGGTTACGATGAAAATCAGATACAAGTGAACCTATATATCTTGAGGTAAATGGCCTGTTTGTATCTTCATCTTTCTCCTGGCAGTATTTTATGAATTTCTTTATGCCTAGGGGGAAATAATTGTAGTTCCCTTCATTTACCGAATAGATATTCCCGTCGACCGGAGTTTTGATATTCAGATGAGAGAGGCAGAATTCTCCGATAGCCGGATCAAGTGTGAATCCGTTAACACCATTACCTGTAGAATAAACAAGCATTGTCGAAGAGCCATAAATAACATAGCCAGCTGCTACCTGGTTGATTCCCGGTTGCAGGAAATCCTCAATTTTTGCAGATCTTCCCTTTGGTGATATCCTGCGGTAAATTGAAAATATAGAACCAACCGATACATTGTAATCAATATTTGATGAACCGTCAAGGGGGTCCATGCAAACAACATATTTCCCTTTCTTTGATAATTTATCAGTAAAGACAATCTCATTCTGGTTTTCCTCAGTGGCTATACCGCAACATTCCCCGCTTGCCCTAAGCCCCTCAGTGAATGTTCTGTCTGCAAAAATATCAAGCTTCTGCTGCGTTTCTCCCTGGATGTTCACTATGCCTGACCGGCCCAGAATATCAACCAAACCAGCTTTGTTTATCTTCTTATTGACAATCTTGGCAGCAGTACCTATATGACTCAGCAGACTTGACAGGTCTCCCTTTGCAAAAGGGAAATCCTTTTGCCTTTGTACGATAAAATCGTTTAGAGTTGTTATTCTGTATGACTGCATAGCAATCCGAAGATAGTTGGTTTTTAAATCCGAAATTCTAATTTTATAGAAAATTTATTCATATGAAGGTATATAAGTTCGGCGGGGCATCAGTGAAGGATGCAGCCGGAATAAGGAACCTGTCAGGAATCGTAGAAAAGGAAAAGGATGATCTGGTTATCGTTGTCTCGGCATTCGGAAAGACAACAAACGCTTTGGAAAGAGTTCTCAGATCATGGCTTGATAATGATAAAACTTATAAAGACCATCTCGACAATATTTACAGCTACCACTCATCTGTTACAGAGGAGTTGTTCCCTTCCGAAAACTTTGCAAAGGAAAGGATGGATCAATCCTTCTCCGGGTTGAGGACTTATCTTAAATCGGGAGCTGGCTCAGATTATGATTTTGAGTACGATCAGGTAGTGTCTTACGGTGAATTGTGGTCTACAATAATTGTTTCTGAATTTCTCAGCGCATCGGGAAAACAGAACAAATGGATTGATATCAGGAAAATACTTGTTACTGACGAACGATATCGCGATGCAAATGTATTGTGGGATGAAAGTACCCGGCGGATTAGATCGGCTTTTAATAATATTGATTCAAAACTTTTTGTAACACAGGGATTTATTGGTGGAACCCTGTCGGGTCATGCGACTACTCTCGGCAGGGAAGGATCGGATTATACTGCGGCTCTGCTTGCCAATATGCTTGACGCGGAGAGTGTAACGGTCTGGAAGGATGTTCCGGGCCTTCTTAATGCTGATCCCAGATGGCTTCACGATGCCAGGAAGCTGGAGCAAATGTCGTACAGAGAAGCTGTGGAGATGACATTCTCAGGGGCAAAGGTTATACATCCCAAAACAATAAAGCCTTTACAGAACAAAGCCATCCCACTGTACGTAAAATCATTTATAGCTCCTGATGAAAAAGGGACAATTGTCGTCGCAGAACCGGAACTGAGAGAGATATTGCCTGTCTTTATCAGGAAAGAAAACCAGCTGCTCATTTCATTTCTTCCCAGGGATTTTTCTTTTGTAATGGGCGATAACCTGGGTCATATTTTTCATCTGTTTCTGGAATACGGAATAAAAGTAAATCTCGTTGAGGCCAGTGCAGTAAGTATAGATGTTTGCGTTGATAACGAGAAAGCTAAAGTGGAAAACCTCCTGGCTTTTCTTAAAGATGAGTATTCAGCAGTCTACAATGATGATGTTGAGATACTTACAATCAGACATTATGATGAAGGGGCTGTTCAGCGCATAGCAAGCGGACGGGAGATCCTTCTGGAACAACGGACAAGAAGTACTGTGCGGTATGTTGTCCGGAAGGCATAAAGGTTCAACGGCACAACGGCAAAACGGCTCAACGGCTCAAAGATGAAGAAGGATCGCGGAGTAATGATATAGAATCCTGGTTCTGCCGTTGCGCCTTTGCACCGTTGCACCGTTGCACCGTTGCGCCCTCCCCTCATCTGCAAAACTTCAGTCTCTGACCACGGTAATCCTCTGTGAATATCCCCTTATTATAAACAATCGTTCCATTTGCTATTGTCGTGATTATTTTCGATTGGAACGTAGTGCCTTCAAATGGCGACCAGCCGCATTTATACAGGATATTTTCCTTTGAGACTGTCCATTGATCATCCGGATCGAAAAGACACAGGTCAGCCTTATATCCTTCCCTTATAAAACCGCGTTTGCTTATTCTGAAGATCAATGCAGGGTTATGACACATTTTCTCTACTATCTTCTCAATACTTAATATTTTTTTATGCCAGAGCTCAAGCATTGATGGAAGCGAATGCTGGACCATCGGAACGCCGGAGGGAGCTTTAAGGTAGGGGCCGGATTTTTCTTCGAAAGTATGGGGTGCATGATCGGTGGCAATTGAATCAAGAAGATCATTGTTGATCGCCTGGCGCAATGCTTCCCTGTCGAATCTTGTTTTTATTGCCGGATTACATTTAATTGAAGACCCGTATTTATCATAGTCTGTATCATCAAACCAGAGATAGTTTATACATCCTTCACCTGTTATCCTTTTATCACTGACTGATAACTCATTGCTGAATAGCTTCATCTCGTCTGCAGTCGACACATGCAGGATATGCAGACGGGTGTTGTATTCCATGGCAAGCCTCACTGCAAAAGATGATGACTTAAAACAAGCTTCGCGGCTGCGGATAAGGGGATGCATACTAAAAGCCACCTCATCACCATATTCTTTTGTATAAAAGTCGGTATTCTTCCTTATTATCTTTTCGTCTTCACAATGTGCAGCAACCGGAAGCAAAGCCTCCTTAAAAAGGATCCTTAAAGCTTTTTCATTATCTGCAAGCATATTACCCGTCGAGGACCCCAGAAATACTTTGATTCCGCATACTTCAGCAGGATCGGCTTTCAAAACTTCAGAGATATTATCATTAGTTGCACCTAAATAAAATGAGTAATTTATAAGTGATTTCTCAGAGGCGATCCTGTATTTATAATTAAGCTCTTGTATTGTTATAGTTTGCGGGACAGTATTGGGCATATCCATAAATGAAGTAATGCCTCCGGCTGCTGCTGCCCTGGATTCAGTGAATATATCTCCTTTGTGGGTTAGTCCCGGTTCTCTGAAATGCACATGATCATCTATGACACCGGGGATCAGGAACAACCCTGAAGCATCAATAATCTGAGAACCTTTGGGGATCTCCACCTGACCGGCAGGACCTGTTGCAGAAATAATTTCATCCTTAATAAGCAGATCGCCTCTGAAAGATTTCCCTTCATTAACGATTGTGGCATTTCTGATTAATATGGACCTCATCTTTGCTCCTTATCTCACATTCATTCATCCGTCTTCCGCCTTCCGTCTTCCGCCTTCCGCCTTCCGCCTTCCGCCTTCTGCCTTCCGCCTTCCTCCTTCCTCCTTCCGCCTTCTGCCTTCCGCCTTCTGCCTTCCTCCTTCTGCCTTCTGCCTTCCGCCTTCTGCCTTCTGCCTTCTGCCTTCTGCCTTTTTTCCCGCAGTCCCGATAGCTATCGGGATCGCAGATTTTCGCAGATCAACTCTTAACATCCCCCTGCCTCTTATATCTGATAAAGAAACTCCTCAGCTTCATCCTGAGAACGCCCCACAGAGCTTCACTGAATATGCCTCCTGACATTTTTGATGTACCCTGCTGTCTGTCTGTAAAAATGATAGGCACTTCAACTAGTTTATATCCCAGTTTCCAGGCAACAAACTTCATTTCGATCTGGAAACAATAGCCCCGTGATTTAATCCTGAAAGGACTGATATTCTCCAGTACTTCTTTCCTGTAACAAATAAATCCGGCAGTAGTATCCTTTATTTTCATACCGGTAATTACCCTGACATAGATCGATGCTATATATGACATCAGGACTCTTGAAAGAGGCCAGTTTATTACATTGACACCACTAACATACCTTGAACCGATCGCCATATCTGCACCATCTTTGTCGCACGCATTAAAGAGTCTCACCAGATCATTCGGATCGTGCGAGAAATCTGCATCCATTTCAAAAATGTACTTGTAGCCCTTTTCAAGCGCCCAGGAAAAACCAGTTATATAGGCAGTGCCAAGGCCAAGTTTCCCTGGACGTTCAATCAGATGAAGGTTATCGTAAGCTGACTGGAGATCTTTTACTATTGCTGCTGTCCCATCCGGAGAATTATCGTCGATGATAAGGATTTCAAAAGGTACGCTCAGTGAGAAAATGGTCTGTATTATCGCTTTGACGTTTTCTTTCTCTTTATAGGTAGGTATTATAACTAAATTTGACATGAAAATTAAATATCTGCTAAAATAAGTAAATTCATTTAATGCGAGGCATCATAACTCATTAATTAATACTTACGTATTGGTTCCGATGGGCCCGGGTGCAGAATTTATGACAGATCATGTAATAAAAACTTTTCCTCTGAAGAGATATAGTTATTATAAATTCTAATTTTGTCATCCGGAATCACGACATCATGAGAGGCTTACGATTAAGTATCTTTATTTTTCTGCTTTTTGCTGCAAGAGGCTTTGCTCAAAAACCATTCTGGGAAGCACGGCTGTATTCATTTTTTGATAACACTGAATTCGGCCGCTCTTTATATCAGAATCCACAAACGATGGCTGGTGTCAGATTTGCCCCGGCACTTGGATTCAGGTGGGATTCAGTTCATTCACTCACAGGTGGAATAGATATGCTGCATGAGTTCGGAAGTGACAAGTTCCTTGGTGATATCTATCCTACAGCATACTACAAATACGACAAAAAACCATTCCTTTTCATGATGGGGGCCTTCCCTCGCGATTTTGCTGTTGGTAGCTACCCGAGATTCTTTTTCCAGGATTCAATAAGGTATTACCGTCCTAATATAAATGGGATAATGGCTGCGTATTCGGGTGAGAAGCTTCAGCTTAAACTGTGGCTAGACTGGACCGGCCGGCAATCGAGGGAGATGCATGAGACTTTTTTTGCCGGCTTTTCAGGCAAATATAGTCATGGGCCCTTTTATATCAGCAATTACTTGTATATGTTCCATTTTGCAGGAATGATGGATCCTGTTGTTGACGAAGCCTTGCATGACAACATCTTAATTATGGCTTCCCTTGGATTGGACCTTTCCGGGAAGACACTATTTGACAAACTTGATATTAACGCGGGCTGGGTTAGCGGCTTTGATCGTGCCAGGGCCGACATGACAGGATGGTTCGTCCAGCCGGGCTTTCTTTCGGAAGCAAGGATCGAGTACAGGTTTTTTGGCCTCTTCAATACTTTCTATACCGGCAAAGGGCAGATGTATTACTACGACGATCACGATAATGAACTATATTGGGGAGATCCGATCTACAGGGCCAGAACTTATAACAGATCTGATATTTATATAAATTTTGCAGAAAATGATCTTTTGAACATCAGACTGATCTATTCATTGCACTTTACTGAACATACTGTGTATCACGAACAGGCACTGAAATTATCTGTTAATTTAAACAACGGTTTTAAAAAGTAGGGACTATGCCTGAAAAACCCGGATCCTCTCATCCAAAGTTCATGAAAGATAACGGCAGGAAATTATTTCTGATTCTCCTTGCTGTCTGGTTTATAGTTAATCTTCTGCAGGCTCTTTTCATGGAAGTGATGAGTGATGAATCCTATTACGGGTTGTTTGGCAGATACCTTGCCCGGGGTTATTATGATCATCCTCCAATGGTGGCCCTGCTTACCCGGCTCAGCTCAATATTGTTCAATGGTAACCTGGGGATCCGTTTTTTCACTGTAATGCTCCAGATCGGGACACTGATCCTGATCTGGAAGATTATTGACATTGAAAATCCCGGGAAACAGGATGTGATATCATTCTATATAATAGCGGCGTCTATAAGTCTGTTCTCCTTATATGGGTTTATAGCCGCTCCCGACGGACCGCTTTTATTTTTCACAGCATTGTTTTTGCTGGCATATAAAAAATTCATCAGGGATCCGGGATGGGCAACAGTTATTCTGCTATCTATATCAATGGCAGCAATGATTTACAGCAAATATCAGGCTGTCCTGGTCATTGGATTTACAATTCTTTCAAATCTGAAACTGCTTAAATCATTCCGGTTCTGGTTCGCCGGGATTTTTGCTCTTTTACTACTGATACCTCATTTTCATTGGCAGATAGCTAATGATTTCCCGAGCTTTCAGTATCATCTTGTAGACAGGTCTGAAGGATTTAAGTTAGGTTATCTCCTTGAATATCTGCCCAACCAGCTTGCAGTGTTCAATCCTCTGACAATAGGAGCCGCGATCTATATAATGTTCAGGAATAAGCCTTCCGGTCAGTTTGAAAGGACCATTTATCTTCAGATAGCGGGATTCATAATTTTCTTCTTCTTCATTGCTTTCCGGGGGCATGTTGAACCACACTGGACAATCGCATGTTCTGTTCCCTTGATTGTAATATTAACTCAAAAATGCCGTAATGATCCGCGGATCTTTAGATATACCCGTAAATTCATCCTGCCGACTCTACTCCTTTTCATTGCTGCCAGGATCTTCACACTGACGGATATAAGATTCATCAGGCACCTTGCTTTCGGGGGTAAGGAACAGGAATACAGGGAACTGGAATCTGAAGCCGGCGATCTTCCTGTAGTTTTCTCAGGAGCCTTTCAAAGACCGTCAATGTATTCTTTTTTTACCGGGAAGGAAGCAGCGGCAATCAGCTCATTATATTCCCGTCAGACGCAGTTTGATATATGGCAGTTCGAAAAGAAATACAATAACAAACCGGCTTTTGTCTGCATAAATCCTCTGGGGAATTCGGCGATCTATGCCTCTGACACGATAACATTCGGCGGTTACAGGACTGACAGCCTCCAGACGGTGAACAGGATAAAGATATCATTTGATATTAAGCAGAAAGATTTTCATCAGGGTGATGAGGTGAATGTCGATTATGTTATGACAAATCCCTATGATAATAGTATTGATTTCAATCACAGGCATTTCCCTGTAAGCTTAAACATAGTGCTGGTTAAGGGGAAAGAATTGCATCTTATTGATGTTAATCAGGATAATAAGGTCAGCTTGATCAGGGAGGGGGAGACCATTTCAGGGACCATTCATGCTGTTATTCCTGAGCTCGACGAGGGGAAATACAGTTTTGGTCTTACTCTTAATAATGCCTTCGGACCATCAATTAACAGTCGTTTTGTAAAAATAACAATAGGGAAGGATGATTGACAGATTATTTTTTCTCAAATTTTTGAAGTTCTGTGCTGTAGGGTTTTCAGGAATGCTGATAGATTTCGGCACCACATGGTTGTTGAAGGAGAAAGCAAAGGTAAATAAGTATATTGCCAATTCAACAGGATTTATACTTGCCGCCACATCGAATTATATCTGGAACAGGTTATGGACATTTCAGAGTGCGAATGACGAGATAGCTGTTGAGTATTTTTCATTTATCCTGATATCAGTAGCCGGTCTGGGGATCAATAATTTCGTGATTTATTTGCTTAACGACAGATTAAAGATAAATTTTTATCTGTCAAAACTTCTTGCAATAGGAGTGGTGACAGTCTGGAATTTCCTTATGAATTTTCTAATAACATTCAGGTAGCCACACCTAAGAACACATACTGAACAGTTACTGGAACCTGGAACCTGGAACCCGGAACCCGGAACCCGGAACCCGGAACCCGGAACCCGGAACCCGGAACCTGGAACC
>JAEAME010002120.1_pt1 | contig 12138 bp, 11 predicted proteins | sample 8958731 | NCBI WGS metagenome assembly JAEAME01 (sample SAMN16933194, study PRJNA681113) | bioreactor sludge metagenome | isolation source: anerobic bioreactor sludge (Control) | place: India:Bengaluru | collected 2018-10-24 | reverse complement strand
ACTCACGTTAATCGTGTGTCAAAACGGTTGGGTTTAGCTCCTGAGAAAGGAGATTATGAAGCTGTTAGGCAAAGCCTGCAAGCTGTTTTTCTACAAAAAGACTACCTGCGTGTTCATCTTCTACTGATTTCTCATGGGCGCCAATATTGTAAAGCCCAAAAACCTCTTTGCAAAACCTGCCCAATCAATACCTACTGTCCATCTAAAGGAGCCATCTAAGCATGGTTGAGCTCCCAGCAGCAGTAAAAGAGTACTTCCCCTACCCAAGTGTACGTATTCATCAGGACCAATTCATAAACACAATCTACAACGCAGTAAACACACGGCAATCAGTGCTTATTGAAGGAAGCAACGGTTTAGGCAAAACCATATCATCGCTTTCAGCTTGTCTACCAGTAGCAATCGAGAAGAAACTTAAAATCCTCTACGTTGCCAGAACACATCGGCAACATGACCGCGTTATCGAGGAATTACGGGCTATATACAAGAAAAATCCTATATCTGGAATCTCTATAAAGGGACGCAATGAAATGTGTCTTAACGCTTTTGCAGCAAACGGCGCGTTTGATTCAAAATCACTTATGGAAATGTGCGACCTACTGAAAGCAAAAGGACGCTGTCCATTTTACAAAAATGTAGATAATCAAACTTATGAATACTTGCAGTTAGTTAAGCAGGTTTCTGCAAGACCATATACTGCATCAGAAATTCAGCACGTCTGCAAAAGAAAAGAACTCTGCCCTTATGAGCTTGTTAAAGCCGCCCTTGTAGATACAAAAGTTATAGCGTTAAGTTACCTGTACGCTTTTGACCCAGCTATACGTTCTGCATTTCTCAAGCACCTCAACACTGACCTCTCAAAAGTAATCCTGATTGTTGACGAAGCCCACAACCTACCTGAAACAGCCATCGACATCTCAAGCAACAATCTTACATTATTTGTTATGCGACAAGCAGAACTTGAAGCTAACCGCTTTGGCAACAAAGACATAGAAGAATTCGCTCATTTTTTCAGAGAAGAAGTAGAAAAAATCACTGAAAAAATCAACAGAGAAGAAATAATCAACCCAGACACAATAATTGACATAATCCAAAAACAGGGTAACATCACAAATCCCCGAAGCTTCTTTGAACACATGCATGAAGCAGGTGCAGGAATCAAACGTAACCTGTTAGCTGAAGGCAAGAATCCCCGTTCTTATGTTCATTCAATGTCAGAATTCTTGCTACGTTGGCTAGAAACCTGTGATGACCCCTCATACATCAATGTCGCTAGTCGCTACTTTACTGAAAAAAACCAGAAAACCGCCAAGCTAGAAATTGTCGCTCTTGATCCATCAAAAATAACTGAACCAGTTTTTTCAGCAACTTATGCTAACGTGATAATGTCAGGAACACTTCAACCATTAGACGCATACACGAAAATAACTAGGTTGCCTAAAAACACAGCCCAATTTATCGCGCCATCACCATTCCCAAAAGAACACATTTTCTCAGCCGTCAGTTACGGTGTTACAACATCTATGGAAAAAAGAACCCCGACAATGTACAAGACAATAATCAGAAGAATAGTCGAAGTAGTTAATAACACACCAAAAAACACAGGCGTCTTCACAGCGTCATTTGAAGTTTTAAACTCTATAATAAACGAAGGTTTAGGATTCGCTTTAGAGCGTCCACTTTTTACCGAGAAAAGAGGCATGACTTCTAAACAAAACGAGAAACTTGTCTCAGACTTCAAAAATTGCGGAGATAAATACGGCGCAGTTTTCTTGGGGGTTTTAGGTGGCCGAACATCAGAAGGTGTTGATTTCCCAGGTAACCAAATGAATTCAGTAGTTATAGTTGGTGTTCCATACGCTGAGCCAACGCCTCGAGTGAAAGCTCAAATTGATTATTACGAGAAATGTTTCCCGAAATTTGGAAGGGAATATGGTTATGTTTTGCCTGCAATGAAAAAAGCATCACAAGCTGCAGGCAGACCAGTTAGAACCCTTGATGATCGAGGAGCTATTGTTTTCTTAGACAGCCGTTTTGCCACTGGTTACTGTAGAAATTTTCTTCCTTCATGGGTTAACAATGGTATGAGAATGCTACCAGACTCTGATGGGGTTTTAGCAAAAGAAATTAAAGATTTTTTTAAGGTTTAAAGCGCTATCTCATGCAACTCAGGATCCAGCCTTATTCTCCCAATTATGATACTTTCAGGTTTATCCACAACAGGCGTTAAAATCTTCATTATCTTTTTTATACGATTATACTCAATCAAAATTCCGATCCCAAGAAACTTCTTTTTAGAAGTTTTTAAACCAACTAACAAACCCTTTTCTCTTCCCAGCTCTCTTGGAAGAACATTCTTTTCTTGAATATCCAAATAACTCGTAAAAAAAGAACGTACTTTCGCATCTTTAAGGTGTTTAGCGTAATTTAACTCTCTAATTTTTGTTCGTTTCTCAGGGTTGCGTTCACTGATTGAAACAGATGATTCTACTGTTCTTGTCGGAACTGTAATTATGCTTGAAAGCAGCGGTTTTAATTCTTCTTGGTTTTGAATGCCAATAACTATGTCAGGTTTAAGGTCATTAATTAATTGTAGTTTGTACCCAACAGCTGCTTCACCATCAACCCACCCGTCAGTATTAATTATCAGGTAGTCTGCAACTGCCTTCTCTATGATTTCTTTCTCCATTGAAACAAAGCCTTCAACCGTTCTGGGTATAGCTTGCATCGGGGAAGTTACACCTACAAAGAATGCGTTGTGCATTTTTAACTCGTAGAGCGCAGTGATTGGTTTAGTAGTTACTGCATACGATATTGTGCATGGTGGGCCAATATCTGATTGACCTAAATCCCCATCTAAAATTGCTACTTTGGCTTTTTCGTTAACAAGTTTGTTAGTTAAGTAAGTGCTAAAACTACTTTTTCCAGAATCTGCTTTACCAACAATCATTATGATTGTGGGTTTTTTATGTGTATTAAGAATGATTCCTACTGGGGCATTCCATGAATCTGGTACAGTTGAACCTTCAGCTTCATTGACAGCTGCATTATGTCCAAATGAAAAGTAGAATTCTGTTTTTTCCAGAGCAAAGAACGGTAATCTTTTACTTTCACGAACTATTGCATGCTGGTTTTCTTTAATTTGGTAGCCGAAAACCTCTACTTTTCCCGATAGAATCTTAACGGATACTGGGCCATTGACTAGTAAAGTTTTACCTGCTTCAACTGTTTGTTTCAATTTTTTCCCTCCGCGAATAAACATAGCCTGCTCTTGCTGCTATTCTTGTTGCAGAATTTATGTGCCTAATTACTCTGCTTCTTTTTACTAATGGTCGGTTTGTTCCAGCTTCGCTAACAACTTCAAGAATAACTTCTGCAGGTACTATATCATCCAAAGCTTCAATTAACTCCCTATATGCTGGTACGCCGTTACCGACTTTAATCTTAACAGCTGTAGTTGATAAGTTAATGATTTTTAATATACCTTTAATTTTATTAACAGTTTCCCGTAAACCAAAACAGTTTGCTTTATCGACAACTTTACCATCAGCAATAACTGCAATCCCGAAGACCTCTCCCGGATCAACACCTATTACTATTCTCTCGTAGGCTTCCTTTCCCTGTAGACTAACCGTAACTGTGTTCATTAAACTATCAAGTTCATCTTCTGATTTAAAAACAAGAATTTTACCAAAATTAACTAACGGCTTCTCTTTTTCAGTAGTGATAACTAAGTTAACTTCTGATGGTACCACTTGTCCTGGTATAAGACTAAAAAAAGGAATATTCCTCTCTTTCAACTCATTAACAATAAAAAAATAAGCCTTACCCTGCACTGTAGCAACCGCAACTTTAACTTTCATCAAAGATTTACCTAACAGTTATGTTTAAGCATAAAACACATTATTAATTTGACTGTCAAATATCATTGAAGAGTGCGTTCACCGTGATTAAGAAAATCCTAACAGGCATAGGTTGCCTGGACAACAATCTAAACGGGGGAATTTCCCCAGAAACTGTTACCCTTATTTACGGTGAACCAGAAACTGGAAAAACAACACTGGCAATGCAATGCGCATTTAACTGTGCAATGCAAAACCTCAAAACACTATATGTTGACTGTGATAACACTTTTTCATCAAAAAGGCTCTCACAAATTGTAGCAGACAAATTCGACCAAGTAGCCGATCAAATATTGCTTATGAAACCTATAGACTTTAGAGAACAAACAGCTGTTATCGATCGCATCTCTAGTTACGTTTCAAAAAACTTTGGCTTAATAGTAATTGACACAATCAACTCATTGTACGGCGCAAAAATAGCTGAATACTCAATCAAATCAAAAACATTTAGCGTAAACCGGGAACTAAACAGGCAAATGGCGATTCTAGCAGAAACATCGAAAATACAAAAAATTCCCGTAATAATAACAAGCCAAGTCAGAAGCATATTCACTGAAAGTTCAGGAATTATCAAACCAGCAGCAAATCGCGTCTTAACTTTTTGGGCAGACAACATAATAGCTTTAAAACCAACCGAAAATTCAAAAGTAATAAAAGCCATACTTGAGAAAACACATGAGAAAAAACCCCTATCTATCTGTTATGTACAAATAGGTGTTAGGGGAATAGTTGACGCTGAATTCCACGAGTAAATGGTTGGTTACATGGAATTAATCCTGCTCATAGTTGAAGCCTTAAAATTCATTTTCCCAGCGTACTGTGCGAACGGGACTCCAGTGCTTGCAGGAGGAGGAACAAAGATTGATTTCGGAAAAAATTTTATCGATGGCAAACGCATTTTTGGCAATAATAAAACTTTCAAAGGCTTCTTTTTTGGGTGGGCAGTGGGTTTAGGTGTTGGCTTGCTTGAATGTCTGATTTTTGGTTTTCCAGTTGCTTTTGCGGTTCTGACACCTTTTGGCGCGTTATTAGGTGACTTAACTGCTGCTTTTATAAAACGACGATTAAACATCAAACCAGGTGGAATGCTTCCAATAATAGATCAGATTGACTTCGTAGTTGGCGCAATTATTTTTTCATTACCTTTAACATTAATTGGTTGGGAAATAGCATTAACAGCTTTACTTATCACTCCGCCAATTCACTTATTTACAAACTTTCTAGCTTACAAGTTGAAACTGAAAAAGAATCCTTGGTAAGCATTTTCTTATTAAATGTAAAAAGGATGTAAAAAGAAAGATGATTCTAGTAGGAGGTTGATTTGGATATGATTGACCCTTCAAGGAACAGGTATGAAAGCAATACTAGTGTTATACCTACTACAAGTAACATGTATGCTTGTCTTGGTTTGTAGGCACTTTTTGTGCTTTGATATATCGTTATTAAACCAACAAATCCTATGCTATATATGATGACTGCGATTACTGTGTCTGAAATAAATTGATCACTGATATCTGGATATAGAAACATCCACTCACCAGAGTCGGGATTATAGAACGATGGCATTATGTTTTCTCTTGTTATCATAAATAAACCACCGCTGAAAAGGAAGATTGAAAAAGCAATTACAGTAATAGTTACAATTGCATTTGACGGTTTAGTTGTTATGATTTTCTGATATAATTTACTTAACGAAAATGATAGATCTGACTGGCTGCTGGTTGGTGCTGGTTTCTTATTTTTCTTTGACATGTCTACTCTCGTCCTCAAATAGTTGCTTTGCTACATCTTTAGCCCATTCTCCAGTTAATGAATTTTTCTGAATCTCAACCAGATAGTCCGCCCAAGTGATTCCTGATGCCCTCTTCCAAACATCAAATTTCTCCATAATTTTCTGATACGCCTTCAAATGCAAGCTACAATAACCATTATCTTTCACTTTTCTACCGCAAATTTTGCAGGTCAACTTTTTTTAGCCTCCTTTACCGGGCAAATTGGATTAATACATAAATTCCACGGCTGTTTTGCCTTAATCCACACTTTAACTATAGGGTAACCACATTCTTTGCAGAACATATTTGTCGGTTTAATTATGCCTATTTGCGGAAGTGGAAAAGACATGATACATTTGCCTTCAAAAAAGTTTGTGCAACCAACGAACCGTTTACCTGTTTTTTTAGAGTGAAGAATAACCAGTTTTCCAGTCTGGCATTTAGGGCATTTTCCTATTGTGCGCTCATCTGTTCTTGCTTGAAGGATAAGCTGACTTAATTGAGCCCCAATTTGTGTTTCGTTTTGTTTTAAATTTTCAGTTACAGGCTTTAGGATTTCAATTGCTGTTTTCACAACATTCTGTCTATTTTCTTGCTTCTGCTGTATCTGACTCATTTTTTCCTCAAGCTGTCTAGTAAACTCTGAGGAAACTACATTGGGACAATATTCGCGAAGCACTTCAGTAACTTCAAAACCTAAATCGGTTACAGTTAGGCTATCGTTGCCTTTAAGATATTTTCTGTCATACAGTGTCTGTATAACGGCGGCGCGTGTTGCTTTCGTTCCTAACTCCTCTTTCTCCATACGTTGAAGCAGACTTCTTGGGTTGTAACGTGTAGGTGGTTTAGTAAAATTGTCTTTAAGTGTAATTTTTTTTATAATCACTTTTTGGCCTTCAAAAATTAGTGGTAACGAAATATCTTTTGAACTAGCATAAGGTTTGTAAAACTCAATCCATCCCTCACTTAATGTACGATAACCCGTCATGAAAAAGCGGTTATTGTTAATCTTAACAATCACTTTAACGCTTTGTTTAATTGCTGGCTTTCCAAAAACGGCAAAGAATCTTTTCACAATTAAATCGTAAATATTCCTTTCAGCAGTATCTAAAATTTTTTCAGGGGAATTACCTGTTGGATAAATTGCTGGGTGCGCTGGATCAACCTTTTTTCCTTCATTTGGTTTGAGCACTTTTTGTGTTAATAGCTTCTGTGCTAATCTCTGATACAATTGGGATTTTCCAAGTTTTGTAAGAATTGATTGGTATCCAATCGATGGAGGAAGTTTTTGACTGTTAGTTCGTGGATACGAAATTAAAGCATTTATGTATAGATGCTGAGCAATTTTTAATGTACGAATTGGTGTATACCTGAAGAGTCTGTAGGCCTCACTTTGAAGACTCCCTAAATCAAAAGGAACTGGAGGCTTCTGCTGAAATTCATTAACACTTATCTCAGAAATTATCCCCTCCTTAATCTTACAAGCGCTAAGTAACGAATCCGCTTCCGCTTTTGTTTCAATAATACTCTTCTCATAATCAAAATCAAGAACTTGACCATTCACACTAATTCTTGCAGTAATACTCCAATAGGGGGTTGGAACAAAAGAACGAATATTTTTTTCACGAATTTCCAAATACTTTAAGGTGGGACCTTGTACTCTTCCAGTACTCAACGTAGTATATTGTCCACTACAGCTTTTGGCAGCCAGAGTCAATGCTCTAGAAAGATTAATGCCATAAAGCCAATCAATCTCATGCCTTGCTAATCCAGCTTCAATAAGAGCAAAATCAAGATGAGGCAATAAATTAGAATAAGACTCCTGTAATTCCTCTTTTATTAAAGTGGAATATTTCATTCGTTTAGCAACATTTTCTTTATTTCCACAAGTGTACTTTAAAATTGAATAACCTATTATGCTTCCTTCAACATCATAATCACAAGCATCAATAAACAATTCAGCGTTTTCTGCAAGTTTAGCAATCACCTTAAGCCAAACGCGAATTTTTGAGGCACCCTTTTCTGCTAAGAAACGTGGTACCCATTGATAATCAAAAACCGGATATCTCCATTGAGACTTTTTTGATTCAGCCACAGTGTAAAGGTGACCTAGTGCTGAAGCAACAACAATCTCTCCATTTTTTGCTAAAAAGTAAGGTACTCCGTTTTCTGTTGCTCTAATACTTTTTCCGTCTTTATCTAGAGCCGATGCTATCCTGCTAGCGGCATCAGGTTTTTCAGTTATTATTAATGTGTACTTTTTCAAGTTCAAACCTTATTGTCTTTTAGGGTTACTTCATTTTTGGTACAATATAATACCTTTTGTTTGGAAAAATAATGAAGTCAGCTCGATTAGGAACCAATAAATATGCCATAAAGCGATTAGTAATGGGGTCAATAATGCCACAACGTGTAGTTTGTCATGGATGCAATCATGTTTTATACGAAGGGGTTGAACTTCGACCTCCCGATGAAATTATTCAGCAACACAACGGAAATTGTCCGAAATGCGGGAGAAAACTTTCACTTTTACCTCTAGATGTAGAAGTAAAACCAATGAGCAAATAGAAAAATCATAAAGAGGATCTCATAGAAAATCGGCTTTTTTATCTTCCTCATATTTTAAGAAGATATCCGATTAAAATGTCAAAAAATGTATAGTTTTGGTGTTAGAACTTGATAGCGAATAATTTGTGCAATAGACGTTCATTTAGCCGATTTTTGGAAAGCCATAAATAAACCTGCATTGTGATATAAACAATAAACTCTAAAAATAACTTGCACTTAAGAGATGGCTAAAAAGTGAGGGGAATCACAAATGTCAAACGGACGAGTTTCTAACAGTCTAAAATCTTTGGGTAAACTAGGTTTCAAAATGGATCACTCAAGAATAATCGCAATTTCTACACTGGCAATAATCCTCTTCGTTGCGTTTTCACTGCGTGTCTTACCAATATTTTGGGAAATTCAATCAGGTGCAATTCGCCTAAACGAATTTGACCCATATTATCAATATTCACTTGTTAATCATATGGTTCAAGATGGTTTACTCTCACCATACTATCCAACTCAATGGGTTACTACTCAACAATGGTATCCAAGCGGATTGAATATGGCTATCTCTTTACCATCTTTACCATTAACCACTGCAATTCTGTATCAAATTGTCAGTGTATTTGGAAATGTAGATTTAATGGCTTTTTGTGCAATGATGCCAGTTGTTTTTGGCACATTAGCTTGCTTTATTATTTACTTCCTAGGAAAAGATTTTGGCGGTAGAACAGTTGGCCTATTTTCAGCTCTTTTCCTTGCTATGGCACCATCATTCCTTCAAAGAAGCGCATTAGGATTCTTTGATACTGAACTCCCAGGTATATTGGGGCTTCTATCATTCATATTCTTATTCTTAAGAGCAATTGATCAAAATCGCTCTCTACGGTCAACCTTAATTTACTCTGTAGGTGCATCTCTTGCTTTAGCATACTTTATTCTAGGTTGGGGAGCTGCATACTATGTTGTCAACTTGGCAGCATTATTTGTATTAACATTAGTTTTACTGAAAAGATACAATCAACGTTTGCTAATCAGCTACAGTGTAACCTTCAGCATTGCATTTATAATCGCTACGCAATTCCCATATTTCGGACTTGGTTACTTAGTAAGCGGACCAATTATTCCAGTAGTAGCAATTTTTGTTATACTTCTATTAGCTGAACTCCTGCGTTTTAATGTATCAGCAAAAACAAAACTCACCATAACAGTAGCTGCGGTGGTAGCATTAGTTGGTACCTTTATCCCATTATGGATTCTCGGATACTTAGGTAGCATAGCGGGAAAATTCATTTCAGTAGTTGATCCATTTTTACGTTCAGCTGCACCATTAATAGCATCAGTAGCTGAGCACAGAATTTCAGCTTGGGGCAATATCTACTTAGAACTAGGCGTTGGTGTATTATTCTTCATAGTTGGTCTCTACTTTGTGATAAAGAACCCAACTAACAAAAACATATTCCTCTTAATATTCGGTATAACATCACTATACTTCGCCGCTTCAATGGTGCGACTGCTAGTAATCTTTGCACCCGCCTTCGCAATAATTATGGCTTTAGGATTAATGGGAATTCTAAAACCATTCTATAACCTGCTCAAAGAAACACCTAGCACAACCATAAAGATGAAACGCAAACTCATGAGAGTAAGTAAAGAATATAGTGGTTTAGCAATACTGCTAATTTTCGTGTTGCTTGTGACACAATTTGCGTTTTCACCTCAAGTAGAAGGCATGAAACCAAGAGCTTACAGCAGCGCGTTTGCACCCACTTCATTAAGCTCATCAAGTCTACCTATAGCTTTCAACACTAACATACCTCAATGGTTAGACATGCTAACTTACACTGCAACTGACTTGAAATCAACAGACATAGTCGTGGCTTGGTGGGACTATGGTTACTGGTTAAGTATACTTGGTAACGTCACAACACTTGCTGATAATGCTACAGTCAACAGTACCCAAATCGAAAACATTGGCTTTGCTTTCATGGGGACAGAAGAACAAGCTCTAAAAATGATTTCAACATATGGCCAAGACCGAGCTAAATACATCCTAGTATTTCTAACCCTGATCGCAGGTGAGAGCTCAAGTAGTGATTCAACAACACCAGCTTACACTGCATATCAATGGGGTTATGGTGATGAAGGAAAATGGTTCTGGATGGCAAGAATCTCCGGAGGCGCAAACGAACGACTATTGAATGCAAACTTTATGACTCCAACAGATCAATGGACAGATGAATTCTACTTTGGGAACTATAGTAGTACAACAAATCAATGGGTATGGAACGCTAGAGGTATGAACAGCACAATCTACAAATTGTTAACTAATGCGGAAGCAGAATACTGCTTAAGCACTGGTGGACTATTATCCTCAAGTTCAACAATATCAGAACCAACATACTTCAGCATGAAGAAACTAATGGCTCCAACAAACCCATTACAATACAGTGGCGCAATCCCAGTTGTTGCTCTATACGAAATTGACTGGGCCGCATACAATAACGCAACAAAAACAACAGGCTAAAAAAAAATAAAGGAAGCGACTAAAGTGTTTCCGAAAGTTCCAGATCAACATAAACACGGAAAACCTTTAGTCCCAAACGGTTTAGGCGTATTATACGTCTTATTCACAACCGTATACCTCTTTTTACTCTACTTTCTTGGTGAAGGCCGCTCAATAACTGCTGATATTTCTCCACCTTTAACCCTTGCAGTCTGCATTCTCTTTGGCGGTTTCATGGGTCTTCTTGATGACTGGATGGACCTTAAATGGCGTTACAAAGCATTCATGCCACTCATAGCTGCATTGCCACTAATTTATTTCGCAATAGGCATGAATGCCCGTACATCTATAACGTTGCCTTTCATCGGTTTCATAGACTTCGGTATACTATACTTCTACCTTATAATTCCATTAATTGTTATGATTGTCACTAACACTGTAAATATGCTGGGCGGCTTTAACGGTTTAGAATCAATTTGCCCCGCTATAGTTATTTTAGGTTTAATGGCGGTTAAACCTGACTATTGCTTACTTATGCTTGGTCCAATAATTTTCTGGATGGTGCTTGCAGGCTTAAACTTTCAAGGAAAAATTTTTGTGGGAAACTCAGGCTCCTTTGCAATAGGAATGACAATGGCTGCCTTTGCAATAATATCTGACAGGAAACTCAGCTTGTTAATTTCAATTCTGCCATACATATTCAATTCTATTCTAATTTTGCTTACAGTTTTCTTTACTCGTAAAAAAGCCCAAATTACCTTCTCTGGGGACAGGTTGAAATCTGATCACAGAAGAAGCTTAGTCACAACGATTGCTTATTATAAAGATTTAACTGAGCGGCAAGTAGTCATAATTGTCTCAGCCATTATCGCCATAACAACACTAATCGCAGTAGCATATACTCTACTTACCTTCTAGGTAAGAAACTGTGCAAGCTTGGTTAATCCGATTATTTCATCAAAACTTAAACCTAAAGCATCTAATACCTGATCAAATGTTGAATGAAGATAAGCAATGTATTTCTCTACATCAACTTCATTTCTTGAAGTCAAAGCAACCGGCTTAACATGAGGTTCACGTAGAGTTTTTACAAAACTAATCAAGTCGCCTGCTCTTAATTCCGCTCCATTTTCTTTAAGAATCTTCGCAGCCTTGACATGTTGAGGTGTTGTCTTTGTGTAACGTTCAAGTTCCTCTCCCAAAACTACATGAAAAGCCAATTCTGAATTATCACCCCATTCACGGCGTTTAAGCTTCATATAACGTTCACGAACAATATTTGCAATGTCTTTTTTTGCAACTTCGAAATCCGCTGGGTTTTTTACTTTTGCTAGGCGCTCTTTCATTTGATTGAAAGCATCCTTGATGAATACTGGAATATGCTTCTTCTTACCCGTCAATCCCTTAA
>JAEAME010002118.1_pt1 | contig 12143 bp, 7 predicted proteins | sample 8958731 | NCBI WGS metagenome assembly JAEAME01 (sample SAMN16933194, study PRJNA681113) | bioreactor sludge metagenome | isolation source: anerobic bioreactor sludge (Control) | place: India:Bengaluru | collected 2018-10-24 | reverse complement strand
ATCGTGGTTAAATTTATTGTATCGGGTGAAGATTGAATCGCGGGTTGTTCCCGGGAGAGGCGTTACTATATTTCTATCCTCCCCCAGCAGGCTGTTAACCAAAGATGATTTACCCACATTTGGCCTTCCGGTTATCGCTATCCTGGGGATATCAGGAATTATTTCAGGCTCATAAGCAGAGAGGGATTTTACAACTTCATCGAGTAGGTCTCCTGTCCCGCTGCCATTTATTGAACTAAGTGCGAAATAATCTCCAAGGCCAAGCGCGTAGAACTCATTGGCATCAATAAGTCTCTCATTATTGTCTACTTTATTTACGACAAGGAATATCTTTTTATCAGACCTTCTAAGCAGTTCAGCAACTGATTTATCAAGTTCATGGATGCCTGCCGCGACATCAACCATAAAAAGTATGACATCGGATTCCTCTATAGCCAGATGAACCTGTTTATTTATTTCACCCTCAAAGATATCATCGGAATTTTCGACATAGCCTCCTGTATCAATAACGGAGAAATCAATGCCGTTCCATGTGCAGATCCCGTAGTTGCGGTCACGGGTCACTCCGCTCATTTCATCAACAATAGCATCCCTTGAACCTGTCAGTCTGTTAAAAAGGGTAGATTTACCCACATTTGGCCTCCCGACTATTGCAACTATCATACCCATAACAAATCTTTATTCAATTCAACGATATCCGAATCTCCTCAGCATCAGAGGCTTTTCCCTCCATTCCTTTGTCACTTTAACGTACAGTTCAAGAAAAACTTTTTTCCCGAAGAAATCTTCCATACCCTTCCTTGCTTCAGTACCTACAAGTTTGAGCATCGCACCTTTATGTCCTATTATAATTCCTTTCTGACTTTCCCGTTCAACGTGGATCAGGCTGCGGATCCTTATGATGCCTGGATCTTCAAGAAAGCTTTCAATTTCAATTTCAACGGAATAAGGTACCTCTTTCTTATAATGAATAAGTATTTTCTCACGCAGTATTTCCGATGCAAAAAATCTTTCATATTTATCAGTAAGCTGATCTTTGGGAAAGTATGGCGGACTTTCGGGCAGATAAGATATGACAGCCCTTAAAAGCGTATCCAAATTGAATTTATTTAATGCTGATACCGGTATTATCAAAGAATTTGGGAAAGCATTTTTCCATATCTCAGCCAGGAGGTCAAGATCATTCTGGTTTGAAAGGTCGATCTTATTTATTACAACTATAACAGGTATTCCGGATGTCTTTATTTTTTCATAGTAATTCTTCTCGCTGAGAGGTTTCTCTGTAACATCAGTGACATACAAAATAATATCGGCATCCTGCAAGGCCGTATGAACAAAGTCCATCATGGCCTCCTGCAGCTTATATCTTGGTTGAAGGATACCCGGAGTATCAGAATAGACTATCTGGAAGTCATCCCCGTTTACAATTCCCTTTATACGGTGCCTTGTTGTCTGGGCTTTGGAGGTGACTATAGATAGTTTTTCTCCCACCAGGGCATTCATAATTGTCGATTTTCCGACATTCGGATTTCCGAGTATATTTACAAAACCGGACCTGTGATTCATTTACTGCTATTAAAACAATCCACGCTTAAGCATGCTTATTTCCTTTTCAGACAGGTATCTCCATTTTCCCCGTGGGACATTCTTCTTTGTCAGTCCTGCGAAGTATACCCTGTCAAGTTTTTTGACCCTGTAACCAAGAGATTCAAAAAGCCTTCTGACTACCCTGTTCTGTCCGGAATGAAGTTCTATTCCTATTTTGGATTTATCTGGAAGATCTGAATATGCGACCGAATCGGAAGCGATAAGTTCGCCATCAAGCTCAATACCCTCTGTTATTTTATACATGTCTTCTTTAATGACAGCCTTATCAAGGGTGACATTATAGATCTTCTTCCTCTCATACTTGGGGTGTGTCAGTTTCCCGGTCAGCTCACCGTCATTTGTCAGTAGCAATACCCCTGTTGTTTCCTTGTCAAGCCGGCCCACGGGATAGACCCTTTCAGGACAGTTATTGCCAAGGAGCTCAATTACGGTATGTTCAGCATGGGGGTCCTTAACAGTTGTGACATAGCCTTTGGGTTTGTTCATCAGGATGTAAACTTTCTTTTCAGTTGAAAGTCTTTTGCCTTTGAATCTTATGTCATCAGTCGATGATACCTTTGAACCCATGCTTGTTACTACTTTGCCGTTGACAGAAATTAAGCCTTTGCCTATCAGCTCATCAGCTTCTCTTCTTGAGCATAGTCCACTGTTTGAAATATACCTGTTCAGCCTTATTAATTCTGAAGAATCTCCTGACACACGGCTTCTTTTCCCTTTTTTAACTGAAGCCCCGCGACTGACTCTTTCAGGAGACCTGGAATAAGTAGGTTTATTATTATATCCGTTTTTTCCCCGGGTTTGTCTGGGTTTTTCCATTTGCATGTAAATCAGGCTGCAAAGGTACAATTATTTGACAATTTATGATTTGACTATTTTTTTGCACCTTTGTGGGCTTAAATTACAATACCATGGCATTAATAAAATCAATCTCAGGAATAAGAGGTACTATAGGAGGCAGACCGGGTGAGAATCTGACTCCTGTTGATATCGTTAAGTTCAGCGCTGCTTATGGAACCTGGATAAAGAAAAGATCCGGCAGGAAAGATCTGAATGTTGTAATTGGCAGAGATGCGAGGAAATCAGGGCCATTTGTAAACAGCCTGGTTATTAACACATTGCGTTGTCTGGGGATAAATGTCACTGATCTTGGTCTTGCAACAACACCTACTGTTGAGATTGCTGTAGGAAAGGGAGCATGTGGTGGCATTATTATTACAGCAAGCCATAATCCTGCACACTGGAATGCCCTGAAACTGCTGAACGAAAAGGGTGAATTCCTTTCTTCAGCTGACGGTAAAGAAGTACTTGAGCTTGCAGAATCTGAGCTGTTTGATTTTGCACCAGTAGGATCGGAAGGTTCGCTGACAGTTGATGAGAGCTGGGGCGACAGACATGTAAGAGAGGTTCTCGATCTTGATCTTGTTGATGTCAATGTTATCAAGAAGGCCGGACTGAGTGTAGCAATCGATTGCGTTAATTCGGTGGGCGGTATAATTATTCCGGAATTGCTCAGGAGACTTGGAGTGGAGAGAGTAGTGGAGCTTAATACAACTCCTGACGGGGATTTTGCACATAATCCGGAACCACTGCCGGAAAATCTCAAGGATCTATCTGCAGTTGTTGTAAAAGAAAAAACTGATCTGGGTTTTGTTGTTGATCCGGATGTTGACAGGCTGGCAATTATTAGCGAGGATGGATCAATGTTTGGAGAGGAATATACTTTGGTATCAGTTGCCGATTATGTATTGAGCCATACTCCGGGGAATACTGTATCAAATATGTCATCGACAAGGGCTTTAAAGGATGTAACTGAAAAATACGGGTTCAGGCACTTTTCATCGCCGGTGGGTGAAGTTAATGTTGTTGATGAAATGAAAATAAGGGACGCAGTTATTGGTGGAGAGGGGAATGGAGGAGTAATTTATCCGGAGTTGCATTATGGGCGCGATGCTTTGGTTGGAATTGCATTATTCCTTACACACCTGGCCTTAAGCAGATTGAAATGTTCGGAACTCAGGAAACAATACCCTGACTATGTTATAGCGAAGAAAAAGATAACTCTTCAACCCGGGTTTGATTTTGACAGGGCAATGAACCAAATAAGGGAGCAATTTAAAACTTATCAGATCGATGAGAGAGATGGTATGAGGATTGAATTTCCTGATGGCTGGCTCCAGATCCGAAAGTCAAATACAGAGCCTATAATAAGAATTTACGCTGAAAGTACCAGTTCTGAAAAGGCTGATAATATGGCAGAAAGGGTTATAAAAATTATTAAAAATCCATAATTTTTAAATTGACAGGAATAAAAATACCCTGATGAATGTCTTTAGATCGTAAAGACAATTATTCTTTGATGTTAAATATTGTTAATTAAAATATTAGAGAGTTAACCTTTTAAATACTTTTGTGACTGTTTAAAAAACTACCGGAAAATGCTGCCTTTTAGGGTTCTTAATTAAATGTAAACCCGATTGTGAAGCAGATTCCAAGAGAATGAAAAAATAAAAAAGATTTATCTGATGAAAAAGACATTTATTATTGGTGCAGGTGCTTTGGTTATATTAATTATAGCACTTATTGTAATTGGGAGGATCTCCAAAAAGAAGGGAATGGAAAACCTTTTTGTTGAAGCCAAAAAAGGAGCTTTCGACATAATCGTTACTACAACAGGTGAGTTGCAGGCTGAGAATTCAATTGATATTTCAGGACCGGAGTTTATGATGAACAGAAGGATCAGGGTTATGGATATTAAGATCACTGACCTTGTCCCGGAAGGTACTGAAGTAAAGAAAGGCGATTATATTGCTTCTCTTGATAAAACATCCTTTGATAACACCTTGAAGGATCAGCTGGAGAATCTTGAGACTATGGAAACAAACCTGGAGGTCCGTACATTGGATACCGCAGTTTCTCTTAGTAACCTGAGGGATCAGATCAAGAACCTCAAATTCAGTGTTGAGGAAGCAAGACTTACAGTGCAGGAATCTAAATTCGAACCACCGACAACACAGCGTCAGGCTGAGATATCACTTGAGAAGGCAGTCAGGTCGCTTGATCAGTCACTTCGGAGTTATGAACTAAAAGTTGAGCAGGCAAAGTCAGATATGAGAACAATCAAAAATCAGCTTTCAGAACAGCGTCAGCAGGTAAATGACCTCGAGACACTTCTTGCTCAGTTTGATATTTATGCCCCGGCCGACGGTATGGTGATATATAAAAGGGACAGGACAAATGCCAAGAGAAAGATCGGTTCGTCATTGTCACCCTGGGATAATGTTGTTGCAACTCTTCCTGATATGTCAAGCATGATCTCAAAGACATATGTAAACGAGATAGATGTAAGCAAGGTAAAAGCCGGGCAGAAGGTTGAAGTTATGGTAGATGCATTCCCCGAGAAGAAATACTCAGCAACAGTCTTAAGTGTTGCAAACATTGGCGAGCAGCTTCCGAATGCTGATGCAAAAGTGTTCGAGGTAGTAATAAAACTGGATGGATCAGACAATATACTAAGACCCTCGATGACAACAGGTAATAAAATTATAACAAAGACAATTACTGATGTTACATATATTCCTCTTGAATCTGTACAGAACACACCCGACAGCATCCCTTTTGTTTATTTGAAGAATGGAGTAAAGCAGGTAGTCGTCCTGGGTGAATCAAATGAAAATAATGTGATTATTGAAAAAGGCCTGGAGCCTGGTACTCAGATCTATCTCAATTCCCCTGAAGAACCGGAAAAGTTTACGAAGATGGTTGGCGAAGAGTTGATTGCCGAAATAAAAGAAAGAGAGAAGGCAAAGAGAGAAGCTGAAAGAAGAGCCAATGAGGAAGCAAGGAGAAATTATAACGGTGAGGGCATGATGGGGATGCCTCCCGGAATGGGTGGAGGCGGATTTCCCGGAGGAGGTATGAGAGGTAATTTCCCAGGTGGAGGCCAGGGCGGTAACATGGATACAGCAGCGATGAGAAGGTTCAGGGAGAACATGGGTAATTTCCCGGGCGGAGGCCAGGGTGGCAATATGGACACAGCTGCAATGAGAAGGTTCAATCAGATGCGCCAGCAGATGCAGCAGGGCGGGCAGCCCGGCGGGCAATCAGGAATGCAGCCTGGCGGACAGCGTGGCACAAGAGATAATACAGGAGGCCAGCGCAATTTTAATCCTGACGCGCAGGGCCAGAGGTGACTTTAAGTCATAGAATTCAAGAATGAACAGTTAACAATACTTAAAGAGAAAACAAGATGTTCAAATTTTTCTTCAGATATTTCCACGACATAGAAATTGCTGTTGAATCGATAATTTCCAACAAGCTTAAGTCTATGCTTACAGCTCTTGGGATAATTTTCGGCGTGGCAGCCGTGATAGCAATGCTTGCTATCGGAAAAGGCGCCAAGCAGGAAATCATGGAGCAGATGAAAATGGTTGGAGTGAATAATATTCTGATCAATCCTATTATCCAGGAAGAAGGCTCATCAGCCTCGGATAATACAGAAAAACAGCAGAAAAAATTCTCAAGAGGATTGAGTATGCTGGATGTTGAAGCTATACGTGAGACTCTTCCTTCAGTAAAGAGAATCAGCCCTGAGATTTCATTCAATTCGACTGCGATGATGAATGGCGTAAAATATAACGCCAAGCTCGTAGGAGTTTCGAATGACTATTTTCATCTCTATAACCTGCCTTTGGTTGCCGGAGCTTTTTTCAATGATTACCAGGCAGAGAACGGTATACCTGTTTGCATAATAGGTGCTAACATAAGGGCTAAGTTCTTCAGTAAGATTGATCCCCTCGGGCAGTATATTAAGTTTAACGGTATATGGCTCAAGGTTATAGGTGTTCTGCAGAAAACGACCGTAAGTCTTACAGGTTTCGAGGAGAAAGGGGTCAACGTTTATAACGATAATATTTATATCCCTATCCAGACAATGTTATCAAGATATCAGAACCGTGCTCTTGTTAACACGAAGCTTGCATCCGAAGCTTCTGCAAATGTTATGCTGATGGGAGGTCCCGGAGGCCCCGGAGGTGGTATGGGACGAATAATAGTAAGCAGTTCAGATGCAAATGTAAATGTTGAAACAAATTATAACCAGCTCGACCGGATTGTTGTTCAGGTAAACGAAACTGAACAGATCAATTCTTCAACTGAAGTGATAAGCCGGATGATGACAAGACGCCACTCAAATGTGAAGGATTTTGAAATAACAGTACCCGAGCTTCTGCTTAAACAGCAGCAGAGGACAAAGGATATCTTCAATATAGTACTTGGGGCTATTGCAAGTATTTCACTTGTAGTAGGGGGGATAGGTATAATGAATATAATGTTTGCTTCAGTAATGGAAAGGATAAAAGAGATCGGCACCAGGATGGCAATAGGGGCAAAGAAAATGGACATTGTTGTTCAGTTTCTTTCTGAAGCAGTTCTGATAAGTCTTACCGGAGGATTTATAGGGATTTTCCTGGGTGTTATAATGGCCAAGCTGATTGAACAGATAGCAGGAATCATGACTATAGTTTCCTTCTTCTCTGTATTCATTTCATTCGGAGTATCGGCAGCTGTTGGAGTTATATTCGGTTACTCACCTGCCAAACGCGCATCAGAAAGAGATCCTATTGAATCATTAAGATATGAATAAAACAATAACAATGAAGAAATTATTTTTACTTACGATCATAATTGCATTTCTTTTCACAATTCAGAAATCTGCAGCACAGGAATTAAAAAAACTCACACTCGATGAGGTAATACGTATAGCTGAAGAACAATCGCCAAACGCCCTTATGGCTAAGCACAGGTTCCGCGCCAGTTACTGGCAGTTCAGGACATTCAAGGCTATGTACAGACCGTCCCTGACACTTACCGGTAATACACCTGATTACACAACCGCAAATACACGTGTATGGGATGCCGTCAATAAAGAATATGTTTATGTTTCGACAAATATCCTTCAAAATATCGGATCACTTTCACTTCAGCAGAACATAGGTCTTACAGGTGGTACTATCTCACTTCAGTCAGATCTTACTCTTGAGAATAATCTGGAAACAGACAAACGCAACTATATAACTGCTCCCTTAAGCGTCAGGTTTGTTCAGCCATTGTTCAGATATAATTCCCTGAAATGGGAGAAAAAAATATCTCCTCTTGAATATGAGCAGGCAAAAAAGACTTATGTGCAAAGTATTGAAAGTGTTCATCAGCAGGCTGTTCAATCATTCTTTTCTCTGGCTCTTGCTCAGATAAACAAGCAGATCGCTGAAATAAACTATAATAATGCAGACACCCTCTGGAAAATGTCGCAGGGAAGATATAACCTCGGAACAATTGCAGAGGATGAGATGCTTGAGATGCAGCTTTCCTGGCTTAACACTGAAAATGCAAGAAAAGAAGCCAATATGAACCTGAGGGACAGAGAAATAAGGTTAAGATCATTTCTTGGTTTCAATGAAAATGTAAGTATAGAACTTATTCTTCCGGATGAAGTTCCTGATTTACAGGTCGATCCTCAGGAGGTGCTTGAACTTGCACACGCCAACAATCCGGAAATGATCTCACAGCAGCTTACTTTACTTAACGCTCAGAGCAGTGTTGCGCAGGCAAAAGCTGAAAAAGGGCTAAATGCAAACCTGACAGCTTCATTCGGGTTAAGGGATCAGGATCCGATTTTTGCAAATGCATATAAGCAATCGAACCAGCAGCAGACAATCAGGATGGGCATAAGCCTGCCGATCCTTGACTGGGGGCAGGGAAGAGGAAGGTACCAGATGGCAAGGTCGAGTCTTGAACTGGCTCAGGTGACTTCACAGCAGCAGAGATCAGATTTTGATGCGAATCTTATACTTGATTGTGAACAGTTCAACCTGCAGGCAGAACAGGTTGCTACAGCTGCCAAGTCAGATACAGTTGCTCAAAGGATGTTCGAAGTAGCTTATGAGAGGTTCAGGATCGGAAAGATATCAGTGCTTGAACTGAATAATGCTGACTCAAAGAAAGACAGCAACAGAAGAGCTTATGTCCAGGCAATGCAGAACTACTGGAATTATTATTATAATATCCGCAGCCTTGCACTCTATGACTTTGTGAACAGAAAACAACTTGAGACTGACTTCGATACGGTACTTGAATAAAATTCAGGCTTAAACAAAATCTGAAGGCTGGATATTTTATATTCAGCCTTTTTTTGTAAAAATTTTAATATATTTGCGCCTCGATAAAGAAGAATCAGAAATAATTACAGAGTAATTCAAACAGAAATGCAGAACAAAGCAGCAATAATCAGTCTTGCAATTGCCTTGGCATTGGTATCAATTTATGAATTGTCGTTTACTGCCGCAACCGCAAAAGTCAAGAAAGACGCAAAAACATATGCAAAGGGAGATCTTGAAAAACAGACATATTATTTAGATTCGATAGCCAGCCTTACAAAAGAACAGTGGAATTATCTTGGATTTACTTTCAGGGAAGTTCAGAAAAAAGAGATTAACCTGGGTCTTGACCTCAAAGGCGGCATGAACGTTATACTTGAAGTATCAGTTGAGGATATTCTCAGATCCCTGTCAAATTACAGTACAGATCCTTCTTTTAATAATGCTATCGCGCGTACCAAAGAACTTCAGGCTCAGGGCCCCGGCGATTTTCTCACCCTTTTTGGAAGAGCCTTCCAGGAACTTGATCCGAATGCAAGGCTGGCCGCGATATTCAATACGGTTGATCTCAGGAACAGAGTCAATTTCAATTCAACAAATGAAGAGGTGCTTAAGGTGCTCGACGAAGAAGTCAGCGCAGCTATAAGCAATGCATTTAATATTCTTTCCCAGCGAATTGACAGGTTTGGTGTTGTCCAGCCAAGTATAACACAGCTTAGCACAAAAGGAAGGATTATGATACAGCTTCCGGGACAAACTGATTACCAGAGGGTACGCGAACTTCTGCAGGGGACAGCTAATCTGGAGTTCTGGGAAACATATGAGAACGGAGAAGTAATAGGGTTTCTCTCAGATGCCAATACTCTTTTAAGAGATATCGCAGCAAATACTGAAAATGCAGTATCAGATAGTCTTCAGACAGAAATTGAAACTGTAGCTGAAGATACAACCAAAACCGGCGATCAGGCTCTTCTCGATCTCATTTCTTCAGACACTGCAAAAACAGCAGAAGCTTCGACACGTGAGGAATTTAACCTGCAGAACCCCCTCTTCGGATTATTGAATCCAAGGGTCACGGCTCAGGGTGAACCTCTGCCATCAAGCATGGTCGGACTGGCGCTGGGTATCGATACTGCAAAAGTGAACGATTACCTCTCAATGAATCAGGTGAGGTCACTGTTCCCGCGCGATATGAGGTTTTACTGGAGCCAGAAACCATATAAATATGACCCTTCGCAAACAGTTTTTGAACTGCATGCAATTAAAGTCACCACACGCGACGGAAGGGCTCCGCTTACGGGAGATGTAGTTACTTCTGCCCGGCCAAGCTCAGGAGTTACAGGATCCGAGGTACAGGTGGATTTCAATATGAATACCGAGGGCGCCAAGATATGGCAAAGAATGACCCGTGAGAATATCGGCCGCTGCATAGCAGTTGTACTTGACGGATACGTACGCTCTTATCCCAGGGTCGAAACAGAGATCTCCGGAGGCAGTACCCAGATCACAGGCGATTTCACAATTGATGAGGCCAATGATCTGGCAAACATCCTTAAGTCAGGAAAAATGCCTGCTCCTGCACGGATCATTTCTGATACAGTTATCGGACCTACACTGGGAAGGGAAGCAATCAATGCCGGACTTAAATCATTCATTATTTCATTCATCATTGTTCTGTTGTATATGATATTCTACTACAGCAAGAGCGCAGGTTCAATAGCAGACATAGCCCTTCTGGCCAATATATTCCTTATAATGGGTGTAACAACATCTCTGGGTGCCGTTCTTACACTACCGGGCATTGCAGGTATAGTTCTTACTATGGGTATGTCGGTCGATGCCAATGTGCTTATCTATGAAAGAGTCAGGGAGGAATTGCGAGCGGGCAAAGGATATAAGCTGGCAATAGCTGACGGTTATAAGGGATCTCTTTCAGCAATACTTGACTCCAATATAACAACTCTCCTGACAGGTATCATACTGTACGTGTTTGGAACAGGTCCTATCAAGGGATTCGCTACAACACTTGTAATTGGGATCTTCACCTCTCTGTTCAGTGCGATCTATATAACACGACTGATTTATGAATGGCTGCTGAAAAGAAATGCAAGCCTTTCTTTCTCGATCAAGATCACATCCAATATCCTTAAAAATACCCATGTTGATTTTATGGGTAAGAGAAAAATCTTCTATGGCATCTCATTAGCCCTTGCAATCATAGGTCTCATTTCGCTTTTTACACGAGGCCTTAACCAGGGTATTGATTTTACCGGAGGAAGAACTTATGTTGTTGAATTTGAAAACAGTGTAAGGACAGCAGATATTGCGGAGAAACTTACGCCGGTTTTCGGAGAGGCTCCACAGGTTGTCACATTCGGAAGCGATAACCAGGTAAGGATAATGACCAAATACAGGGTTAATGAGAGTGGAGCTGACAGTGAAGTCGAGACTGTACTATACGAAGGTCTCAGGGACATGCTTGGACCGGATGTAACGAAGGAGGAATTCCTTGCAAGTAACAGGAGGAGCTCAGAAACAGTGGGACCCACAATAGCAAGCGACACAAAGCGAAATGCTGTTTTTGCTGTACTCTTCTCACTTGTTGTAATGTTCCTATATATATTCATCAGGTTCAAGAACTGGCAATATGGTCTTGGTGCTTTTGCTGCTGTGGCCCATGATACATTGATAGTAATTGGAATTTATTCATTATTATGGGGACTGCTTCCCTTCACTATGGAAATAGATCAATCCTTCATAGCTGCAATACTTACAGTTATCGGATATTCAATAAACGATACAGTTGTAGTCTACGACAGATTGAGGGAGTTCCTTCCCCTTCACAGAAAACGTCCTCTTAATGAGGTCATTAATCTGGCAATGAATGATACCCTGAGCCGAACCCTCAATACAGGTATGACATCAATACTTGTTCTGATAGTAATGTTCTTCTTTGGTGGCGAGACAATACGAGGTTTTCTTTTTGCAATGATAATAGGAATCATAGTAGGAACATACTCATCAATATTCATCGCCAGCTCCCTGGTGTACGATACTGCAAGGAAAAAAGGTATTAAATCCTGACGATTAATCCTTAATAAATTGATTCAAAGGCTGATCCAGGTAATTGTCCTGTATCAGCTTTTGTTTTTCGGGAAAACACAATTGATTGCGGGATATCCTGAATCTTTACTAACTTTACAACCTGAAAAATTCAAACAGTAGAATTTTATGAGTGGACAGGAGATACTTGTTATAATTTTATTGATACTTCTTCTTTTCGGTGCGGATAAACTACCTGAAATAGCGAAGAGCTTTGGTAAGGGTATGCGCGATTTCAGAAAAGCCACTGACGAGATAAAAAGGGAGATTGAGACCAGTACA
>JAEAME010002103.1_pt1 | contig 12143 bp, 11 predicted proteins | sample 8958731 | NCBI WGS metagenome assembly JAEAME01 (sample SAMN16933194, study PRJNA681113) | bioreactor sludge metagenome | isolation source: anerobic bioreactor sludge (Control) | place: India:Bengaluru | collected 2018-10-24 | reverse complement strand
CGATGGAGTGGGCGACGCGAGCCCCTTTGATAGACTGCTTATTGTAATAAATTAAAGATAACCTTTAAAAATCTGACAGTTCGGCAATTGATCGTTTGATGTTTCCCATCCATATTCCCCCGTGGTAGCAAACTACTGTATCAATGTCAAATCCGGCCAGCTTATCCAAAGACCTGAGCGCAAGACGCCAATCAAAACTCGCGAACTCTGGAAGCAAACCCAGTTTACCACCTTCAACTAAAAGGGCATCACCAGCGATAAGCGTTTTGCTTTGAAGGAGATAGAGACATATATGGCCGGGTGTATGGCCCGGAGTATGAATAATTGTAATTCCTCCACAGAACGGCAATTCCTCACCGTCTTCAAGAGTCTTATCAACGCTGACCGCGAAATCAGGATAGTCGAACATTTGTGTCAGAAATGCGGTTTTCATCTCTGGAGGGTAGGGACTCTCGGGGGCATTAGCCAGGGTAGCCTTGAAAGGCGGGATACGTCCTTCGATGTACGCTTTCTCTTTTTCATGTGCCAACACAGACACCTTCTGAGGAAGTTCGGTTAATAAAGTGCGTAGGCTCCCGGTGTGGTCACGATCATGGTGAGTGATAATGATCTTATCGATTCTCTCAAGATACACCCCAGCCTCTATGATAGCTCTTCGGAACTCAGGAACCTGGCCCGGGAATCCCGCGTCAACGAGGATCGTTGTTTGATCATCCCAAATCAACGTGGGATGGATTAAGGTCGGTGTTCCCCGAATCTCTGCCGGTATATCGAGCATTTCAACACCTGCAGCTATGTTCATTACTTACACCTCATTATTAACCGTCAGTCTAACACCTATACCATGATCATAGAAAATATCAAAAGATTCAGACATTAAGATACCCCCCACAAATTCTTAATCAGATATCCTTGGTAATCCTTAAAAAAACATTGATCATGTTTTTTAATTATAAGCCCCAAAGTAATTTCTATTGAAACGCCTTTCTTTTCTTGCGGCGTGTTGGATTGGGCACGTAAAGGTCAATAACATCATCGACGGTAATAACACCGAGTATCTTTTTTTCTTCATCAAGGACAGGCACGGCGATAAAATCATATTTTGAGATAAGCTGAGCGATCTCTTTCATTTCCGCGTCCGGGTGGACATACTTCACGTTCAGTGTCATGAGGTCGGACAGTTTCGCATCCAGAGGGCTTGTCAGTACTCTTCTCAGTGAGACGATGCCAAGCAGATGATCATCATCGTCGATGATGTAAATGTAATAGATAAATTCAACGTCTGGAACAAGAAGCCGCATATTTGTAAGTGCCTCATTGACGGTCATATCGGGAGAGAAATCGAGCAGCTCCGTTGTCATGAGACCACCGGCGGTGTCGTCTTCGTAGCTCAGGAGGTCCTTTACCTCTTCGGCATCCTCAGTCTCCATGAGGGACAGGAGTTCCTGTGATGTTTCCTCAGACATGTCTCCAAGCAAGTCAGCGGCTTCATCAGGTGGCATCTCTTCAAGAATGTCAGAGATGGTTTCCTTGTCCATTTCTTTCAGGATTTGTTCTCTTACTTCCGCGGAGACTTCGTGCAGTGCCTCTCCGGCCAGTTCATCATCCACTGACGAGAGGATTTCCGTAACCTGTTCCGGCGGTATGTCCGTCAATATCTGGGCAAGGTCAGAAGGATGGAGTTCCCCAAGCTGTTTTCTTGCCACATTCAAGGTGAGATTTCTGAGATCAGGGTCGATTGTCTGCAGGAAACCCCAGTCAATGATATGTTCCTTGATAGGCTTGTTAAATAACGCGAAGGTATTCTGAACTGCCTTGCCGCCGTCAACTCTCCTGAGAATGCCGTTAAGACCGACATCGATTCCCATGACACAGATCGCGCCGTCACTCTCACCGAGCTTCAGGTCATTAACGCGAACAATTTTTGCTCCGTTGACATCAAGTATCTGCTTGTCGAGAATATGTTTTTTAATGAGAATATCTTCTTCTTTCAGCTCGTAAGGCTTGAGCATGTCTTCTGTTACCGTCACGGTGATAACGTAACGATTAAAGAGGTTAAGGAAATCAACGGGAAATTCATAAAGCTGTTGTCTGCTTTTTATTATGAGCTTGACAACGCTGGGAGATTTAGAGCCGGGGACAATTGCCATGTCCCAGAGGGCGCCGATCTTTTTCCCGTACTGGTCAATAACATCTTTTTTCAGTACTTCACTTAAATATACATCTGCCACGTATGCCATTATGAGGTAATTCTAACACCGCAGGCAGTTCAATGGCAATTTTTTCTTGAGGATTAAGATTCGGGGTTGTTTATTGCCTTCAAAACAATTGATTCAAGATAAGATGAGTCGAAAATGCCCTGTCCCTGTATGAGCGATATGTTTTTTCCTCTCGGATGCCAGATGGCAGGGTCAAAACCGGTAAAGATGGTAATGGTGAAAAGACCGGATACTCCGGCCAGATGGGCCATGCCGGAATCGTTGGATATAAATATGCCGCCTTCAGAGAAAAAGCGTTTTACTTCTGTAAGTTCTTGAAAAAACACTTTGCGCTCGACATCGAGGATTAAACCGAGTGATTCAAGGACAGTCACGTTGAAACTTTTCGTTTCCAGTGATTTGTAAAGGGAAAGAAAATTGTCATAGTGCCATTTCTCTTTTTCAAAACCCTTTTCAGGATAAAGGATTACTCTCGATGATTTTTTCAAAGGGATTGTTTTTTTGAAAGGCTCAACACTGAACCGAACTAATTGTGAAAGCTGGTAGTCCTCAATATGTATTTTCTGTATATTTTCTGGCTCCAGTGTTGTTTCTGCCGTGAAGGCTTTTTCAGGGTACATGTCGATGAAGATGATCTTTTTTTCCGATAATTTTTGCCAGCGATTTCTCAGTATGTCCTCTCGGTCTTTCCCGATAAAGATAATCTGTTTCCATCGCGGGCCATCGAGCTTCTCTGAAAAGAGATAGAGCCATTTCCTCGATTCCACGCCTTCTACCCGCAGGAAATATTTTTCGAAGAGATCAAGAAACCGTTTATTGCCAAGACCGACAAGACAGTTTCCGAAATTTTTTCGGAAAGAAAAAAAGAGAGATTCCGACAGACAGGCATCACCAAGACCGCCGAGATGAATGAGGAGAATTTCGTTATTATCCAATTGACTTTGTGGGGATTGAGATACCCTCTTCAACATATCTCTTCTGAAGTGCCTTGATGAATTCATGTTTTATCAGGTAGTGAGAGGCCCATTCTCGTGCCTTGAGAGATACGGAAAAAGAGATACCCATGTCACCAAAATTGTTAAATCTCACTGAAGGCTTATATTCCGGAATGCCTCCCGGAACCCCACTCATGATTTTCTTCGCGACCTCAAGCGCTACTTTTTCTATCTTTTCGAGGTCTCCACCATATGCAGCCCTTGCCTGTATCGAGAAAGTCACCTCGCTGTCAGGAGCGGCAAAATTGGTAATTGTCGCGGCGGCCACCTTCGCGTTGGGTACGATGATAATGTTATTTGCCGGAGAAGAAATGGATGTGGAACGCCAGGTGATATCTTTTATGGTGCCTTCCTCTCCGGAATCGAGTTTTATGTAATCGCCGGGGTTTATCTCTTTGGAGGCGATCATATGGAGACCGGCAAAGAGGTTTGAGAGGGTATCTTTTAAAGCCAGTGCCACCGCGAGGCCGCCAACACCAAGCGCTGTGATAAGAGGTGTTATGGAAATGCCGAGGACATTGAAAATAATGAGCAGACCGGCCACAACAATGGAGCCCTTGAAGACTCCAAAAACAATGCCGGTGGCAGGTACGGTGATATCGGACTTTTGAATGTAGTTTTCAAAAATCCTCACGAAAAGATTTGCCAGCGCGATAGTCACAGAGAAAATAATGATAACCGCAATCGTCTTATCGACATAAGGCATGTATTTTCTTGGAAGGTCCGAAATTTCAATGCCAATATATAGCCCTATGGCGATGCACCAGTATATGGAAGGCGATTTCAGCGCGCTCACAATGAATTCGTTTATTTTTTTCCCCGTTTTGCTCATCCATCTGCGGAGCAGGCTCATAAAAACATATCTGAGGATAAACATAATGAAGATGGCCACAGCCGACACGAGAGCGGGGGTCAAAAGGGTATTCAACATTGTTTTCATGTTTGCGTTGAGCATAGGATTACAGACATTGTAACTAAAAGAAGAAAGACTATCCAGAAAAATATTATATCTTTTCAACTTGCAGGAAAAGACTGACTGTGATAGATTCGCCTCATGCAGACGGTGAAACCAAAAGCTTTGAAACGAGGCGACAAAATCTGTATTGTGTCACCCGCTTCACCCACATTGACGGAAAAATACTATGACCGTGGAAAAAGTGCCCTTGAGGGGATGGGCTTTGAAATTGTTGAAGGCAAGTACGCCCATAAAAAACATCTTCTTTTCGCGGGAGAGGCAAAAAAACGCGCTGACGATATCAACAAGGCGTTTCAGGATAAATCGATTCAGGCAATTTTCTGTAATCGGGGCGGCACAGGTACCTCGCATATCCTCCCCTATATTGATTTTTCTATTATCAGAGAAAACCCAAAGATATTTTTAGGTTATAGTGACATTACGACACTGCAGATTGCCATATTAAACGAGACTGGACTTATAACGTTCTACGGCCCTATGGTTTCCACGGACTTCGGGAAAGGTACAAACCGATACACCATGGATAATCTTTTTTCCGTGCTCACTGAAAAAGAAAAAACCCTTGAATTTAAAAATCCTGCGGGCAGGGGAGTTATCACCATATGTAAAGGAAGGGCTGAAGGCATATTAACGGGAGGGTGTCTGTCAATAGTCGCGGCAACACTGGGTACAAAGCACGAACTGAAAACGAAAAACAGGATTCTTTTCTTTGAGGATATCGATGAGAAGCCGCATCGGATTGACAGGTATCTTACGCAGCTAATACTTTCAGGAAAATTGCAGGAGGCAAGAGGCATCATCTTCGGGTCTTTTACAAGATGCAGATATCTGAAGCGTGATGCCTACGATAAATATGGTGTCACGCTTATGGATATTATCAGAGATCGTATCGTTCCTCTGAATATACCCTGTATCTTTGGCCTGCAATTTGGCCATGTCGCGAAAAAACTGACCATTCCCATGGGGGCCCATGTGGAGCTTGACGCGACAAGGGGTGAGGTCACTGTCGGGCCTGCCGTACAATGAATGTGAAGACTGCCTCAGGAATGAACATCTCATGAAATATCATCACAGGCGAAGCATAATCGATATAAATTCTGAATTTCAAAAGGCCCTCGATATTATGGAGGATACAGACCACCATGTCTTTATTACCGGAAAAGCAGGAACTGGGAAATCAACACTCCTCGATTATTTTCGAAGGACCACAGAGAAGGAAATTGCCGTACTCGCGCCTACAGGGGTGGCGGCTCTCAATATTGACGGCCAGACCATTCATTCATTTTTTAATTTCAGGCCGAATATTACACCTGAAAAAATCAAAAAAGTAGGTGGAGAAGATGGCAAGCTCTATAAGGAGTTTGACACCATCATCATTGATGAAATCTCCATGGTGCGGGCAGACCTTCTCGATTGTGTGGAAAAATTTCTCCGTCTCAACGGCCCTAAACGAAAGAAATGGTTCGGCGGCGTTCAGATGGTCTTTATCGGTGACCTTTATCAACTCCCGCCGGTAGTAACAACAAAGGAGAAGGAGATATTCAGCCACCGTTACGAAACACCTTATTTCTTTTCAGCGCAGGTTTTTAAAGAAACTGATTTTGACATTGAATTTGTTGAATTGGAAAAGGTCTATCGGCAGACAGAACCTGATTTCATAGCGCTCCTCAATGCTATCCGTAACAGGACCTGCAACGATGGCGATATTGAAAGACTCAACGAGAATGTCCGACCAGGATATGTACCTCCAGATGATGAGTTTTATATTACCCTCACAAGCACAAATGATCTTGCGGCAGAACGGAATCTGGAAAAACTTGATGAATTGCCGGGAGATGTTATGGAATTCGGCGGGGCTATAAGCGGCAGGTTTGACCGGTCTTCCCTCCCTGCCGAAGAGGGTCTGAAACTCAAGGCAGGCGCGCAGGTTATGCTGGTCAACAATGACAGGTTCGGGCGATGGGTGAACGGCACTCTCGGCATAGTCGTGGGGATAGGAGAAAGTGATGAGGGAGAGAAGGCAATCCTCGTGGAACTTCGGGATGGCAGTATTGTGTCGGTGGCGACTCATACGTGGGAGATATTCGAATACCTCTATGACAGATCCACGAAACAGATTGCGACGCGGAAAGCCGGTTCTTTTACCCAGTATCCGCTGCGTCTCGCGTGGGCTGTCACGATCCATAAAAGCCAGGGTAAGACCTTCGATAATGTTGTCATCGATATAGGCCGGGGCGCCTTTGCCCACGGACAGGTTTATGTGGCTTTGAGCCGGTGCACGAGCTTTGGCGGTATTGTGCTCACGAAAGAAATCGCGAAGAATCATATCCGCATGGATTGGCGTGTTGTAAAATTTTTGACAAGCCTCAAATACCGGAAAGCTGACGAAGTAACCGGCATGGACGAGAAACGCGGAATCATCGATGATGCCATAAAACGGGGTATCGACCTGGAGGTGATATATCTGAAGCCGGACGATACAAAATCAACACGAACAATCCGCCCTATTGCCGTCGAACAAATGGAATACAAGGGCAGAACATTTGAGGGGCTCCGGGCTTACTGCCGTCTCCGTGGTGACAAGCGCACTTTCCGCATTGACCGTATTCTGGAAATCGCCTATTGCGCGGACGGATAACCATCCTCTCCTGCCTCCCTTCACTGGTAGATTAATAATTATAACCCTGATATTGAAGTAAAATGGATTCATAAACTGGTTAATTGTGAAGAAATTTACCAAAGCACTGATAATTAGTCAGACTATATTTATTGTGAAGCCATAAAGATTATTAGATATTTCTTAAGAAATTGGGTTAATTTACCGACAATACATTTACGGGCAAGATGGGATTATTGCGGAGTTGAACATAAGGTTATTCCAAGGCGCTCGGTTTTTCAAACATACTTAAAGGAGTCCAATCATGGAAACATGGCTCAGGAACCTTAAGCTTACAAAAAAACTGCTTATATCGCCTTTCGTTGCAGTCATATGTCTCATTATTTTTGGTCTTATGGCATATTTCGGTTTCTACAAACAGAAATCGGCAATGGACGATGTAGTTAACAAAAGGTTTGGTTATTACCAGTCCACAACGGACATCATTATAAAACTGAACCAGATACAGGGACAGATGTATGGACTCCAGGGATTGGTTGCTTCCAAGGCGCCGGAACCAAAAATAAAATATGTTGCGGACCAGCAAACGGAATCCATAAAGAATCTTTCAGCAACGATGCAGCAGTTGCTTAAGGCCCAGGGATTGACAAAAGATGAGCAGGGAACCTTTCGGGACATAATTGAATTACTTTCCAAGTATAATGAACTTGTGCAGGATATCACCAAGGAAGGCGCGGACAGCAGTGTAATCGTCAACGTTGCCGACAATCTATCGGGCATGATCAGTGAACGCGCCGATAACCTCATTGCCCTCGAAAAGAAACTTGCCAAGGATCAGTATGATTCATCAGTAAAAACTTTTAAAATTGTTATGATTGTCTCCGGAATTGTTTTTCTTTTGGCTGTTATCTTTCCTTTGCTTATCAGTCTGAAAATGAGATCGGTTATTCTTTCCCCAATCAGAGAAACCGCTGATGTGATGCAGCGTGTCGCCAAGGGAGACCTGACCGGAAGAATTTCAATTACTTCTTCTGATGAGATCGGAGGAATGGTAAACGATTTCAACTTGCTCGCCGGGACGCTCCAGGATACCATCAGACAGGTTGCGCAAAGCAGCCGTGATGTTTCCTCTGCGGCGACCATGCTCGATACGGCCACAGAACATATGGCAACCGGCGTCGAAGAAGCTGCCATGCAGGTAAATTCTGTTGCCACGGCGAGTGAAGAGATGAGTAAAACATCATCGGAAATTGCTCACAACTGTGTCGTAGCGGTAAAGAGTTCCGAGAAGGCAAGTGAGTCAGCTAACGCGGGCGAGAAAATCATAACAGAAACGATCGATGTCATGAACCGTATAAATGGCAGAGTTAGAGATTCCGCCAAAATCATCGAAAATCTTGGACAAAGATCAGATCAAATCGGTGAGATCGTCGGTCTCATTAATGACGTGGCTGACCAGACAAACCTCCTTGCCCTGAACGCCGCAATTGAGGCGGCCCGGGCGGGAGAACACGGGAGAGGTTTCGCTGTTGTTGCCGATGAAGTAAGGAAACTGGCGGAGAGAACGAGCGAAGCAACGAACGAGATCCGAGAAACCATCCAGTCCATGCAGGCAGAAACGAAAAAGGCCGTCATATCCATGGAAGAAGGGGTAAATGACGTAGATAAGGGAACTACCGAAGCGGCCAAATCGGGTGACGCGCTGAAGGATATCCTTAGTCAGATAAATAAAGTGACTACTGAGATCAACCAGATCGCGGTGTCAGCAGAAGAAGAAACAGCGACTACAAACGAAATAGCATCCAGCATCCAGCAGATCTCCCAGGTCATGCAGGAAACAGCAAAGAGGATTCAACAGAATGCGGAGGCATCAGCCAAACTGGCCGGGCTTTCAAAGACAATGAACGAAATGGTGGGACGATTCAGACTGTGAAAAGAGGGTGTTCATCGTTCTAAATGAACACCCCGTGTTTCTTTGTGCTTAATCCGGCAGCAGATATCAGAAAACGACTCTATCCCTTTTAAAACCACGAAACAATCCTTTTCAATTGGGAATAACATTTTTTGTCGCCTGGAACAAAAAATTCGACAATTTTGAGTGGGTAGAGGGCTACCCGTAGAAGCATCTCATAATATTGTTCTTTTATTACAAATAGATACAAAATTAAAAACCTGTGGCACGGCAAGTGCAGAAATACCTGTCAGGATGAAACAAACACTGATATATAATCGACCGGTTGTTGAAAAGGAATATAATGCCAATGGCAATACAGCATGTCCTGATAGACCGGAGATGTCGAAAATGAGAAGGCTTGCACAGCATTATTTGAATGGGTTGCGAATTTCGGCCTTTTTTATCCGGCATGGATTTAACCGGATGAGAGTCAAGCACATTATGCATATCTATGAGAACTGGATCTATCCTTTTCTTAATATTGTTCTTACTGTTTGACTTTTTTCAGGGAAGATGGTTTGACAATAGGCAGAATTGTCAGAATCGCATTGAATAGCAAGCGGGCGTTCAAATTGTAAAGGAAGATAAACATGAAAATCTATTTTGCCGGATCGATCAGAGGAGGACGGGAAGATGTTCCTATCTACGAGGCCATGATAACATGGCTTGGCTCTTTCGGTGAGGTTTTAACAGAGCATGTCGGGGACACCGCCCTTTCGGAGAAAGGAGATGACGGGCCTGATGACCGATATATCCATGACCGGGACATGGCATGGCTTAAGTCCTGTGATCTTGTAATCGCCGAAGTCTCGACGCCCTCACTGGGGGTAGGGTATGAGCTCGGGTGGGCTATCGCTTTAGGCAAACCCGTATTGTGCCTCCATCGTGCCGATTCTATGAAACCTCTCTCTGCTATGATCACCGGTAATCCCGGAATAAAAATGGTTTGCTATACAAGCTTGGATGAAGCCAGGATAATTATTGAGAAATTTATCAATGGGGTTGTTAAAGTCCCGGAATCAACTGTTGTTTGATTGAATTTTTAGGAAAGGATATATGACCATACCACTGGAACTGCTGGCTCCTGCCGGTGACGCTGAAATCGGAATGGCCGCCATAGACCACGGCGCGGATGCCGTCTATATCGGCGCTCCAAGATTCAGCGCCCGGGCCGAGGCGGGTGTGAGTATTGCCGACATTGCACGTCTGATCCAATATGCCCACCTCTATTATGCCAGAGTGTATATTGCCCTCAATACCATCCTGACAGATATGGAGCTTCCCGAGGCCCTTGCGATGACAAGAGAGGTGTTTCATTTAGGAGCTGACGGTCTGATCATCCAGGATGTGGGGTTGCTTGAACTGGACCTTCCGCCGATTCCCCTCATAGCCAGCACACAGATGCATAACAATACCCTTGAAAAGGTACAATTCCTCGAAGCCGTAGGTTTTAAACGGGTCATTCTGGCGAGGGAACTATCACTCGATGATATTGCCTCAATCCGTAAAAAAACCCGAATAGAACTGGAAACCTTTGTGCACGGGGCCTTATGTGTTTCATACAGCGGGCAGTGCTACATGAGTCAGGCAGCAACAGGCCGCAGCGGCAACCGGGGGGTTTGCGCCCAGCCATGCCGGTTCCGGTATACCCTCACTGATGGGGGCGGTAGTGTTGTCCGGAAACAAAAATATCTCCTCTCGCTCAAGGACATGAATCGCATGAAGGCCCTCCCGGACCTTATCGCGGCAGGCGTCACCTCTTTCAAGGTCGAAGGAAGATACAAGGGGATTGATTATGTAAAAAATGTCACGGCCGCCTATCGTCAGGCTATCGACCGTTTCATCAGCGGGCATCGGGAATATTGCCGTGCCAGCTCTGGCACAAGCGAATTCTCTTTTTCACCTGATCTTGAAAAGACTTTCAATCGTGGATATACACAGTACTTCATTTCAGGCAAACGAGAGAAAGCGGCCTCTGTAGATACACAGAAATCTACAGGTAAATATATCGGGACTGTAAAGAGTATTGGAAAGGATTTTTTCCAAATAGATCAACATGATCTTCATAACGGGGACGGACTTTGTTTCTTCACAAAACAAGGCGATCTGGCAGGATTCCGGATTGATCGTATTGACAATAAAAAAATATATCCCAACAAGATGCAGGGACTTAAGATCGGCACTCGTCTATATCGCAACCATGACAAGGCTTTTACCCAAATATTGAAAAAAACTTCGGCCTGCCGCAAGATAGCCGTGGAAATGTCATTTACACAGGAAGATACGCTGATCCGCCTTATTGTCAGAGATGAAGACGGTAATGAGGCCATAGCAATCAAAGAGGCTTTGTTTAATCCTTCCCGAAACCCTTCACAAACGAAGGAACAAATTAGGACGCACTGTTCCAGTACCGGCAATACTCCTTATCGGGTGGCAAAGCTGGCTATTCATCCACGACAACCGGGTTTTCTTCCAGTCAGCCTTTTGAATGGTATACGACGGGAAGTCCTGGAAACGCTTAGCTGGATCAGGCTTGAAAAATACCCCCGGCACATCGCAGCGCTTACTGTAAATAATACTCCCTACCCGGAAAAAAAGATGGATTACCGCGCCAATGCTTTCAACGAAAAAGCGCGGCAATTCTATAAACGACACGGAGTCGACAGTATTGAACCGGCATTTGAAACACTGTCCGACACAGTAGGGAAAACAGTCATGACTGCACGTTACTGTATCCGTTACCAGATGGATCTCTGTCACAGAGAAAACAAGTCAGATCGCCATAGTGAAGGTCCTTTGAGAATAACAGACGGGCACCACACCTACCGCCTTGAATTTGACTGTCGTCAATGCCGAATGTCGGTCATTCTGGAAAAACGTTAACAAAAAAACAATATTCTTCTTGCAATCTGTTAATGTTTAGGAGAAAATGCATTAATGGAGGTTGGTATGTATCCTTTAGGAAAGGAGAATATAAGACGAAGATATTAATAATCCTCGGGAGCGTATGGGTCGGAATATGCCTTATTATTTTATGGCTGAACCATCGTTTTCCCCGTCGCCATATTGTCAGGAGAGACAGACGCCGCTCAATCAAACCTCATGATTATGCCAAAATAGAAAGAAGAAAGAGCGTGGAACAACCGCTAATCGATGAAGACGGCACAAAAATAGTCACCACTAACCTTTCCGTGTCTCCGAGGACCGGAGAAATTACCTCTCCCGGCGGAGTAGTAGAGTTTGAATCATACCAGCGATCAAAGTCAGTAAAGACTACCCAAACACCTCCGCCCGATCAGGATTCTGTGGATGAGTAAAAGTAATCATGGACAAATTATCCATAAAAAACCAATCAGTACTTTTTATGATATTACAGACTAAA